>Ga0213870_1001264_pt1 | contig 11474 bp, 9 predicted proteins | sample WICALVC2017_Meta_FD_160119 | JGI IMG/M metagenome (GOLD analysis project Ga0213870, IMG submission 160119) | Freshwater microbial communities from subterranean cave lake in Wind Cave National Park, South Dakota, United States - WICALVC2017 | ecosystem: Environmental > Aquatic > Deep subsurface >... | reverse complement strand
TGCCCCCAACGTTATTTATTCCCCCACCTAGATATACGTTGCCTGATGTATCGAAAACACCCCGGCGCACATTGTTTGTTCTGTCGATAATCTGAAATGCTGGACTCTCGCTCGTTTCTAATCCCCAATGTGTCAAACCGCTTAATCGAATATCACCAGTCCCAGCGACATCCAATGTGGTGGCTGGCTTTATGGTCCCAATGCCGACGTTGCCATCTCTATAATAAATATCGTTACCTTGCTTTAACCACGATCCGCCACCAACACTACATATAAGATTGCCACCTGGATTTAAACCAGTTGCATAGGTACCGCCTGAACAATTAAGTGGATCACCTGTCAATCGTTGCCAAGGAACATTCCCCTGCGTTAATGTTCCTGTAAAAGACAGATCACCGCCTACTTGAAGACTCTTATTGATATTAACCTGACTTTGAGTACATGATAGAGAACTAGCCGCATTAACAGGATTTAGATGCAGAACGAAGAAGATTGTTATGAAAAGAGCGATTTTTAAATAATTCATAAATAAAGTCTTGAGAATATAGTTTATATTATACTATCATATTAAACCGCGCACAACTATGCGTAATTAGAAGTTACACTTCTTGAGATGTTACTCCTAAATTTTAATATCTGTCCCGGAAATTCGCAACACGTCTTTATCAACTTTGTCGAACTCCTTATACGCATTATTGTACATACTTACAGCGGTATCTAAATGATTACCGAGTTTTTTCATATAAACATCATAACTAGCCAGGTGCCTACCTAACTCTGCCACTCTCTGCTGAATTTCTTTAGCAGACTCTTCTATTGCCAATGCCTTCAATCCTTGTAAGACAGTCTGCAAATAAGCTAAAAATGATGTCGGGGCTACGATAATCACATGCTTATCTCTGAAAGCGTATTGAATCAAATCTTCCATATTAATCTCCAGAGTGCCAACGCGGTTGGTCAGTAAGTCATAGTAGATTGCTTCAGCTGGTATGAACATAAACGCGAAATCCATAGTTCCGTACTCTGGTCGCACATATTTTGCCGTCTCGTTGATACGTTCTTTTAAATCATTGCGGAATTGTTTTTCGAACCGCTCCTTTTCTGTCGGATTATTGCTTGCCAACAAACGATTATAATTTTCTAACGGAAACTTAGCGTCAATTGGTATAATTTTATCTTTTATAAAAATAACAGCGTCCGCGATGATACCATCAGCAAACGCATATTGCATTGTGAAACCGCCAGGTGGCAAAATATTCTTTAATAAATTTTCTAAATAGTATTCACCAAGAATGCCTCGCTGTTTAGGATTTTTTAGAACATCTTGTAACTTGCGCAACTCATCAGCGAAATTCACCACCTGCTTATTTGTCTCATCAAGCTTCACTAATTTCTCCGTAACTTGTTCTATAATTTTTGTGCTTACTCCAAAATGGCTTTGTATTGCCCTACTAGATTCAGCCAATCTTTCATCCATCGCCCGCTGCATCTCGTTAATCTGATTTTGAATCAACAAAAATCCTTGCGAATCAGAAGCTGTCCGCTTTTTTGCCACAAATAAAACAATAGCTATGATTACTGATACCAATAATAAAAGTAATATAAGCGTCGCGCTGTCCATGGAGATTGAATTATGCCCTGTCGGATGACAGGATGAATTATTGATTCTAACTTGTCATTACGAGCATGCAAGTCTCTACGCTCGTCGCGAAGCCCACCACTGTCATTGCGAGCGAAGCGTGGCACTCTCTAAAAAAGACGTTCCAAATTGCCACGGCTAATGATGTCATCAACCCTCACACAATGACTATTCTACCATCTCATTATCTTATTTCATCTGATGGTAATTTACCAGCTTTAATTAAGTAATCTCTTCTTGCGGCAATCTCTCTCTTTTTAACTGATCTTTTATTAGCTAAATTTTTACTTAAAGGAGATACCATAAAACGAATCTTCTTGATCGACTTAACCCTGCCACTGCTTTGTATTCTTTTCTGAAACCTACGAAATAAACTTTCAAAAGTTTCATTATCTTTTCTAACTGAATAAATCATATTATAAATTCACCTCCTTGTGTGTTTGATTTAATTTTTCTAATCTTTTTTTGATTTCCGTAGGGATTTTATCAAAATTAATCACTTCTTGACCACCCGAATCCATATCCCTAATTATAATAGTTCCATCTAAAACCTCTTTTTGACCTAGAATTAAAACCAATCTCGTACCAGATTTATTAGCTATTTCTAACTGTGAACGTAATTGATTTTTAGATAAATTATGCGCAACGGTCACACCTTCCTTTCTTAACTCCTCAAACAAAATTAAAGATTTAATTTTTGCCTGTTCGCCAAGATGTGCAAGAAAAACATCCGCCTTCTTCTTTTCTGGAACAACAACATTATTTTCTTTCATGGCTGCAATCAAACGCTCAATACCTCCGGCGTAACCACAAGCTGGCACATCCCTACCACAAAGATCCTCAATCAAATAATCGTACCTACCGCCACCGCCTAAAGCGTGTTTGCCACCCTTGTCGTTACTACTCCAAATCTCAAAAGTGGTTTTGGTATAATAATCCAAACCTCTTACTAAATAATTATTAAGATTGTAGCTAATTTTTAATGCATCTAGATGCTCTAACGTTTTAATAAAATATCCCTGACATTCATCGCACAAATAATCTACAAAATTTGGCGCCCCTTCTTTTGCTTCTATGCAACGATCTTCCTTGCAATCTAAAACACGAAACGGATTTCTGCTTAATCTGTCATTACAATTACTGCATATTTTGTACCGTCTAGACTTATAGTAACTTAAAAGCGCTTGCTTATATTCTGTTCTGCATTTTTTACAACCAACGTTATTAATTTCTACGTTTGGTGTACCTATCCCTAATTCTTTATACAACTCAGTAACTAATAAAATTAATTCAACATCTAGTATGGGCGATCTGTCGCCAATAATTTCAAAACCAAACTGATGAAACTGTCTGAAACGCTGATCTTGCGGTTTCTCGTGCCTATACATAGGACCAATATAATATAGCTTAACCGGCTGAACTTCAGAAAACATTCCATGTTCAATATAGGCCTTGGCGACAGCAGCCGTCCCCTCTGGTCTTAAACATATATCATCTCCATTCTTGTCTATAAATGAAAATAATTCCTTAGACACAATATCCGTGTCTGTGCCAATGGTTCTCTTAAATAAACTGGTTGACTCCAAAATAGGAGTGTCAATCCTAGAAAATCCATAAGCCTCAACAATAGGAATCAATTTACTATAAATGAATTGCCAGTATTTCTGATCCTGTGGCAATGTGTCGCGCATCCCCCTCAAGGATTGCACATCTTTTGTTTTATCATCTATAACTGCTTGCGTAGCAACAATATCTTTTTGCGCCTGTTCTGAGAGTACCTTTCTTGGTCTACCCATAATTATTAAATTAGATAATTATTTAGTGATTATATTATACTACAAATCAACTTAAGAAGCAAGTATGGGGGCGCCACCCATGGCTCTTGACGCTGTTGTTTTTTACCGCTTATTTTTTTGATATGATTTATATTGAAAGATAACAACAACATTCACAAAAACAATGGAGGTTGCTATGCCTACAGAACTCAAGAATTTATGGGCGGTACTGAAAAGATTGATGGATATCGTGATTCTTGGACAAACCGGTACACCATCTGTAATAAACACAATGTTACAAGATGTAAAAGATATCGGTTACAAAATTGTAAACGCGTCTAAGGTGTATGCGGAATACTGTTTCTATATCTGCCTCTTGCTATGCCTGATTCCAATAGGCATGCTTAGCCTTGGTTGGTATGCTGAAGATGTTAACTGGATCGCTCTAGGCGGGACATTGCTAGGGCTGATGTTGTTCATTTTCGCGTGGATAGAACTTCCGATTGTCATTCTTGGCGGATTCGTTCTGGGTGCGGCAAATGGAGTCATAGATTTTGCGAAGTCAGCAGACACAAAAATTACAGCCGGCGTTATCAATCCGTTCGAATGGCTAGGGAGCGCATTAAGTGCCGGACAAACAATATTGCGGATCGGCAATGATTCAACTGATGCCGGATCAAGATTAGGTCAAATATGGTTTAGGCGCGTAAAAGGAATTATATTCGCGGAACTCATAATCTGCGGATTTTTCTCAATACTCCCACCATGGAAAAATCCTAGCGTGATACCGCTGTTAAGATTGTTCTCAATTATTTTGGCTTTTGCCGTATCGTACTGGGGAATACGTTCAGAATGGGACAAACGAATCATTGTCGGTATTTCCATCAGCGCAATCTGCTGGTTTACGTTTGCATTAGCGGTACCAGAATATGCTGACGCGATCTCAGACAGTGTTGAAAACAGCACTGCCAACAGGATTGCTTGCACCAGACAAGGAGGTGGAATTATCTCTTGTTTTTTCAACCCGGGTGAAAACGAATCAGATCCTCATCTTAAATGGGTCGTAACAGTTCAGCCGCGCGGAACAGACAAAGAGAATCTAAAAACGATGACACATGGTCCGTGCATCCGCTATGGACACACTGTATATCTACAGATGGATGATCTGCACAAAGTAATACACAACAGCGCTCCGCCATATGGTACGTTTGCTGATGCATTGTCGAAAAAGCGGGGTTTTTCAAAAGAAGAAATTCACACTCTGGCTGCAGATCCGAATTGGTATATAATGGTTACGCTAGTACCATATAGAAATCCATTATGGTACTTAATAGTACCACGGCCAAGCAATGAGCGTCGAGGTGGAAGATTTGTCGATTTCGCGCTTGCAGATGGGGTAACAGAACCTCAAAAGGTAACAATTAACTATTTACCGAATGATCTTTGTTCGGGAACAACTGTTACCGATATCCCAGAACCATAGACTGATAACCAAAACGGTTTAGCGGGTAACTGACAGAGAATAATATCTCTTATATCTTTTATCCGCTAAACCATAAATTTTCTGAATCGTCTTAACTGGCTAATAGACTTGGCTTATTAAGATGGTATAGAAAAATCTAAAGCACCTTTCATATAAAATTGATCTTCTGAAACATGATCGTGCTTCCCTTCTAATATTTCTTTAAATCCTTTTACTGTTTCGCTAACAGGCACATACTTGCCAGGGATACCACTAAATACCTCTGCCACAGCAAATGGTTGAGATAAAAACTTTTGAATTCTTCTCGCACGCACAACAACTAATTTGTCTTCGTCGCTTAACTCATCCACCCCTAAGATAGCAATAATATCTTGCAATTCTTTATATCTTTGTAGCACCTTTTGAACACCTCTAGCAGTATTGTAATGATCAAGCCCAACAATGTTTGGATCAAGAATATTGGACGTGGAATCAAGAGGATCAATGGCTGGATAAATACCCAATTCAGCCAACTGCCTAGACAAAACAACTGTCGAATCAAGATGTGAAAATGTAGTAGCCGGAGCTGGATCTGTTAAGTCGTCCGCTGGCACATAAACCGCTTGCACAGAAGTAATAGAACCTTTTCTTGTAGAGGTAATACGCTCTTGCAATTCTCCCATTTCCGTGCTAAGCGTTGGTTGATATCCAACACTAGAAGGCATTCTCCCCAACAATGCCGATACTTCATAACCAGCCTGTACAAATCTAAAAATATTATCAACAAAAAGTAATACATCCTGTTTCTTTTCGTCTCTAAAATATTCCGCCATACTCAATGCAGCCAATCCAACTCGTAATCTTACCCCTGGCGGTTCGTTCATCTGCCCAAACACCAAAACTGTTTTATCTAAAACACCAGCTTCTTTCATTTCGTAATATAAATCATTACCTTCTCGAGTGCGCTCGCCAACTCCAGCAAATATTGACACGCCACCATGCTCTGCGGAAATGTTATGTATCAATTCTTTAATAATGACTGTCTTACCTACACCCGCGCCACCAAAAAGACCAACCTTTCCACCTTTTAAAATCGGACAAATTAAGTCAATAGCCTTAATCCCAGTTTCTAGTATTTCAGTCTCTATTGCTTGCTCTTTAAGCTTGGGAGCATCCCTGTGTATTGGATAACGGACACAATTTTTTTGAATATCGTCATCAGGCAATCCGTCAATCGCTCTTCCTAAAACATTAAACATTCTACCTAACATTTTTTCCCCAACAGGAACACTCATAGGTTCACCGTTGTCGTGCACAACCAATCCTCGACTTAATCCTTCTGTCGAACCCATCGCAATAGCCATTACTCGTTTTGCACCTACATGTTGTAGTGTTTCCAGCACTAGCTCTGAATCATTTTTCAAAGGAATCGCTAAACTACTATAAATTTTTGGCAGTTTGTTTAAAAACTCTACCTCAATGATTGGCCCGATAATCGAAACAATTTTCCCTTGATTCATATACTGTCTTAGTAGAACTTCCCCCTTTGGCGCATTTCTTGTGCCACCGCTAAAGCTAAAGCGACACGCGGTCGTCAAAAGCTCCAGTGCTCGCAGTAATACCATGCAGGTATTGCTGCTCCGCTCTTCGCTTTTTCCTAAAACTGCATCCAAATTGATAAGTTCTGTATAAATTACTTTAACGTGGATTAAGAACTCTTTAAGGTTTCCCACAACTCTCTTTGTCGTTTGTTTATTTTTTTTGGAATATCAACGATTATAGTAACATACTGATTGCCCCTATGTCCACTATCCCGCTCTGGAACACCATATCCTTTTAAGCTAAATACTTTATGCGATTGGGTACCTTCAGGAATATTTAGTTTAATTATACCGTCTAATGTTTTTACGTCAAGCACAACGCCTAATACTGCTTGATAAATAGAAAGAGTCTCTGTTGTCAAAATATCAAAACCCTTTCTTGTAAAATGTGAATCATTTTTAACACGAATATTAAAATATAGATCACCATATCCACCTCCGTGACTGCCAGCCTCTCCAGCGGAACGAATCACAACTGTTTCTTGATTGTTAACTCCGGCTGGTATTTTTATTTCTAATTCTTTTTTGCCTTTAACAATTCCATTACCTCCGCATGCTTTACATTTTTTCTCTGACATCTTGCCACGACCACTACATGCTTTGCAAGTAGTAACGCTTTTCATATTGCCAAAAAATGTACGCTGTATTGTCTCTGATTGACCTTTGCCACCACAACTAGAACAAGTTACTATTTTACTGCCTGGATCGTCACCCGAACCAGAGCATCCTTCACATACTAATGTTTTATATAATTCTATTTTCTTGGTAACACCAAAAATCGCTTCTCTAAATTCTAGCTCGATATCCCTTACTATATCATTGCCTCTTCTAGCCCTACTCCTACCGTGTGAACTAGTTCTAGCTTGACCACCAAAAAAATCACCAAATAAATCTTCTAAATTACTAATATCAATATTGGATGACCAGTTTGTATTTTGACCACCAAAACCCTGAGATTCATAACTTGGCGCCCCTTCAGCAGTGCCAAATTGATCATATTGTGCTCTTAATTTTTTATCCGACAAAACGCGATAGGCCTCGTTGGCTTTCTTGAACTTTTCAGTATCACCACCGCTTTTGTCGGGGTGATGTTTGTGAGCTAACTTTCTAAAAGCGGTCTTAACCTCTTCGTCATTAGCATTTTTTGATACACCAAGTATTTCATAATAATCCATATCTTGAATTCTGAATTAGGAATAAACTAATAAAACAATAAAACACGAGAACATTAAAACATTAAAACAACAAGCTTCAACTCTTTAATCTGAAATTACAAAACTCGTCTTGCTGTATTCTATATTACACAAACGAAGTCTGACTCGTATTGTGGGTTACTTAACAATTTCTCCTTCGATTGGCTCTTCTGCTTTTTTAGGTTCTTCACCAGATGGTGCTGTTGCATCTCCAGCTTCATTACCACCAGGCGCTGGCTCTTCTTTTTTCGCCGCTGCCTGATAAAGTTCTGCGCCAACTTGCTGCACTGTTTTATTAAAATCTGCCAAAACAGACTCGAGCTCGGTCTTATTGCTACTATCCTTAACTTTTTTTAGAGCGTCCAATTTATCTTGTATTAATTTGCGAGTCTCTTCTTTAAGCTTATCACCTGCTTCGCTTAATGTTTTTTCAGTAGTATAAATAAGCGTGTCAGCGTTATTTCTAAGATCGATTAGAGCTTTTTTCTCTTTATCTTCTTCTGCATGAAGCTCAGCATCCTTTTTCATTTTTTCAATCTCTTCTTTGCTAAGCCCAGTTGAATCTGTAATTGTAATCTTTTGCTCTTTATTAGTCGCCTTGTCTTTTGCAGAAACATTCAAAATACCATTAGCATCAATATCAAAAGAAACTTCTACTTGCGGTACGCCTCTAGGCGCGGAAGGTATGCCAGATAAAATAAACATTCCCAATGTTTTATTACCATCAGCCATTTCTCTTTCGCCTTGCAATATATGAATTTCTACAGAAGTTTGACCGTCAGCAGCTGTAGAAAATACTTGAGATTTAGAAACTGGAACGGTTGTATTACGTTCTATAATTCTGGTCATAACACCACCCAATGTCTCTATGCCCAAAGATAATGGCGTTACGTCTAACAAAAGAATATCTTTAACCTCACCTTGCAAAATTCCAGCTTCTACTGCTGCGCCTATAGCAACAACTTCATCCGGATTTACGCTTATGTTTGGTTTTTTGTTAAAAAACTTTTCAACCGTTTGTAATACTAATGGCATTCTTGTCTGACCGCCAACCATAATAATCTCATTAATATCACTTATCTGAAACTTAGCATCAGTCAAAGCTTTTCTACATGGTTCAATAGTTTGCTCAATTAAATCGCCAACAAGCTCTTCTAGTTTTGCTCTAGTAAATTTTAGATTTAAATGTTTTGGGCCAGCGGCGTCCGATGTGATAAACGGCTGATTGATTTCTGTTTCCGTGACTGTTGACAATTCAATCTTAGCCTTTTCTGCTGATTCTTTTATGCGTTGCAAAGCAAACTGATCTTTAGATAAATCTATGCCTTGATCTTTTTTAAATTCATCAATAATCCAAGTAATTATTCTTTGATCAAAATCGTCTCCCCCTAAATGTGTATCGCCATTAGTAGCCTTAACCTCTACAATATCTGCTCCTACCTCTAAAACAGATACATCAAATGTACCACCACCTAAGTCATACACAACAATCTTCTCGTTCTTCTTCTTATTAAAACCATAAGCTAGGGCTGCTGCTGTAGGCTCATTAATAATACGTCTTACTTTCAAACCAGCAATCTCACCCGCATCTTTTGTTGCCTGTCTCTGCGCATCATTAAAATACGCCGGCACAGTTATAACAGCTTCTTCAATTTTTGTACCCAATTTAGCTTCCGCATCTGCCTTTAATTTCTGCAATATAAATGCTGAAATTTCCTGAGGCGTATACTCTTTTCCACCCATGGCAATCTTAATAGCATCACCAACGTGTATAATCTTATATGGCGCTAATTTTACGTCTTTTTCCACTTCTGAATCGGTAAATCTTCTACCAATCAGCCGCTTGATCGAATAAAGCGTATTGACCGGATTAGTAACTGCTTGCCGTTTTGCTATTTGACCAACTAATCGCTCTCCGTTTTTAGACATGGCGACAATAGAAGGGGTTGTTCTGTTACCCTCGCGATTTTCAAGAACCTTGGGCTCACCACCTTCAATAATAGCTACGCAAGAATTAGTAGTACCTAAATCAATTCCCAAAATTTTAGACATAAATAAAACAATTAATAATTAATAATTCATAAAACTATTTTGATGGACCAACCATTACTTTTGCTGGCTTAATCATAATTCCATTCAAGCTATATCCTGAAGTAAACTCTTTAACAACAACCTGTTCAGCTACCGACTCAACACTTTCATCAGAAGACTCTTCCCCAATAGCTTCGTGCATCTCTGGATTAAATCTTTGACCAATCGTCTCGACTCGTTTAACATTCCATTTAACCAACAACTCTTCAAACTGTTTTTCTATCTGGATTATACCATCATATAACGCTTTGTCAACTTTACCATCGCTCTGATTTTTTCCTTCTATGGTCTTACAAGCCACTTTAAAATTATCATATACATCTAAAAAGTCTGCTAATAAAAATATTTTTGCTGTCTGCGTCATGGTCTCCATTCTTTTATCTGTATCTTTCTTTAAGTTTTGATAATCGGCATTAGCTCGCCTCCACCCATCCAAATTTACTTGCGCTTCTTTTTTACTACTCTCCAATGCCAATTTAAGAGTGTCAATTTCACTTAGATTTTGTGGCTCAACGCTATTACTTTGATTATTGCCTGATTGTGTCATATCATCGGACATAAAGCGTGAATAATGAATTAAGAATTAAGAATAAACTAAAAACTACAAGTTACAAGCTACAAGCTACAAGTTACAAGTTAGTGCATTTTTTTATCACAAACAATTAATAAGCCAAGCATGGCAATGAGTATGCCCATAAAAATATCATTCCATTTGGCTGAAGCTTGTTCATAACCAAAAACAAATGGCGCTATGATAAGCCAAACACCAATCATAACTTGAACTTTAGCTAAAGGTTTCATAATGGGCAATTAATAATTAATAATGCAGAATTAATAATTTTTGAGCCATAATTATAAATTCTTAATTCTGAACTCTTAATTGTCAGTCATCAGCCATGTCAAAATTGTTCTGGCACCGAATCCTGTACCGCCTTTAGAAATATAACTGGTAAAATCTACTGCCGCGTAAGCTGGACCAGCAATGTCTAAATGTACCCATGGGATTTTATGTACGAATTCTTCTAAGAATAATCCAGCTGTGATAGCGCCGCCATATCTTGTCTTGGTTATATTTTTTACATCAGCGATATCACTCTTAATTAATGGTCTATATTCTTCAACCAATGGTAACTCCCAAAATTTTTCACCGCTCGATATAGCTGCTCCTTTCAACATATCAACAAGCTTTCTATTATTACTCATCATCCCTGCAACCTGATCCCCAAGCGCAACCACGCAAGCGCCAGTCAAAGTGGCTAAATCCACAATATAATCTGGCTTAAATTTCTGAGCATATTCTAAACTATCTGCCAAAATTATTCTACCCTCAGCGTCAGTATTTAAAATTTCTATTGTTTTACCGTTCATGGTCGTAACAATATCCCCTGGTTTGGTTGCCTTGCCTGATGGCATATTTTCACACAAAGCCATTATACCATGAATTTCCACATTTGGCTTAATGATTGATAATACTTTAAAAACACCCAACACCGTAGCCGCGCCCGCCATATCCAATTTCATCGTTTCTAGATGATCCGCACCCTTTAAAGACAAACCACCGGAATCAAAAGTAATCCCCTTGCCAACCAAAGCAACCTTCTTCAATTTTTTAGATGATTTTGGTTTATATGTTAGATGCACAAAATATGGTGGCTCGTCAGAACCCCTAGACACTCCTAATACGCCACCCATATTCATTTTTTTAATTTTCTC
>Ga0213870_1001263_pt1 | contig 11479 bp, 14 predicted proteins | sample WICALVC2017_Meta_FD_160119 | JGI IMG/M metagenome (GOLD analysis project Ga0213870, IMG submission 160119) | Freshwater microbial communities from subterranean cave lake in Wind Cave National Park, South Dakota, United States - WICALVC2017 | ecosystem: Environmental > Aquatic > Deep subsurface >... | reverse complement strand
GTCTTCACCGCCCACGGTGCCACGATCCCCAGTGCCGCTTCAAACAGCTTCGCGCTCATGGTCGTTCCTCCAAGGTGATCTTCAGAGAGTGCAAGAATACCCACTCGGAATTCAAGAGAGGCTCTTTATTCTTCATGGCTTGGGCAACCTTATAAGCCAGCAGGGTGGTAAAGAGGGCTTCGTCTAATTGATTGGCGCGGTACGCCGCGTCCGCCAGAATATTGAGGGCAATCCCGATCCCCATAAGGCTTCCCTGGCGATAACTGATCGCAAGAACCTTTTTGTAGGTACCATAGGCTTCGCGGTATTTTCCTTGGGCGAGCTGAGGACGACCGACCGAATGATCCAAGCTGATCGCGTGATCCAAAGTGTTCTCTTTCGGATCGATAGACACCCCCTCAAAGTAGTGTCGGATCTTTGCTTTCGTCTCTTCGTCCAACCCGAGGGAAGCGCTTTGATCCTCCACGTGCGTAGATTGATCGGGCTCGGGGGCAGGGATGGACTGGGAGTTCTGGTAGACGTAATAGCCGCCCACGACGACAAGCAGCAGAAGCAACGCGATCGTTCGGCCTCGTCTACTCATAGCCTTTCCGTCCATTGCACCGATATCGGTAAGTCAATACGCATCCCTCACTTGAACTCCCTCCGTTGAAAGATCGCGCAGGCCAGGGCCAAGACCGCCGCGCTATAGAGCGCGCCGTAGGCCACGGCGGAGAAGACATAGGACGGCTCGACGGCGATCCCGTGCGCCACTTGCCCCTTGACGTTGAAATAATCGAGGTTGGGAAGGACATAGTACAACCCATCGAGCAGCCCTTTGGTCACCTCGTTGTGGAGCTTGGCGCCCAGCGTCCGGAGATCGTCGGTCAGGTGGCCGATCACGTAGGTCGCCAACGTGAACCCGGCGCTCAGGGTGGGCGTGGTAAAAGTGGAAAACATCACCGCCACCGCGGTGATGACCAGCAGTTCCACGAAGATGAGGCCGATCGCTGTCACCAGCGCCGGATCCAGGCCGACGCGGCCCACCCACAGCGTCACGAAGAAGCCCCCCGCCATGATGGCGGTGTTCACAAAGAGCGTGAGCGCAAGCCCGCCGTACTTGCCGAGGATGAAGTGGTACCGCGGAATCGGCTTCGCCAGGATCGAATAGATGGTGCGCTTGTCTATTTCCTTGCTCACGAGACCGATCCCCACGAAGATCGCAATCAGCACGCCGAACCCATTGATCCCCGCCAGGCCGATGTCCCGGATGATCCGGGCCTGTTCGCCGATGGTCAGGCTGCCCAGCAAGACCGCGCTCCCGATCATGAGCAGGGCGAAGAATAGCAGATTGTACAGGATCCGGTCCCGCAAGGTTTCACGAAAGGTGTTCCGGGCAATGACGAGGATGGGGGTCATGTCGGCCCGACTTCTTTCAGAAAGAGGTCTTCCAGCGACCGCTTGTGCGGGACGAGCGAGACCAGCCGGCCCGCGTGCCGAGCGATGACGTCCAGGAAAGCGGGCACAGCACGCTCATCAGGGAGCGTCACCATCGCCTGGGCGCCTCGTCGAATGACCGTGCCGCCCAGACGTTCCACCTCGTGAACGGCGCGCTCCGACAGCCCATCCACCACCACCTCGACGGAGGTGACGGCGGCGGCCCCCACCAACTCGTGCATGGCTCCAACCGACCGGAGCCGTCCTTTCACGAGAATAGCGACCCGATCACAGATCATTTCTACGTCCGGCAGGATGTGCGTGCTGAAAAAAATCGTCTTCCCCTGGTCCTTCAACCGAAGCATGATATCCCGCACCTCGCGCCGGCCGATAGGATCCAGCCCTGACATGGGTTCGTCCAAAATCACCAATTGCGGATCGTTGATCAAGGCCTGAGCCAGGCCGATTCGCTGGAGCATCCCCTTCGAGAACTTTCGCAACTGCAGACGCCGGGCTTCGGAGAGACCCACCATCTGGAGCAGCTCAGTAATCCGATCGACAAGCTTGTGCCCACCTATTCCGAAGAGCTGGCCGTAGAACCGGAGAAACTCCTCCCCGGTCAGGTAGTCATAAAAATATGGGGCCTCGGGAAGAAAGCCGATCTGATGTTTGACGGCCACATCGCCGAGTTCACGCCCCAGAATCCAGGCCTTACCGGCGGTCGGATAGATCAAGCCCATGAGGATCTTCAGCGTCGTCGTCTTGCCGGCGCCGTTAGGCCCCAGAAATCCAAAAATTTCCCCTTGCTGAATTTCAAGGTCGAGCCGATCAAGAGCAACGACTGGTCGCCCCCAAAACCCGACCCGGAACTGCTTAGAGAGGCCCTGTGTCCGGAGTACCGTTGGTGAACCCATCACCACTCTTCCTCGCCTAGTTGACTCAACTCATAGACAACCTTATACTCTTCGAGAAGAATGTCCAACTTTCTTACTTGCTCGAGGAGACTCATTATGCCATTGGTCAGGGTCAAAGGAAAATATCAGGTTACACTCCCTCTCACGGTACGCGAGAAGGCAGGGCTCGCTGTGGGAGACCTCCTGGAAGCCAAGGTCGAGGGGAAGAAGATCACACTCACCCCTAAGAGCGTGATTGATCGGGAACTTACGCTCGCCCTTGAAGATGTCAGGCAGGGGAGAATCATTGGTCCCTTTCGCACCACAAAAGCCGCCGTCCGCGCTCTTCGGCGCACGGCTCCATGAGAGCATCCTTCACCCAACGCTTTCTCCGTCAGTACCACGAACTTTCCGACAGACACAAGGCCAAGTTTGATAAGCAACTCGGCTTTCTTCTCGCCAATCTTCGCCACCCTTCGCTCCGCACAAAAAAGTACGATGAAGCGCAGGACATCTGGCAGGCGAGAGTCGATGATGACTACCGCTTCTACTTCAAGATCGAAGGAGATACGTATCTGCTCCTCTCCATTATTCCCCATCCAAAGTAACCTGCCGTTTGGGGACCCCAAAACCAGAAAATCTCGCCCTGTTCTACTTCAAGATCCAACCGGTCTAGGGCCAAGATTCGCCGGCCACGCAAGCCCATACGAAATTCCTTCGTCAATCCCTCCATCCGAAGCGGCTTCATCGCGGTCTCCGTTTTCCAAACACCTTCATCCGTTCCGGCATTTCGCTGCTGCGCACGGTCTGTGTCCCTGGATCATAGAGATAGCGGCCGCCGAACGGCTCGCGCGGCAACGCGCGGAGGAGACCAGGCCCGACAAGGTCTTCCAGGCGTTCCGGGGCTCGTTTGCTACGCTCCCGGTAGCGGCTGATGGCTTCTTCGAGCAGTTGAAGGTCTCGCTCCACAAGGACTTCCTTTAAGCGTCGTTCGAGAACGCCTTTCACGTTCTCGTCCGTCGCCTGCTCATACAGGTGACCGAGAAAGTCAATGGCGACTTCAGGCGTCCGCGCCGACACATAGAGCCGCGCCGCCAGGGGCGCGAGATAGGCCGGCCCACCGGGAAGACGCGCGGCGTCGGCCAAATACTTGGCGGCCTGGACATCATCGTGCAGCTCGAAATAGTAGTTAAATCCAAGGAGAAACGGCAATCGCCAGACCTGCGGATTATGCGTGATGCCCTTCTCCAGCAGCCGATTGCTCTCCTCCGGAAGCACCACCATGGTCGTCAGGGCCATACTCCCGGCTTCGTACACGTAGACAAATTTGGGGTCCAACGTCGTGATGACGTCCAGCGCACGGTAGATCCAATGCCCCGCCTCATTTGTGACCTTACGTTCTCCCATCGCCTGGATGGTCTGAAGCCACAAGAGATCGGCGACGACCTGTTCGTAGCCCAGCACGGCGGCCTTGAGATAGTCGCCCGGCGGCAGATACATGAAGCGTTGCAGTTTCGGCACGGCGGCTCTCTGTTGATCGAGTTGCACCTGGAGCAGGTGCAGTCCCATGATGAGGAGCAATCCGGCAGCCCCCAGGCCGGCCACGGCAAGTGTTCGCGTCCACGTCGCCGCGCTCATGAGGCCCTCGCCGGCGCGACCAATGACTTGAGATGCTGGTGATTCACGTCCAAAAACTGCCGTTCCAGCAGATTCAGTGTCCGCCCTTTGTATCGCTCCTGTATGTGAAGAATAGCCGCGTATTCCGACGCGGCAACCTCCTTCATCCCATTTTGCAGGGCGATCTCGACCAATCGCACCCGAGCCGGCAGAAAATTCGGTTCGCGCTCGATCGCGGTTCTGAATAATGCCTGCGCCTGATCCCGCTGCCCTTGGACCCCTCGAATCCGACCCAACTCGAAATACCCGAAGGGCGAGTAGGGGTCCAACCGAATGGCCTCTTCATAGGCTATCGCCGCCTGCCGCAGACACTCCTCTCGCGAGGCGCCTGAATCAACTATGTCCGCCAGTAGCGCGTAGCTGTTTCCCATGCGATGGGCCAGGCGCGCATCGAGCGGATTGAGCGCCAGCGCAAGGCTGAACTCGTCCACGGCATCGCGGAGATGCCGGGCGTCCCCGGTCTGCTGATACCGCGCGACTTCCGACCGCGCCACGGCATCATGGTAGCCGCTCACGCCCGGATCAATCTGCGTGGCCCAGCGGTACCAGTCCAAGCCTTTCTCCACATGCCCGGCCTGTGTCTCGGCCTCTCCCTGCGCAAAGGCGTACCATGCCGCAGCCGGGCGGACAATGAGGAGCGCGGACACGATCGCCAGGACTCCGACCAGCGCCACGCGAGCCGGCGAAGCGGGAAACGGGATCATCCACGGGGGCACAGAATCAGGCGTCTTGAGGCGCGTGAGTCGTTGGACCGCCAGGATCACTCCGGCGAACAGCGCCAGCAACACCACCAGCGCCGGCTCGTGAAATACGGAATCCACCGCCGCATGCGCGAGCAGCCCCACCATGCCGCCGCTCAGCCCGATCACGACGCCACGTTCCCACGGCTCCAAGTCGAGACGCTGCGTCTCGAAAATTTCCCGCCCCATGAGTCCCGCCCCGATGAGAAAGACGGCCAGTCCCGGCGCCCCCAGTTCTACCGCCATCTGCACGTATCCACTATGGGCCGATTCCGCCCGCTTGCCATATCGAACGATCTCGCCTTCGATTGGAAACCGATACTGAAACGACGTGTATTTGTATTGCCCAAGCCCCACCCCCAAGGGATGGTCGGCCAGCCGCTGCAGCGAGCTGTGCCAGATCTCCCATCGGGTAAAGGCATAGGGGTCCTGCGAACCCACCGACAGTACACGCTGCTGCAGGGGATTAGGAATGGCCGCTCCTGCCAGGAGGACCAGTAGCAGGATGGCCAGGAAGGCCCTTCTAAATCTGTAGAAGCCTATGAACGTGACGGCCACCACCAACGCCAGCGCGGCCCCTCTTGATTGAGCCAGGACGAAGGCGAAAGCGGTTGCCCCTGCCGTCAACCAGAGAAACAGCTTCTGGGGGAGAAGAGTGGGTGAGGAGAAACACAGCAATCCAAAGGCCAGCGAGAAGACGGCCATTTCGTAAGCCGCAAAAAAATTCGGGTTGAAGAACGTCCCCTTGGCCCTGGCGTCCCCCACCCATAAGAACTGATACATCCCGACCGAGGCTTCAAAGATTCCCATACCCAGAACGACCGCCACCAGCCACCGGACTTGATTGGATGATTCCACAAGATGGAGAACCAAGAACAACAGAACGGCGTAGCTGAGAATCGTGACGAGCCAGTTGATGCCAGGGGCCTGGTAGGCCGAACGCAGGACAGAGAGCGTGGCCCAGGCCACAAAGACCGCCACCACCATGTACAGGCAGGTCGGATAGAGGACCATCCGCCCCTCCCGCATGGCAACGGCCACCCAGGCCATGAGCGCCGCCAACAGGATGAGCCGGATGATCAGAACAGGAAGCTGTGTCGTCCCGCCCTCAATTAAGGGGGAGAAGACAAGGAGACTACTGAAGACGGCAAGCGGAGCAGACGCTCGGATAGGTTCTGTGACCAGCATGAAGAATCATCACACCATCTCTTTGTTCTTCAATTGACGCGAGGGGCCGTGGACGGCCCCTCGCGTCTGGACATTGTTTAACTCGTTACATCGTTCACGGTGTTCACAATAGCCTTTAGGTCATTGACCGTCCACTGATCGCATGTGGAATCGCCATCAGCATTCCCCTTGGATCCGGACGTAAATCCCGTGGCCGTTGCGGCCACTACGACAGTTGTCGAGCTATTCACATCGCAAGGGGTTGTAGCGGTACTGCCGCCAGGAAAGGCTGTGGGAGTGGCGCCCACCGCGTACCAAAAGGAATATCTGGGCGTGCCACTGATTGCATAGCCTACATTGCCTATCGCCGTTACTACGTAGGTAGCCGTCTCGGCTTGAAGGGCCGTCGCACTGGTGAAGATCGCCCCAAGTCCGATCTTGGCCTCCGACTGCCTGGACTTGGCCTGGTAGGTCATGAAGTTCGGGATGGCGATGGCCGCCAGAATCCCGATGATCGCCACCACGATCATCAACTCGATCAAGGTAAAACCCTGGTTGCCCTTCAGTCTCTTTGACACTGTACTCGACATCGTCAGCCCTCCTTTATGAGTGAATGGTTGCTCCACATGATTACGAACGACACACCGGCACATTAACTTGAATAAGAATGCAATGTTCATACCAAATAGTATCTTCGCATCACCATAAAATTGCTTGGCTTTTCCGCGTCTATCTCTATCAATTTAACAGGCCGGACAAATTTTGTCCACGGACATGCCGCACAGTGTCTCCACGCCAGTCAATTCACCACATCATCGCTCGTATTCATCAGCAATCGTGTATCGTTGATGCCCCATTCGTCGCAGGTCTCGTCACTGTCGATCTGACCCTTGGCCCCGGCTGACCCTTGGCCCCGGCCGTAAACCCCGAGGCCGCGGCTGCGGTGGGTGCGATATTACATGTTCTTTCGAGTCACCTCGCCATGTAGCGTCAATGATGATATACTTGAGGCTACAATATGCTAAAGGAGGCTGAGCTATGGGACGAGTTGGAATCAGAGACCTTAAGGATGACCTGAGCCGGTATCTGTGCCGGGTTCGGGCAGGAGAGCGGATTTTGATTACCGATCGTGGCAAGCCGATCGCGGTTCTCAGTGCAATAGAGGATGCTGGGGAGTCTTCCTGGGCATGGAAACTGGTGGAGGAAGGCATTGCAGCATGGAGCGGGGGCAAACCCCACGGCTGTCCTCATCCCCCTCGCGTCCGTGGCAAGACGGCGTCCGCCATCGTCCTAGAGAACCGGCGATGATCCTGTACCTGGATACCAGCAGTCTCATCAAACTCTATGTTGAGGAATCAGGCTCAGAGGCGACTGGGCGTTTGATGGCGCAAGCGTCGGTGGCGTCAACATCGGTCGTGGCCTACCCGGAAATGCGCGCGGCGCTCGCTCGGCTGCGTCGCAACGACGCCCTGACGTCGCTTGACCATGACCGCATCACACGCGCACTCGACGATGATTGGCCTCGCCTGCTCACCGTAGGTGTTACCGAGCGCATCTACCGCCATGCGGGGGACCTTGCCGAAAAACATGCTCTCCGAGGTTTTGACAGCCTTCACCTGGCCTCCTACCTGGCAGTCGTGGCCCAACGCGGCTCCAGTCAACGCATTCGCTTCTCATCCTTTGACAACCTCCTGAATCGTGCCGCCAACCAGGAAGCACAACGCATCTGAACCCCGCTGCATCTCCTCCAGCGCGTCCTGCAACCGCCCCATCTTGAAATAGGTCCAGACGAGACTACCACGGACTCGCCGTAAATTGTCTCCATGCAAGTCAATTCGTCAGGTCATCGCTCGTATTCGTCAGCAGTCGGCTATCGTTGATGCCCCATTCGTCGCAGGTCTCGTCACTGTCAATCTGGCCCTTGGCCGCCGCCGTAAACCCCGAGACGGAGGCCGCCGGGGTCGAGGCCGCGGCTGCGGCGGGAGCCGTGTCGCATGGCGCGGACGACGACGAACCAGGAATGGCCGTCGCCGCCCCTGACACAGGATACCAAGAGGTGTAGCGGGTCCTTCCCGTCGTTGCATAACCGAATTGGGAGAGCGCCGTGACCACAAAGGTGTTGTTGGCGGCAAAGTGCGCGATCGCCGTCGTGGCGATTGACCCAAGATTGGCCTTGGCCTCCGCCTGCCGGGCCTTGGCCTGGTAGGTCATGAAGTTCGGGATGGCAATCGCCGCCAAAATCCCGATGATCGCCACCACGATCATCAATTCGATCAGGGTAAAGCCCGTGCTGGTTCTGAGACGGGACCGGACCATGTTCAGACGGACTCCTTCGGTGAGAGGACTTTGCCGGCCGGTCAAAGGACCTTGCCGGATTGTTTTTGCTGCGCTTTGCGGATGCGTTCGTCCGCCGCCGGGTCCCCGAACCCCTTGGTCTTGAACCGTTCTATCAGTTTGCTGTTCGTCGGGTCGAGCTCCAGCGAGCGCAACCAGGCGTCGCGGGCCTCGTTCGGGAGGTGATTGGTCAGAGCGATCTCGCCGAGGTGTTCGAAGAACGCGGGGTCGTCTGGCACCAGGGCCACGGCCCGCTTCATGGCCTCCAGCGCGTCCTCCAACCGCCCCATCTTAAAATAGGCCCAGGCGAGGCTGTCGAGGTAGTAGCCGTTCTGCGGCTTGACCGCCAGCGCCCGCTGAATCAGCGCCACAGCCTCCTCCAGCCGCATGTCCCGCTCCGCAAACGTATAGCCGAGATAGTTCAGCGCATCGGCATGCCTGGGGTCCAGCCGGATGGCCTCCTGCATCGCGCCGACCAGTTCGTCAAACCGCCCCAGTTTGTCATAGGCCGTGCCCAGATTGAAGTGGAAGTCGGCGCTGTCGGGGTACCGCTGTAGGCCGTCCCGAAAGACGGCCACCGCGTCTTCGTGCCGAGAGGCCTGCAACAGGGTCAGGCCCAGCAGGAGATAGGCATCCGGCGCGGCGGGGTTCAGGGCGAGCACCCGGCGAAAATGCGGCAGCGCCTCCTCGTTTCGCTTCAGGCGATAGAGCACATAGCCGAGGCGCAAGTGGGCGTCAGCGTACGTCGCATCGGTCTGAATGATCGTCTCATATTCCGCAATGGCTTTCTCCTCGTCCTTCATCTCCTCATAGATGGAGGCCAGGTGGGCGCGCACCCGCAGTTCGTTCGGCCGCAGCGCCAGCACGAGTTTCATCTGCTCAACCGCTTTCGGAAACGCCTTCAGTTCACCGTAAATCAGGCCGATGCGCAGTTGGGCCTCCACGTCCCCGGGAGACGCCTCGACGATCTCGCGCAACAGCACCAGCGCCGGCTCATAGGCCTTCTGGGTCAACAGCAGCCGGACCAGCCGGTGGCGCGCATCATGATTGCCCCGGTTGATCTCCTGGAGATAGGTTTGGAGCGTCGCAATGGCCTGCATGACATCGCCCTGGGCTTCGAGCATCGCCGCCAGCCCCAGATAGGCCGGATCAAAGCCGGGATTGACGGCCAGGGCGTCCCGATAGGCCTGCGCGGCCCGCTCCCACGCCTTCTGTTCGGCCAGCATGTGGCCGAGGTACAGATAGCCGGTCGGCGCTGAGGCCGGTGACAGCACAATGCCCTGATGGAGCATCCGCTCCGCCTCCTCATACCGTTTTTGCCCGGCCAGGAGCATCCCCCTCGAATAATAGGCTTGCGCGTCCTGCGGCCGGATCGCCGCGATCCGTTCGTAGTACCCGATCGCGCGCTCGGAATGGCCCGTGGTCGCCGCAACGGCAGCCAGAATATACAGGGCCGGCAGGCTGACTGCGTCTTGGGCCAGCACGGCTTCGGCATGGGCCTGAGCCTGTCCATGCGCGCCCCGGGTATGATAGAGGGTCGCCAGCCGAAGGTGGATCGGCACCGAGTCAGGATCCAGTGCCAGCGCCTTGAGATATTCATCCTGAGCCGTCCCGGCGTCATTCGTCAGTTCGGCCTGATACCCGCGCAGAAAATGGTAGTAGGCCACCGGATCCGGCGCGTGCGGGGCCGAGGAGGGGGCGGCAGCAACGGCCGCCGGTTGCGCGGCATACGTGAACGACGGCACGCCGGCCACCACAAATAAGAAGCCGAGGCCCCAGAGGGCGAGCCGGAGCACGGTTGTGGGCGGACGAGTCACCGCTGCTCCCGAATGTAGTTGCCGAACTTGGCGTATTCCGGCAGGAACGTCAGTTTCACCACGCCCGTGGGCCCATTGCGGTGTTTGGAGATGAGGATTTCTGCGACGTGGTCGGGGTCGGCTGTCTCGTCAACCTCGCCCTGCTGACCGGCGTACATGTCTTTGCGATAGATCATCATCACCAGGTCCGCGTCCTGTTCTATTGCGCCCGATTCGCGCAGGTCGGCCAGCACCGGCCGCTTGTCCTGGCGGCTCTCCACCGCCCGGCTGAGTTGCGAGAGCGCCACGACCGGGATGTTCAACTCCTTGGCGACGGATTTGAGCGACCGGGAGATGTCGGAAATCTCCTGCTGCCGATTTTCGCTGTCGGCGCCCCCGGACATCAATTGGAGATAGTCCACCACCACGAGATCGAGGCCGGTCTCCGCCCGTTGCCGGCGGATCTTCGCCCGCATTTCCAACACCGTGATGCCTGCGGTGTCGTCAATGTAGATCTGGCTTTCCGTCAACGCACTGGCGGCGCGGGTCAGGCTCGACCAGTCTTCCCGATGCAGTTGGCCGGTCCTGATCCGATGCATGTCGAGCGAGCCGGCCGCGCTCAACAGCCGCATGCAGAGTTGCTCCTTGGACATTTCCAGGCTGAAAATCGCCACCTTGTACGACTTGGGTTTGTGCAGCGCGGCGTACAAGGCCATCCCCAGCGCCAGGCTGGTCTTGCCGGTGCTCGGCCGTCCGGCAACGATGATGAGATCGGAGGGCTGGAGGCCGGCGGTTACATTATCCAGATCGGCAAACCCCGTCGGAATGCCCGTAATCTTCTCCTGCTGCTCGTACAGCTTGTTGATGTGCTCCAGCGTGCCGTGGACCACCGCCTTGATCGGACTGAACGACTTTTTCAGCCGGCTCTCCGCGATCCCGAAGATGCTGCGCTCGGCGTAATCCAGCAACTCGTCCACGCGCTTCGTGCCCTCATAGCCCCGGGTCACGATCTCCGTGGCCACCCCGATCAGCGCGCGATTGATCCCGGTTTCGTGGATGAGCCTGGCGTGGTGAGTCACGCTGGACGCGGTCGCGACGGATTGCGCGAGATCGGTCAGGTAGGCGCTGCCCCCGATCCCGTCCAGGGTGCCCGCATGCCGCAAATGATCCGTCAGTGTCACCAGATCCACGACCTGGTTCTGTTCCGACAGATCAATCATGGCCTCGAAAATACGCCGGTGCGCGGGCCGATAGAACTCATCCGACCCGATGACTTCGAGCGCCTTGTAGAGCGCCTGGTTGTCCAGGAGAATGGCCCCGAGCACGGTCTGTTCCGCTTCGACGTTCTGCGGCGGCAGTTTGAGGGCGGAGGACTCGGCGCGTTCAGCGGTCTTCATTTATTTCGAGCGGGGGCCCGTGCGCCCCCCGGAAGGGGCTCCGATGCTGCGGTTGGCAC
>Ga0213870_1001262_pt1 | contig 11479 bp, 11 predicted proteins | sample WICALVC2017_Meta_FD_160119 | JGI IMG/M metagenome (GOLD analysis project Ga0213870, IMG submission 160119) | Freshwater microbial communities from subterranean cave lake in Wind Cave National Park, South Dakota, United States - WICALVC2017 | ecosystem: Environmental > Aquatic > Deep subsurface >... | reverse complement strand
TTTTTTTGCAGGATTATAACCTTTTTTAGCTCCTTCCTGAGCACCATATCGCGTCATGACCGAGGAATCAATGTCCAATGTAAAATTATCAAACTTGAAATGATCGAATATCCACGAATAAAAATACGCGCTCACTCTGTTGTTTTTGGTTTGTGTAAACTTGCTAAAAAACCGCTTGTAAGTGTCCTGTCCGGGTGTCGCTTTCCAGTCAAATATTTTGCCTAATACTTCCTCGTGCCGCGTGACTTCAGTATGCAAAAAACGATTTGCTCCACACCAAATGCTCGTGATAAAACTTTCAATAATCGTTGCAGTTTCATACCCCCGATTCGATCCTTGCTGTGGCAAGTCAACATACTACGCATTAGAGATTATAACCCAATTCAGACCACTTTTTCCTAATGCGTAATCTGGGTTTATCAGTATAGATTTGCAACATAAGGGCGGACTCCTGCTATGGTTTTAGTAATTCCTCAATTGATTCAGCAATGGTTTGAATACGTCCAAAGGTTCTACGGCTCAGCATACGGTTTGGGAACTCAACATTGAAATGGTCTTCTAGTGCCAGCATGAGATTGACGGTCACAAGGGATGTGAGTCCTGCTGTATATAAATCGCTCTCGTCTGTTAGAGAGGCAATATCAGACAGGCGTCCATGCTTGCTCAGAATATCCCGAATTTCGGATTCATACATAACGATACATCTCACCAAAATAGTCAATAGTGAATTCCGCCCTTGCGGAATTTCGGGTTGAATATACGACAGGTTTCATGATACAACCAACACACAATGGCCAACAAAAATATCAATAAAGAAACCCTAACGCGTTTTTTGGGTCAAATAGAAAAGGGGCCTCGTGAATCAGAAGAGATTCCGATCTCAACCGCAATCGGCCGTGTTCTTTCTAACGAAGTGTCTGCCGCTATGGACGACCCGCCTTATTCCAATTCAACAGTGGACGGGTATCTTCTTTTGACGTATGGCACTGCAATGGCTTCTCCTAAAAGACCGATGGTTTTTGAATCGTTGGGGGATATCCCTGTCCCCAGTATGGCCATTGAACTTCCAGCGGGTAAGACCGTTAAAGTAAGACGAGATAGTTATATGGCCATTAAGCGATTTTTGGAAGGCCATTATGCTGTGATCAAGGAATCCGAAGCGAGATTTTCAGAAAAGACCAAGACCGTTGAAGTCACACGTCTCGTGGAGAAATTTGAAAATATTGTTTTGCAAGGATCTGTTCGCAAGGTGGGTAACACTATTTTTAAAAAAGGGTATCGGTTGACCGATCAAGATATTATCACATTGGCCCACCAAGGAATATCTAAAGTAACCGTTTCAAGTCGGCCCAAAGTTGCTATCTTCTCTACAGGCAAAGAACTGATTGCGCAAGGAATACCTTATATCATTGGATCAAAATACGACTGCAATTCGTACTGTCTCTCTGCAATGGTTGAAAAATCTTTTGGTCTCCCTTTGAATCAAGGAATCATGCAAAACGATCTGCTCCCTTTTATGAAGAAACTTGTAGAGACGGCGCTCATCGCAGATGTGATTGTAATGACTGGGGCGACACGTGCAATCAACGGAAATTTCATGTCTGATCTCATTAAAGGGGCATCTTCTTATCAAGTCACAGACCCAGCCGCTGTTTTAGAAGCGCATCGGCGCGCCATGTTAGAAACGGGGATTAAGCCGATTTTCTTAGGCGTCGTCAGCACAAAGCCTGTTATTTGTCTCTCTGGCGAACCAGAGAAAATAGTAGAGGAATTTGACGCGTTTGTTGCGCCTGTCCTCACACACCTTTCTGGAGCAATATAAATGAAAACATGGAAAGACCTTGTGGCCGAGGCGAAAAAAGAAATTGGGTTATTGCAAGTTTCTGAAGTGAAGGCGAAGATGGTTCAACAAGAGGACTTTCTTCTGATTGATGTTCGAGAACAGGAGGAATATAAACAAGGACGCCTTCCTGAGGCCGCTTGCATCCCGCGTGGAACACTTGAAATGACGATTGCAGATCAGGTCAAAGATACATCAAAACTGATTATTTTGCATTGCGGGGGAGGGGGCAGAAGCGCGCTCGCCGCCCAATCTTTGAAAAAAATGGGATATGAAAACGTGGCGTCTATGGAAGGCGGATTCAAGGCATGGATGCTTGCAGGTTACCCCACGGAGACGTAGGTCGCAACGGTCGGGACGCCGACTGCGGTGATAGTGCTCCCGTTGGTCGCCCTGAAAGCCGAGACATGAACTGTGTCCCGGTCGCAGTCGGCGTCCCGACTGTTGCTTTTCATACCTTTGGATGTCGGCTCAATCAGTCAGAAAGTGATCTCTTGGGGAGGGGGTTTACAGCGGCTGGATATACTGTTGTTGATCCTGCAAGTCCGTCTGATCTTTGTGTCATCAATACCTGTTCCGTTACAGAATTCGCAGAGGCAGAATGCCGCCGTCTTATCCGAAAAATCCTCAAGAAAAAACCAGACACGTTTTTGGCTGTGACTGGTTGCTATGCGCAGGTGGGGGTAGACGCGCTTCGCAAAATCAAGGGCATTGATTTCATCGCAGGGGCTGATCATAAACTGCTGATGCCATCGCTGATACAAAACGGTTTAAGTAAATTATCAGAACCGCTGATTTTTCACTCGCCTAAAATCAGTAAAGACAACTTTACACTGACAGATATCGGAACGCCGACTGCGGTGGCCGTTTTTAATCATCAAACGCGTCCCAATGTAAAGATTCAGGATGGATGTGATTTTTTTTGTTCCTTTTGTATTATTCCTTACACGCGTGGGCGGGAGCGAAGCCGAAAGTTTAATGACGTATTATTGGAGGCGTCTCTTTGGGCCGCGCAAGGATACAAAGAGATTGTCTTAACCGGCGTGAATCTGGGGGAATATATTGATGGGAATAGGGGACTGCCCGATCTGATAAACGCGCTTGAAACCATTGATGGCCTTGCGCGTATTCGAATATCGTCTATTGAGCCGACGACTGTTTCTCCTTTATTGCTAGACAATATGGGGAAAATGACGTGTAGGCAAAAACTCTGTCCCCATCTGCATTTGCCTTTGCAAAGTGGCAGTAATAAGATTTTATCCGATATGGGAAGACGGTATACGCGGGAGGATTATATCGCGTTTGTGCATGAGGCGATGAACAAGGTGCCTGATTTATCGCTTGGAACCGATGTCATGGTTGGATTTCCAGGAGAATCCGAAAAAGACTTTGCTGAGACGGTTTCTCTGATTGAAGACCTGCCGTTTTCATATCTGCATGTCTTTCCATTTTCAGAACGCAAGGGAACCCGTGTTATTAAAATGAAGCTTACAAATGTTCCTTTGTCTACGATTAAAAAACGCTCACAGATATTGCATGCCCTTTCCAACAAGAAAAAAGATACGTTTTATAATGCGGCGATTGGAAAATCAGTGGATGTTTTATTTGAAAATAGCAGTGAGAAAGATTTTTACACAGGTTACACAGGAAACTTTATTCGCGTGGGGGTGAGGAGTGCCCGCTGTCTATCAGGTCAATTGTTGCGGGTTGTGATTACGGATGTTGCGGACGGGATTGCCGCAGGGCAGTTGTCTTACTAAATGTTGCTATAGTAAGATGATTGATTGTGTTAGCGACCGTGTATTTTTAGAGGACACGGTCTTCATTATTTTTTAGAAAACGGAAGCAGAAGCATTCCCAAGAAACGGCCTGACTCTGATTCTGCAATACTGTCCACGCCTTGTTCCATTTCCGCAGTGTTTTGTTTCAAACAGATGGTTTTGAATATCCGATCCCAAAACGAGAAAATACTGCCGTAATGGGTGTTCATTTCATCTCGTAATAAAGAGTGATGCACCCGATGCAGATTGGGTGTCACCAAAAGAATGCGCATGATTTGATCTGCCTTTGCAGACAAGTTAATGTTGCTGTGATGAAAAAGAATCACAGGCAGAAGAATCATCTCGTACAAGATGATCTGCTCCGCTCTCAAGCCAAGCAAAAAAATAATGAAAAGCCGTGCAATCCCGGAGAGAAAAATCTCCCCGACATGAAAACGAACTGCAGTGCTTGCAGACACTGCTGTGTCTGAATGATGGACAAGATGAAATCTCCATAGAAAAGGAATGTGATGATTCATTCGATGCCACGCATACATCCATAAATCAAAAAGCAAAACAAACAGCAAAAACAGTGCGATGGTCGCAAGTGGGGTCGACAGGGTAATTCTATTGAGTAACCCATATTCGTGAGCAAATGCAGATTGACTGACAAACAGTGTGGCTATACGGAATAGCGGGGCCAAGAGAATGGCATTGGTTAGCCCCAACGCAAGGTTTCTAATGTCATGAGAGAATTGTTTCTTACGGCCTAGATAAAAAGGGAACAATGTCTCCATGAGAAATAGAACAATGAACGCGAGAAAAAAGAGCGTTGTTTTGGTCTGTCCTAATTGTTCCATTTCATGTTTTTGGCCTGAGCCTAGATCTACCGTCTAATTCTAATTCGCGATAGATAATGCCGTAATAATAAAATTCCAGCCCGTGATACTTTTAACCAAGCCCAAAGGCCTGTCATGGATTTTGGAATAAATTTGAGAATTGTTTGGGAAGATTATCTCCTAATCCTTTTAGGGAAACGGTTACAAAAAATTCGTTTCGATCTAAAAGGTCTTGATAAGATAGGGCAATCGTCCAACATTGCCGTTCGTACAACAACCCATAATGAATTTTAGAAAATGAGTTTGTATCTCCATGATAGAAGGCTTCTGTCGCAACAGTCACGTGATGAGAGAGTTTTGCCTTGAGACGCCCCGTGACAAACGAAACGCGTGGAACGACTTGACGATCCCCTAAATAAAACGGATTAAAAGTATCTCCTTTTTGAACGTGCGCGCCCTCTTGCGTATGACGTTGTCCTATTGAGATTTTAAATCTCTCCTCTACGCTAAAACGAACATCAGTATTGATAGCAGTGATGTCGTGATCCTGCCAATTATAAAATAAATCCGTATTGATTGCGAATGACGGTAAAGGTGTGAGCGACCATTCTGTTCTCAAATCTGATAATAGATGTGGGTCATTCGTCACATCATAACTTTGGGTGAATCGGGCGGCCACCCATCCTAAACGGTCGGAACGCTGACTGCGGGTTTGCAGTGAAAGGGTGATGGCACGTCTGCTTTTTATGGTGTCCATCTCGTCTGCCTGCGGAATGTCTGTGGCTTCGTCTGCTTTAATCTCCTCGTAGGTCAGTTTTTCTGAAAAATGTATTGGGGTTTTTCCTAATAGCCCGTTCCACGCGCTGTTGAAATCAATCCCTGTTGCCGTAATCTTTCTAAAGGCATTCTCTGTATAGCTATAGTGAATACCACGATACGCAGTCCAAGGGGTTGCCGTTACATACGTAGAGAATCGCAACGGCAGTGAAAGTCTAGGGGCAACGTAAACGCGTTCCCATGAAGGACTGTCCTTGCGATAGAAACGGGTATAAGCGGTATCAAGGTCTAAAAAGACAAGACCCATTTTATGTCCGATCAGATGCCATCCTACCTCCGGCAATTTTTGCAACGTTGTCGTGCTGTTTGTGTTGTTCAAATCTTGGGTGTAGTGCGCCAATAGGTATCCGAACGATTCATCTCCTTTGTACGTCAATGCGGCATTTGATTCTATTTTTTGCAAGGCGCGGTCTGAAATCGCATTGGACAATTCCGTATAATAATCTTGCGTGACATAACCCGCATTCAGGTTAAATTTTATTCGGTTTGAAAACTTCTGTTGATGGCGATAAGAAATAGCAACCCGGTCTTTGTCTTTTTCTGTGTCGTGAAAACGGTCTGCCTGAATGGTGCCGCGTGATTCTTCCGACAGAACATAGCGATATTCAATGCCACTGCCGACACCTTTTTTGCCGCGATAATCCAGTGAGAATGTTGCATCTTGATTTTCTGAGATGGCCCAAAATAAATCTTGATTGTATCGAAAGCCCTGTGTAGAACTGCCTCCGATATGCGGAATTAAAAGGCCTGTTTGTCGGGTTGTCTTTGCAGGATAGATAAAATAAGGAAGATAGAGGATGGGCGTTTTGTCGGCATAAAAAAAGAGGTCGTTGACAATCAAGTAATTTCCCAGCGTCATCCGAATGCTTTTAGCCTGAATATGCCAATCGGGGTCTTTTGTTGTGCAGTCACACGCGGTAAAGAATGCCTCATGTAATGTAACGCTTCCGGGGCCTAGCCGTTCAATACGCTTTCCTGTGAGGGTGTAATTTTCTGCTTCAAGAAAAAGCCGTCCATCGTATAATACGCCTTGTTCGGTGGTAAGGTTATATTCAATCTCACTTGCAAACAGAGTATTGCTCTCTTCTTTAAAGGTAACATCTCCGAATCCTTTCAAGTGATTTAACTTGCTGTTGACAGAGAGCCTATTGGCGCGTAACTGCATCGTCCCGCGTGTTAAGGTCGCGTTGCCTTCTGCGATAGAAATCTCGTCCTCTTGATTATATTCTAGCGTATCTGAAGTGAGCGTTATTGTTTCATTTGCCCATGCGGGAGAGAAGAACAAAAGACAATAAATATTGAAAATGCCTAAGAAGAAAAAGTGCCACAGGTCACGCATCTTCTCATTATAGACTATAGACACAATCAGAAATCTATAGCTGGCCTATCCGCATCAAGGGTTCGTCTTTTGACGCATGATGCACCGCATCCAATATGCCATTTACAAAAGAGCCTGAATTTTCGTTCCCGTATTTTTTTGCAATCTCAATCGCTTCATCAATAATCACTTTCGCAGGGTTCTCCTTTTCATGCGTCATCTCAAAGATTGCAATTCTCAGAATATTCAAGTCTACAGCGGCCATTCGATCAATAGCCCAGTGTTCCGAGTTTTTCTGGATTGTTTGGTCTATGTCCGACCGATACTGCAATACCCCCTCTACAAGCCGCCTACTAAAATCGTCGTTTGTATTTTTCTTGATGAGGTCAGAAGGTATCGGTGAGGTCTCATTGAAATCTTTTTGAAAAAGAATTTGCAAGGCCGCTTCTCGCGCTGACCGCCTGTCACCCATGTGTAAACCCCGGATGTTCTAGGCTACAGTCGTGGCCGTGCCACCGTTCCTTGAATTGCTGGTACAAGAGACCCATCTCAATCGCCGCCTCTGCCGCATCTACGCCTTTATTCGTCTTTGCGCTAGACCGATCCATCGCCTGTTTTGTCGTAAGCGTGGTCAGGACTCCAAAAATCACGGGGATGCCACATGAAAGCGCAACCTCTCCAATACCCCGCGTTACTTCAGCGCAGATATATTCAAAATGCAGTGTCTCGCCTTTAATGACGGCACCCAGACAAATCAAGGCGTCAAAGGTTTCAGATGACCCCATTTGCATCGCAACCCCCGGAATTTCAAACGCGCCCGGGACTTCGATCACTTCAATCTGTTCAGAAGGAACACCTGCCTTGTTCAGTGTGGTAAGCGCGCCGGTCAAAAGCCTCTTTGTAATTGTGTTATTAAATCGGCTCACAATAATGCCCAGTCGTAATGTCTGATCACTGAATGAACTTATTTGTTTTTTCATTTTTCACTTTTCACACGCCAAACGAGACGTGTCATTACCGATCTTTCTTTTTTGGGACTACACATTTTCCAAAATGTGTCCCAGCTTTGTTTTTTTGACTTGCAGATAACGAACATTTTCCTGATGCGGAGCCGTTTCAATGGCAACCCGTTCCACGACTTCCAACCCGTATCCTTCCACGCCCACAATTTTCCGCGGATTGTTCGTGAGAAGACGGATTTTCTGAACACCCAAATCGGCCAATATCTGCGCGCCAATACCATAGTCCCTCAAATCAGCCTTAAACCCTAACGCAAGATTGGCGGAGACTGTATCGTGTCCGCACTCACCCTCTTGCAAGGCATAAGCCTTGATCTTATTGGCAAGACCAATGCCGCGACCTTCCTGATTCAGATAGAGCAAAACCCCTTTTCCTTCTTGTTCAATACGCCGCATGGATTCTTTGAGTTGTTCTCCGCAATCGCACCGTTTTGAACCAAAAATATCTCCTGTCACACATCCAGAATGAACACGCACCAAGGTCTCATCTCCATGCGCTATCTTGCCTTTGACAAGGGCAATATGCGATTCGTGGTCTACAGCGTTTTGATAAACGATGGCATCAAAAGTACCGCAATCGGTGGGGAGTTTGGCCTCTGCCACACGGGCGACTAACGAATCTTTCTGCATACGATACGCAATTAAATCACGAATGGTTGTCACTTTTAGATTGTGTTTTTTGCTGAAATCCATCAGTTCTGGAACGCGGGACATGGAGCCGTCTTCATTCATAATCTCACAAATCACGCCGGCTGGAATGAGGCCCGCGAGACGGGCAAGATCAACAGATCCTTCTGTTTGCCCAGCCCGTTTTAAGACGCCCCCTTTTTGCGCCTGAATCGGAAAGACGTGCCCCGGTCGCGCCAAATCGGACGGCCGCGTATCAGGATGAATCGCCTTGTGAATGCTGACGGCGCGATCTTTCGCGGAAATCCCAGTGGTAACGCCTTTTAGGGCATCAATGGAGACGGTAAAAGCCGTTCCAAAAGAAGAGGTATTGTCTGCAACCATCGGGGCAAGATTAAGGTCATGGCATTTTTCTTCAGTCAAGGTGAGGCAGATCAACCCTCGGCCATGCAATGCCATAAAGTTGATTATTTCAGGAGTCACCAATTCTGCGGCAATTACAAGATCGCCTTCATTTTCACGGTCTTCATCATCAATCAGGATAACCATTTTCCCATTTTTTATATCGGCAATGGCATCGTCTATGGTGTCAAATTTCATTTTATGATAATCCGAGAGGGCTAATTTGAGAGATGAAATATATAAGAATGGCCATAAGATTGTCAAACGCAGGTATCGTAACGTCAAACCCAAAGGGGACATTTTCACTTTTGCGCTACAGCGCCTAAGTTAGGCTTGACGATTTTTATAATGTATGGTACCTTACAATACAGATGAGTGAATGGATCCAGAGCATTTCTGAAAGTGAAGGATTTGATTGGGACAAGGGGAATGTCGATAAAAACGCGGTGACGCATCAAATCTCCTGTGAGGAGGCCGAACAAGTATTCCTCAATCGGCCATTATTTTTTATTGATGACCCTCAACACTCGAGAAAGGAATCACGCATCAAGGCCTTTGGAAAAACCGATGAAGGGAAAATGCTTACGGTGAGCTTTACGATGCGAGGACAAAAAATCCGGGTTATTTCTGCACGCAATATGAACCGTCGAGAAAGGAATGCTTATGAAGCAAAAGGCTAGTCGTGGTTTTGTGCCGATAGAATCAAGAAAAAGTACCGATCGTCTCAATCTGAACCAGATGGTAGCGGCCCCTGACATGCCCCATTTAAAACTAAGCACCGCAACCATTACCCTGCGCGTGCCGGAGAGCCTGTTGCACAATCTCAAGATGCTGGCCAATCGTAAAGATGTCCCCTATCAGTCGTTGATGAAGGTGCTTCTCTCACAAGCCATCGACCGTGAGCTGTACCATAAGATTGCATAAAGCCTGACGTGGGAATACCGGATGGCTCTTTTGCCGCCCCTACCTAAGTCCCCCCTCCTTGGTTAAGGAGGGGTAGGGGGTGGTTCGCATGGCGCCCCCGTCTGGCAACGCAATGATTACAAACAGATCGTTCGAGATGAATCTGAATGGGACCGTATTCGGGAATATATTGAAACAAATCCTGCCCGATGGGCAGAGGATAGAATGCCAAAAAACTGTTTGCCTTTCCCGACCACTATCCCGTATCATTGCGGAGTAGGCGAATGCCCTGAATGCGGGATGGTTTGTTTTGGAGGTATCACCACCATGGCAAATATAAAGTGGAGTTTCATCCAAAAGGGGGTTAGGGGGATTTTAATTTGCACCCTCTTCTTTCTTTCTGCTTGCGGAGAAGATCGTCGTGATTCTATTACGGGAACCAGCACCACAGTACAGAAGTGGTAGTGATTCCACCGCCTCTGGCTCTTGCAGATACGACGCCTCCCACGATTACGGCATCTTTTTCTCCTTTACTCAACGCGGCAGGGTGGGGCAAAGAAGACGTTACGGTAACCTTCACCTGCTCCGACGCCGACAGCGGCATTGCAGTTTGTCCCCTGCCTGTCTTCGTCACAACAGAGGGAGAAGGACAGATTATCGTTGGGACAGCTACCGATCTTGCTGGGAATAGTACCTCGACCTCCGTAACGCTTCATATCGACAAAACGCCGCCTCAAGTCACTGCCGCGGTTACTCCGCTACCGAATGCCGCTGGATGTAATAACGCCGATACCACTGTAACCTTTACGGCCCAAGATAGTCTCTCTGGCGTGGGCAATGTTACTCTTCCAGTAACCGTGAGCATCGAGGGGACACCATTGATCACAGGACAGGCAACAGATCAGGCTGGGAACATTGGATTGGCTTCCACGATTGTTCATCTTGATAAAACCCCTCCCGTGGTGGCGTTGTTCAGTCCATTGGCAGGTTTCTCGACTACCGTTCCGGTTGTTAATATTAGCGGAACGATTACGGATAACCAACCCATTACCTCACTGATCATCGGCGGTCAACCAACCGATTTAGTGGGCAACCGATTTAATAAAGCGTTCTCGTTTTTAAAAGGGGCACACACCCTCACTGTTTCTGCGACCGATATTGCTGATAATATCGGTACGGCGATTGTTTCCGGTCAGGTGAATCTTCCACCGACGTTGGCCTTGACCGATCCTTTCAATTTAAGTGTTGTGGCTGAATCCACCGTGACCGTTTCTGGGACGATAGACGACCCCAACGCGACGGTCGTTGTCAATGGTGTAACGACGTCGAACACAGCGGGCCGATTCTCTGCCGCCGTTTTGTTACAGGAAGGGGCGAATACGATTTCTGCGGTTGCCACCGATCGTGATGGGCTGGTGATGACGGCAAGCCTATTGGTAATACGGGATACCGTTCCACCAAAAGCAGTCATTCAATTTCCGTCCCAGCGTTTTAAAACAGTTGAAGAGAAGATCACGCTTACGGGTCTGTTGCGTGATCTTGGGGATGAGGGTTCTGGAAACAACGTGGCGGTGGTTGTAAACGGCCAGACTGCCCATGTGGCGGAAAGGGCGTTTAAGGCGGTTGATATTCCACTTCAAATGGGGGGTAACCTGTTGACGGTTACGGCAACCGATGCGATAGGGAATACCGATACCGCCACCGTTGAGGTCACGAGGGATTCCATTTCAGAGCCTCTGATCCGGATTGTTTCTGGTGACGATCAAAGCGGACCGATTGGATCACTCCTTCTCCAACCGTTGGTCGTTGAGGTTACAGATAACGTTGGGCAGAAGCTTGTCGGCAAGCAGGTGATCTTTAAGGTCGTGGAGAACAATGGGGTAATCAATGAAGCCGGTTCCTCAATAGCAACGACGACTGATCTTTCCGGCAGG
>Ga0213870_1001261_pt1 | contig 11493 bp, 10 predicted proteins | sample WICALVC2017_Meta_FD_160119 | JGI IMG/M metagenome (GOLD analysis project Ga0213870, IMG submission 160119) | Freshwater microbial communities from subterranean cave lake in Wind Cave National Park, South Dakota, United States - WICALVC2017 | ecosystem: Environmental > Aquatic > Deep subsurface >... | reverse complement strand
TTCGGCGTGGGGCAGACCCGCTCCATGATGGTACCCCTCCCCTACCACTTTGCCATGACGCACAATCACCGCACCGACCATTGGATTCGGAGAGGTTTTGCCTGAACCCTTTCGAGCCAAAAAAAAAGCCCGCCGCATAAAAAGAGGCACGGCCTCCACGAATTGATCTTGTTCTGTTGGCGTTCTCACTACAACTCGATTATTTGAGGTCGAGGACATCCATCATGTCATAAAGACCCGGCTTCTGATTCACGATCCAACGCGCGGCGATGAGGGATCCTCGTGCGAAGTTTTCACGGCTATGTGCCTGATGGGTAATTTCAATACGCTCCCCCGGCCCCGCAAAAATAACGCGATGATCCCCCACAACATCACCGCCTCTTAAGGATTGTATTCCAATCTCTCCGAGGGATCGTGCGCCAATATCGCCGTGCCGCTCAAAACGCGCTACCTCATCAAGGGTTGTTTCACGGGCCTGTGCAATAGCCTCCCCCATCCGCAATGCCGTTCCAGACGGCGCATCTTTTTTGTGCCGATGGTGCATCTCAACAATCTCCGCGTCATACGCAGATCCTAATGCACGCATCGCATCCGCAAGCAGTTTAAAGACAACATTCACCCCGATACTCATATTGGGAGAAAAGACGATTGCGATTTCTTTTGAAGCACGTGCGATATTTTCCTTTTCCGCTTCTGTAAATCCTGTTGTCCCAATGACAATCGGTCTTTTCTGAAAAACCGCCTCTTCCAGAATCGCAAGCGTTGCCACCGTTGTCGTAAAGTCTATAACAACGTCGCCCTTTGATAATCCCTCTTTAATATCAGTGCCAATCTCTAATACCGCGCCCAGCGTAAGACCTTTTTCTTGAACAAGGGCTTCCAATATTGCCCGGCCCATTCGGCCATCGGCACCACAAACGACAACATTCATCGTGAACTCGCTTTTAACAGACCATACCGCTTTAACGCCTTTTTGAGCCTTTCTGTATTATCAGAAGAAATCTTACAAAGTGGCAACCGCACCTCGTCGGAACATTTTCCCATCATGGCCAACGCGGCCTTTACTGGGCTGGGGTTGGTCTCCATAAACATCAGGTCATGGAATGCGTAAATTTTTTCATGCCATTTTCGCGCCCCGTCAAAATCACCTTTTTCAGCGGCGTTCATCATATTGGCCATCTCAGCGGGAACGATATTGGCCGTAACGGAAATAACCCCATGCCCTCCCACAGCCATTGTGGGTAAGGCAGTAAAATCATCTCCAGAGATAATTAGAAATCGCTTGCCGCACAAAGCAATAAGATCACTGATCTGTTGTAAGGACGCCGTTGCTTCTTTAATGCCAACAATATTATCAAACGCAGTAAGCCGCGCGACCGTTTCTGGAAGAAGATTTACCCCCGTTCGACTTGGAACATTGTAGAGAATAATTGGAATATCGACCGCCTTTGCAATCGCTTTAAAGTGCTGAAACATCCCCTCTTGCGTCGGCTTATTGTAATACGGGGTAATGAGTAAAGCACCCGCGGCCCCCAACTGCTTTGCATGGCGCGTATAAAAAATTGCTTCCTCTGTGCAATTTGATCCTGTTCCGGCAAGTACGGGAATTTTTCCACAGGTATTTTTAACTGTTATCTCAATAACGCGCAGATGCTCTTCCAGTGTCAGTGTAGCTGATTCTCCTGTGGTGCCGCAGGGAACAATCCCGTGTGTGCCCGATTTCAAATGAAAATCAATCAGCCTCTCATATGCCTTCTCGTCAATTTTTCCCGCAGAGGCCGGGCCTCCCTTTTTAAATGGGGTGACAATCGCAACCATTGAGCCATGAAACATAATCAAATCTCCTATAATAAAGACTCTTCTGAAAGCTCGCCTTTGTAAATAATTCGGGCGTCACCCTCCAAATGAATTTCACTGAAAGACAACGCATTTTGTTTGAAATCCACACCGAGTGTTATCCCGCAGTGGGTCACAACCTCCACAGGGGATGCAAGTTTTCCCAGCACGGCAGAAATCACTGCGGCCGCAACTGCGCCTGTGCCGCAGGCTAACGTCTCATCCTCTACCCCGCGTTCGTAAGTTCTGATTTTAATCTGATGAGGGTGAATAATTTGAACAAAATTTGCGTTTGTTCCTGCTGGGGAAAATAAGGAATGGTACCGTGTCGCCTTACCCTGCTGTATGATATCTACCTTTTCAACATCGTCCACAAAATAAACAACATGGGGCACGCCTGTGTTGACAAAATGGCCTTCAGTGGGAATCCCCGACACTGAAAGATTCAGCCGAAAATCTGTTGGATTGGTGAGTTGCACCCGCACACGATCTCTATGTTTTCCTAAAACCTCCGCGTGAATAATTCCTGCTAATGTCTCAATGGTATGTTGTGCCGGCGCGATATGATTGAGATAGGCAAAGCGCGCCACGCATCGACTGCCGTTTCCGCACATTGCAACCTCGCCCCCATCCGCATTGTAATAATGCCAAGCGTAATCTGCCTTTAAAGAATAATCGACCAAGATCACCCCGTCCGCTCCAACTGAAAGCCCCCGCCGGCATATCTTTGCAATAAATTCAGATAGTGAAATATCCACAAGCACAAGCTGTTTCTCCCGCACATCAATCATGACAAAATCGTTTCCGCTTCCGCTCATTTTCCAGAATGGTATATTCATTAAATCCCCCCTGGCCCCTTTAGTAAAGGAGGCATCTGTTTCTTCTCCATCAACGTCAAAAGCGATTGCACCTCTTCGTCTGTAATGTTCTCATCGGCCATAATCTGCTGTATCTTCTGACTCACAAGCATCACCGTGGTATCTTTTATCCCATCGTCCTCTGCATGATCGTAGAAATCATAAACCTGCTTGCGAATCGATTCGGCTTTTTCTAAATTATACTCTCTAGGAAGGAGTCTGACAAATGCTTTGTTCACGACGAATTTCTTAAATGTAAAAAGAGTGATTGAGCGTCCTAAAAAAAAGAAGATGCCTAACGCAACAATACAAAGACCGCTGACAACAAGCAGGCCGAGAAATAAACCACGCCCCTCTGGTTTGCGCATCATTGCAGGAAAGGGGGAATCTTCTCTCCCCGCATTAAATCGTTCACCGATTCTCTTTCCCTGATGATCGAGAAGCCCTTTTCGTGAACGAGAATTTCAGGGGGACGTGGCCGTGCATTGTAGTTTGAGGACATCGAAAAACCGTATGCCCCCGCGCTCATCACGGCGAGGAGATCGTCCGAGGCCGCTTGCGGCATGTCGCGATCTTGCGCAAGAAAATCACCCGATTCGCAAATCGGGCCGACGACATCGACGATCTGGTTTTTCCTCTTTTTCTTCACCACAGGTAAAATGCGGTGATAGGCCCCGTAGAGAGAAGGCCGAAGTAAATCATTCATTCCCGCATCCACCACGACAAAATTCTTTGCCTCTGTTTTTTTGGTATAAAGAACACGGGTAATGAGAATTCCAGCGTTTCCAATAATGGATCGCCCCGGCTCTAAAATAATGGTGCAACCGCTGGCTTTTAATATGGGAAGTAAGGATGCCGCCAAATCTTTCGGCAAGGGCGGCGCTTCAGTATCGTATGTTATCCCTAATCCGCCGCCAATATCCCAATATTGGATGGGTATTCCTTCTGCGCGAAGCGATGCAATCAACTCTGAAATCTTTTTAAGTGCCGCGACAAACGGTTTCACATCGGTAAGTTGAGAACCGATATGAGAATGAATTCCGACCACTTCGATATTTACCAATCGGGTCGCAAGTTTATAGTGGGCTAGGGCTTCGCCTTTGTTAATCCCAAACTTGCTCTTTTTGAGTCCGGTGGAAATGTACGGATGCGTCTTGGGATTCACATCGGGATTCACGCGAAGCCCAATTCGCGCTTTCATCTTAAGTGATTTTGCGACTTCGTCCAAGGCAATCAATTCCTGTTCGGACTCCACATTAAACAGCAATATCCCCGCACGGAGCGCGTTTTTCATCTCCTCGCGCGTTTTTCCAACCCCCGCGAAAACGATCTTTTTTGGATCAACACCAGCGTGCAATGCACGTTGAAGTTCTCCGTCGGATACAATATCTGCACCGCCGCCACCCTTTGCTAAAAGCCGAAGAATGGCAATATTTGAATTGGCCTTTGATGCGTAAGCCACCAGATGCGGCACAGACGAAAATGCCTTCAAATAGGCATTCAAGTGGCGCATAATGGTATCCGCGCTATAGAGGTAAAAAGGAGTGCCCACCGCTTTCGCAATCGATTCAATATCGACGCTCCCGCAGTAGAGTCTATTTTTTTTATATAGAAAATCGTTCATTTACATTGTCTCCGTTTTTAGGGGGAATAGGATCCCCTTTTCTACCACACGATAACAGAAAGAAAAAGAGAAAGAAAACGGTGATTGATCGAAAGAAAATCACCATTTCTTTTTTATCCTTTTAATCGCCGCCGTAACCGATGCTGTAGCTGTGCCTCCGTCACCTCCCCTTTTTGCGATGGAGGCGCGTGGGGTTAAAACATCAAACAAATCTTTCTTAAACAGCGGCGTGTGTTTTTGAAATTCAGTTAAAGGCCATTCATTAAGCGGTTTTTTATTGGCAATCGCCTCTTGAACGATTTTTCCCACGACACCATGCGCCTCCCGAAAAGGCATCCCTTTTTCTGCGAGGTAATCGGCGATATCCGTTGCCAAAAGAAGAGAATCACTCGCGGCAGATTCCATTTTCGTTTTGTTAAACTGAACTTCGGACAGCAACATGGTCATTAACGTGAGCGACTCCAAAACCGTTTCAACCGTATCAAACAAGGGTCGCTTATCTTCCTGAAGATCGCGGTTATAAGAAAGGGGAAGCCCCTTTAGAATAACCAACATGTTTATCAACGCGCCAAAGACACGGCCTGTTTTGCCGCGAATAAGCTCCAAAACATCTGGGTTTTTCTTCTGTGGCATGATACTGCTTCCGGTGCAGAACTTGTCCGAAAGATCAATGAACCCAAATTCCGAGGACGCCCACAATATCCATTCTTCCGCCCAACGCGACAGATGAATCATTAAGATCGAAGATGCGGATAAAAACTCTGCAATAAAGTCGCGATCAGAAACCGTGTCGATGCTATTGGCTGTTATCTCTTTAAACTGTAACTCCCCCGCTACCCCTTTGCGATCCAGATTAAAACTGTTTCCCGCCAATGCCCCTGCGCCAAGCGGCATTTTATCAATCCTCTTTTGACAATCGGAAAAACGGGTGCGATCCCGTTCCAGCATCTCGTAATAGGCCAACAGATAATGGGAAAGCAGTACCGGTTGTGCCCTTTGTAAATGGGTGTAGCCGGGAAGATAGATGTTGATTTGTTTTTCAGCCTGCGCGAGCAACCCTTTTTGAAGCAAGACCGTTTGATTGAGAATCTCTGTAATTTCTTCGCGAAGATACAGTTTTAAATCAAGCGCAACCTGATCGTTGCGGCTTCGGCCTGTATGCAGTTTACCCCCAAGAGGCCCAATCTTTTCAGTTAGACGACGTTCGATGTACATGTGAATGTCTTCATCTGAAGATAAGAATTCAACATCCCCAGACGCTAACTCCTTCTCGACCGCTTTTAAACCGCTCATTATTTTCTTGGTCTCAATCGCAGTGAGAATACCGCGGCGCAAAAGTGCATTGGCATGTGCGATGGAACCCGCTATGTCGTGATGATAAAGTCGGTAATCTTCAGAAAGCGATTCTGTAAAGCGGTCTACTCTCGGATCAGTCGCCTCGGAAAATCTTCCTCCCCACATTTTTTTTGCAGTCGGCGTTCCGACCTTAGTTGTTTTTGCCACCCGCTCCCCATATTTTCAGTCGCAACGCATTCATTCTGATAAACCCTTCAGCCTCTTTTTGAATACTCATTGTATCTTTTTCAAAGGTCGAAATTGTTTTTTTGTATAAAGAATAAGGCGATTTTCGGCCAACGACCGTGACACTACCTTTGTATAATTTTAAACGCGCAACGCCTGTCACGCGTTTTTGCGCATTATCCATGAGACCTTGCAGGAGTTCGCGTTCCGGTGAGAACCAATAGCCGTTATAGACCAACGAGGCATAATACGGAATGAGTCCGTCGCGTAGCCGTAGCACCTCACGATCTAATGTAAGCGATTCCACAGCGCGATGGGCCGCATGGAGAAGCGTTCCCCCAGGTGTCTCATAAATGCCGCGCGACTTAATTCCGATGTACCGGTTTTCCACCAAGTCTACCCGTCCAATACCGTGTGCACCGCCCATCTGATTTAATTTTATAATCAACGCGGAAGGGGAATATTTTTGTCCATCAATGGAGACAGGATTTCCGTTCTCATAACCGATCTCAACGACGAGACTCCTGTTTGGGGCCTTCTCTGGAGAGACTGTCGCAGTAAACATAGCTTCTGGCGGCGCTATCCAAGGGTCTTCCAAAATCCCCCCTTCATAACTTACATGAAATAGATTTCGATCAATACTATATGGTTTTTTGAGTGTAGCAGTAACCGGGATTGCCAGCCGTTTAGCGTAATCAATGAGATCGGATCGCGATTGAAATTCCCACTCCCGCCACGGCGCGATAATTTTTATCGTGGGATCAATTGCCTGATAAGCCAGTTCAAATCGAACCTGATCGTTTCCTTTCCCTGTGGCCCCATGCGCAACCGCGCCGGCCTTCTCTGCCTCTGCAACCTCCATCTGCGCCTTGGCAATAAGAGGCCGCGCAATGGATGTTCCTAAAAGATATATGCCCTCATAGATGGCATTGGCGCGAAGCATTGGGAATAGGTAGTCTTTCGCAAACGTCTCTTTGAGGTCTGCCACAATGACCTTATCCGCACCCGTTTTTTTGGCCTTTTTTGCAACCTCGCCCAAATCCTCCCCTTGTCCTAAATCGGCGCAAAAGGCAACAACACTGCAATGATATTTCTCCTTTAGCCATGTAATAATAACCGAGGTGTCCAAACCCCCCGAATAGGCCAGCACGACGCGGAGCGGCAGTTTCTTAATTATTTTATTTTGCGACATTTTAATATCTCCCCCTACAAAGTTCCACTTGGTTAAAGCCAGCTAACTTAACATAACCAAAGTGGGAAAGTGAAGTGTCAAGAAACAGAGAGGGTTATTTAATGAAGGAGAGTACGATGGGCAAAAAACAATAAAGGGAGTGGATTGAGACAATCCACTCCCTTACAGGATACTTGATTCCGCAGAGAAAAATGCTATTGAACCTTCACCCCTTCGACATACTTCAGCGTGGCTTCCGGGGTGGCTCCCATGTTGTGCTCCACATAGTTTGGCACGGTGGAAAGGTCAATACCCTCTGCACCAGCAAGGGGAAGCGTCATAGGATCGGCCACTTCAGTTAAAAACTGGTTAATCACCAACGGCTTGACCAGATACATCTTGCCAGTAACAGTCGCATCCTCTAGCATTGTCCCGTCGGGGATATTGATGACCTTATCCGCAATATCAGGCTTCATTCTAAAACCGTTTTCCCGAAGCTCAAAAAAGAGGTCTGGCAATCCGTGCATCCATCCATCAAATTGAAGGGAGAGTGTTTTGTCTATTAAGGCATTGTTCTTGAGGGTAATTGACTTGAACGCAATTGGATTATCTAAAATCTTGTATGCGCCGTCCCTGATTAGAAACTGTTGCGTTCCCCAGTGCTGATCTCCCTGTGGATACTCCCAGTTAAACCGAACAGGAACCCCTCCAATGGTCGCAACTAACCCCCACATCCCCTTCTCTACTACAGCGCCCACAATGGCCCCTTGATCAAGACTGCCCTTTGTTTTGTAGACCAACTTCAAGAACTTCAGGTCTCCTGCTGGGCTGGTCACAAACTCAAAAGTGGAATTTCCCGTATCGTTCCATTCTGGTTTCAGCTCTGTTCCCGTTGGAATAAGCAATGCGGCATTGGCGGGGTTCGCCGCTTCTTGTATTTCAATCTTAACATCGTAAATACTGGTGCCAGTTCTCATCACGATAAAATTACCGCCGCGGGTGTGAATATAATATTCGCGATCAAGCTCGGGAGTGAAAGGTTTGTCATTCAGGTCATCAAATTTCGGAGTCCACGTCCTCTGGTCAAAAGAAAGCAACGCCTTCTCAACCCAGCCAGTGGCTGTAAATTCAATGTAGACCCTTCCTCCAATATGAACAAAAAGCTGTGTTCCGTCCATAGGCGTTAGCTTCGTGCTCGTGGGAACCATCTTCCCAGAGGCCATGTCAAACGTGGCTTCATAGAAACCTTCACCGCTGGGACCAGATACTAAATAAACATATTGGGCTTGCATTCCTCCTATATTGACCCGTTTTCCAAATTCATCATTTGGATCCATAATCAATGCCCCAAAATCAGTAAAGTCCGGCGAGCCTGCCCCACAAGTGGATCCGATCATGTTTCTGCAATCAATAAATTTTGTTCCGTTGTGGCGCAGGATCATACGCCGATCCACATAAGTTTCCACAGGGATATTTAAGAGATCATTGACGCTGGCTAGCACCAGTGATCTTTTTGTTAGGATGCCCTTAAACTCCGGTGATACGGTATAGGTTTCAGGTGTTGCATTTGCCCCTGCGCCATGAGTCTCACGGGTCACCACCGTGCCTGCAGGAATAGTCTGCCCATCTGCCCATAGATTATGACGCCCTTGCCATGCGCCATAGAAGCCATGCCCCCCAGATGTAAGCTTGACAGGAAATCCGAATGATTTGGTTCTTAATACGTCTTCTCCTGTGACCCCGTCAAAAAGACCATACCGCTCTGTAAACTCGGTGACCTTGTTCCTATCTTTAAAAACGGGGGAATTTACCCCTTTTTTTATTCCCAGATGGGCGGCATTATAGGCGTAAATGGCGGTTGTGGTGGCAGGAACACAATTTTCTGACATGCAACTTTCAAAGTCAGGGAAGGAGACCTTGCCAAATCCTTGCGTATCGGTTCTGTTTAAAATGATCTTCGCCTTGCCATCCGGAAAATCTTCATGAATCTTAATAATCGTTTCCCCAGTTGGCCCAACTCTAATATCTGCCGAGAAGGTACCCACGGGGGAGCCTACGATGGAGGAGTCGCCTACTTTTGCGTTGACCGTCCAAACGCCATAATTTTTATAAGAGCCGTCGCTTTTTTTGGTTGCGGCAGAAAAGATTTTAAATTCTGCTTTAATCGGCATTGGATTTCCATTATCCCTTTCTTCAATCCATGCCTGTACCCGATTGACTTGTTTATCTCCTTCCAAGAGAATTTTAGAGTCTACTACCCATGGGGCGATACTCTTTACAACTGTCCCCCCCTCTTCCCCCTCGGAACCGACTAATGCCATATAGGGGCCACTGTTGATATTCTCTTCATCGGCGTAATGCGTCTGGGCCAGCATGGCCAAAATCTCTCCGATGATTTGAGTTTTTTCCAGTTCATGCTCGGAGATATGTCTTTCTGTTGTTGCCTTGCTGTAGTCTGTTGTTGGATCGGTAGCGGCAGAAAGGGCCTGCATTTTTGACAATAAACCCGGTTTAGGGGAAGTTCCTGTTGCAGTCGTCGGCACAGCTGAAATTTCTGACGGAAGAGCAAAACCTGTTTTTGATAATACTGTTGGGGTTGTCCCTGTCGAATCCGTAATCGTGGAGGCCGTCTTTTCCCCGCACGCGGTTAGCACAACGCACACAACATATAATAAAACCCGAAATGATAAATTTTTCATGGCACACTCCTTATGTATTGAAAAACTGTGTCTGTTTTCAGACACGTTCCTTAATACAAACTGTACCACTAAATTGAGAAATGGCAATATTGATCTAAATCATCCGGCGTATTGATATTTCTAATCAGCACTTGTTGCTCTTTTGGAAGAGCAACAGTCTCGACGCGATTTTTCAGAATGACGTTACATATCCCATACTGCCCCGTCTCTAATGCACTCTTTATTTCTGACAGCCAACAGACGGGATAGTATCCCGGAAACGGGGCAATCATTTCACCCTGCTCCGGTTGAAAAATTCTTGGAAAGCTGGGTTTCTCTCCAAGCAGAAGACGTAACAGATTAGGCGTTAAAAAAGGCTGATCGCAGGCAGTCACAATGTATCCATCTTTATCGATCCCACTTTTCAAAAGGGTTGCAATGGCCGATAGCGGCCCCTTCCCAGGTGGATCGTCTGACAGCGCGATCAGTTTTTGTTGTTGTGGAATGGAAAACCCGCGACAATCGCCGACAATCACAATCTTTTGGCAAAGTTGAGAAAGCGGTTCAATGACATGCTCAATCATTTTTCGGCCGTCCGGCATGAGCACCCCTTGTTTGGGATGCCCCATTCGAAGACCTTGTCCGCCTGCTAAGATGGCGCCTGTATACAAATCGTTTCCCCTACGCGCATGACGCCCTCTGTAATGACGAGGGCCATATACCCGATTCGTCCCACAGTCTCTTTTTCCAGCGCGGGATGAATTGCGCCTAAAACAAAACAGGGCTTTCTTGGCTCGGAAAGCTCAATCACGACACCACCTGAAAAGGAAAGACGTGTTCCGGGCGTTAAACGTTGGACGCTAAGATTTCGCACCGTAATATTTTCTCCCATGGATCCGGGAAAGACGGGGTAACCCTCCTGACGCAACGTCTCAATAATTTCTTCATCTATAAGGGATATTGCGCGTATGGGTTTAATATGTTTCGGATGGGCGTGACCATCCCCTTCTATGCCATTGATTGTCACACAAGCGGAATCAATAGGCCGTTTTGGAACGCCTCCCGGCGAGATATTCACTGCAACAACAATAGGCTCCATGCTTCGATACTACCCAATCCCAATAGAAATGGCAAACCTAGTTCATATCTGTAGCGTAAATAAAGGCGTTTATGTCAGAATGTATGGATGAAGAACGATTGTCCTATTTTAATTTATGATGGCGCGTGTTCCCTTTGTGTCTTTTCAAAAAAACGAATAGAGCAATGGGATACTAAAAAACATATTCGCTTTCTCTCTTTTCAGGACAAACAGGCTTCCATCCTTGTTCCAGAACTTGCATCAATGAGGGGAACGTCCCCTGCGAAATCTATGGACGCCATGCGGCTTGTTTCTGCGGATGGATCTGTTTCATCTGGCGTCGATGCCTTTCGTGGAATACTCCCCTCTCTCCCAATGGGATGTGCCATTGCATTTATTTTTCGATTGCCGGGGGTTTTAAATCTTTCTAAAAAGATCTATCGCATTGTTGCTAGAAACCGCATTGCTTGGTTTGGAAAATGCCACTGACGGAACCCTCTCCGCAGTATGTAGAAGTAGCGATAGATAGGCTTCCGCGCCTGTTTCATTATCGGCTCCCGAATCCTATGGCGTCATCATCGTTACAGTTGGGCACCCGCTTGTTGGTTCCGTTTGGTACGCGTGTCGAGACGGCCTATTTTATCCGATTCATTGAGCAAACGGATATTCAAAAAATAAAGGATGTCCTTTCAGTATTGGATGCAACATCGCCTCTGCCGCCCATGCTC
>Ga0213870_1001260_pt1 | contig 11495 bp, 10 predicted proteins | sample WICALVC2017_Meta_FD_160119 | JGI IMG/M metagenome (GOLD analysis project Ga0213870, IMG submission 160119) | Freshwater microbial communities from subterranean cave lake in Wind Cave National Park, South Dakota, United States - WICALVC2017 | ecosystem: Environmental > Aquatic > Deep subsurface >... | reverse complement strand
CTCATAGATTGAATAGCTTTTTGACAATTATATAGCTAAATTATCACAAAAATATCAAAATTGGCATCAGATTGTCATTTAGACCCTGCTAACTGACATTAGTGTCTAAATTTTTCTTGACATTGATTATTTTGTAAAAAAGACATGTCTTTGATCAAGAAGACACGCATGATTTTCTTGTGACAATACAATTTTAAAAAAGACATTCGTGTCATTTTGACAAAGCCAAATTGTGGTCAAATTATCAATTTATTGTCAGACATCGTTTTGACAAAAAACTGTTCGTGTCATTTTCCATGTCATATTCGTAATCATTACCAAGATTACGCATTAAATGAGGTAATAGAAGCTAAATTCATAGGCTATTATCTGAAAAGCCTAATGTTTTTCAGATACAGTATATACATATAAAAAATACCAACAACATACTAGTATACAGGTATCTGCGTACTCATGTACTAGTATGCAGATACTCGTAAAATACTAAAAAATACCATTTTTTAAAAAAGATACTAGTACATTTTAGATACAACGTATTATAGTGTACTTTTGCAAAATACTATTGTCTAGTATCTTTCTGTATTTTGTACTAGTATCTAATACAGTATTTTCAGCGTAATCTATAGCAAGATTACGCAATAGGTGACAAAAATTCAAACTAAAATTGTTTGTAATTGTTAGACCAATTTTGTTTATACTGAAAAATTGTTCTCTTAAAATCTTTATTAACACTATATTTTTCATTATTTTTGAAATAAGTATCAATTATGACTTTTATTTTCTGTTTAAGATTTTTCTCTTTTTTCCAGCTATTGAAGGGATCTTTCGGGTAACCAAAATACCATCTATAGGCTTTTTTGCCCCAATTACTGATTAGAAGATGATAATTCATGCATAGTAAAGTAAAGAACAAATCTAAAGTATAATGCATATTTGGATAAACATCTTTTCTCATCCATTCCTCAAGGCTCTTCCAATGTTCATATTTTTCTTCATAAAAGAAATTGGTTGCCAAATCTCCTACAAGACGAATGAATTTGTCGTTTCTCCGACTTGCTTTGTTTATCAAATAATCTTTAAAGTTTTCAAACATATCATAGTGACCATTGATAATAGCTATCTTGTATGGTTTTAATCCAACTAGTAGTAATTCATTGTTTGAGATATGTCTATCAAAATCATTAATTCCATCATTTAGTTTTGCAAAAAAACTCTGCTCCAAGTTAACATATGCATAAACACAAAGCTGACCATTTTCAAGCCCTGTATTTAGAAAATCTACAATTGCATCGTTTAGTTTTTTCTTGTTATCATATGCTAAGAGCACATGGCTTTGCGGTCTATTTTCATTTAATAGTGAACAATGCACCAAGAAACTTCTGCACATCAATCGGAATTAAGAATTTCTAAGTTAGGATTTCATGGTATGTAATACCAATAAGAACCTGAAATTATGCACATAATCTTCAGCATTGGATCTTTCGTAATCTGTATTATGATTACGCAATTCTGAGTAATGTTAAATAGGAAATAAATTGTTGATACGCTTTTTATTTGAAGTGTATTCTAAGGACCCTACTGATAGCTATCCTTCAATAAGGGCTAGTTGTCCTGAACCACTCAAGAAATACTTGCCTGCAATCTTGCTTTGAGGCGATTTTATCTCTACATTTACAGGTTCGAGTTCAATCTCCTCTAGTGGAGCATCAGCTTCAAGCAAGATCTTTAAGCCATAAAAGTTTCCTTCCTCATCATTTAGATTAGCAATCAGAACCATCGAACCGCTTGGTCCTGATGATGCTGAACGTGCTTTGCCAAAAGCAAAGTCATAAAAGGTTTCGCCAACAACAACAGTACCACCTGTTACCTTTAGCTTGGCAATTCTGTTCCCCTCAACTAGTGTTTCAAGAAATATTTCACCTGATGATTCCTGGACATTTGAGCTATCGCTTACGTCTTCTGCAGAACCTTCAAATGACAAACTATAAGATTTTGATTCAAACGATTCTGGGTCAAACGATGCTGGGTTTGGACCGTAATACTGACCTGTTTCAAGTTTTTCAACTAATCTTTGCATTCTTTGTTCAAGCTCATCAATTCGCTCTTGCATCTTTGCTATGATCTCCTGTGCTCGCTGGAATGCTAGATCCTCCATTTTTTTCATTCTCTCATTAAAATCGCCTTCAAAATCTTCCATTCGTGGAACAAAGGGCCTCATTCTAAACGATTCTTGCATCATGGTTGCGGTTTCCTCAGTCATCGATACAATATCATCTAAAATTGCGTCTCTTTCTGTACTATCTGTTACAAACTCCAATCTTAGATGTACGTTTGCAAAATTATTATCAATGTGTAAATTACCTGAAAATCTTTTGTCCGAATCTGCAAACTCTTCAAGTTCTTCAGAACTAACTTGTTCTATTTCTAAAATAGCATCAGCTTCTTCTTTTGTTACTGTTAACTTGTCAATTGTTTCTTCAAGTATTTGTTCTTGATCAGTAGAATCTGTTGAGAACTTTAATTCTATTTTGATATATGTTTTCTCTCCATCAGTTTTTGCATTTATTGTAAATTCCTCATCAAATGGTCCTTCTCTGATTTCATCTAAGGTTTCAGGAATGTCACCCATTCGCATTTTACCAAACATTTTCTCAAGCTCTTTCATATTTTCCTTCATGGTTTCTTCCATCTCCTTTTGTTTTTCCTTCATTCTTTCCTCCATCTCTTTTTGTTGTTCTTTCATTCTCTCATCAAATTCCTTCATTTGCTCCTTCATCCTTTCTTCCATTTCCTCTTGTTCTTCTTTGTCAAAGACTTGAACTTTCATTGATAGTGGTCTGTCTAACTCATCTCTACTATCGACATTTTCTTTGACAGAAGCGATAATCGTATATGTGCCTGAATTAGTAGGAGTCCAAGACAGAGCTGGGCTTAATGTCTGCTGTGGCTCAAGATTTCCGGTATTCCAAGACTCGTAGATTGTTTCTCCATTTCTATCTTTGATGTTAACAATAAATGCAAATGGTTGATCATATGCCTGATTGTTGATTATATCTGCTGTAATTTGTACAAACTGGTCAACAAATACATTTGATAACATTCTTCCAGATTCATCAGTAATTCTAAGATTGGTCAAAGTAACAGTCGTCTGTGCAAATACAAAGCCGTTTGAGCTGATAAAATCAAATTCTACACCAGAAGAATCTATTTTATTATCAAAATTTGAAAATGCAAACGGATTTCCAATTAAGCCAAATACTAAAACTGCCATCAAAAAAAATGGCTTGTAGATCATTTGGAGTTTTAATTATTTTATTTGATATAAAGGTAACTATCAATTGATAGTATTAGTCCATTGAATCTGAGTTCTAAAATTTGTGTATGAAAATAATCGATGTTTCTTACAATTTCTTATTTGATTTTTTATATTACAAGCATTATGAATTAAAGGAAAAGCTCAGTCCATTCTATTTCGTAATCCTATACAAGATTACGAAATCTCATACTAGAGTTCTCAATTATTCGCCTATTAGGGTTAGTTCTGGATTATCTTTTATTTGATGTTCTAGAACTTCAGGAAAGTTAGTTTGTATGTATGAATCAATTTCCGAATTGGATATATCATAAGGGGTTCCGTCAATTTTATCAAATTCAATTCCAAAGTGTCTGAGAATTTTTGAAAATTGAGCTACAAGTATGTGATCAAACTCATATTGTTTTTTTAGCTTTTCAATTTCTCTTCCATGTATTTCATGTTTTGCTAATTCGTGCTCAAGACTACTGTTCTTTAATCTAAGGCGTTCAGTTGAATCAATAGTTAATTCACGAATTGCTTTTTTGAACTCATTAAAACGGTCGTTAAGTGAAGGAGTAAAGTAAACTCCGTCTAAGCCATTCTTATGACCTAGTATTTTCTCTGCTATATTGGAGTTTATCTCATTTTTTAGCTTAAGAATTGTGTTAAATCGCTTTCTAAATCCGTGATCCATTTGTACATCATATGTTCTGTCACCTATCTTTTTACGATCAACGATGGATTTTCTTATCATTCTGTAAATTATTGATCTTGCTCCATCTCTTGTTAATGATTTTGGCTTCGCCCTACCAGTTTCATATATTTCCCTAAAAATAGGCGATTCGTCTCCAAGATTTTCCTTATCTTGTAGTCTTTGTGCTAGATAGTCGTCAAGATGTTTGGCAGCCTCTGGAGTCAGAAATGCCCAATATTCCTCATTGGTTCCAGCATACAGTAAAACAGCCTTGCAATTATCAGACATGCTCTTTAGATGTTTTAGCTGCAATGGATAATCAAAAACCCCTACTCTTGCACCTGTAGAGGCTATAAAATGAACCAAGGCCTTGTTTCGAAGGAAGGTAGTTGATTCTAGCATCTTTTGAATCTCTTCTGTTGTCCATGCCCTATACTGGAAGGTCTTTATCTTCTCTGGGAACATTTTGTATATCTTCTTCCAGTTTACCAAAACATCATTCATTTCAAGAAAATGTTTGACTCCTGGAAACTTGAACTGAATGTTATTTGGATTTTTCATAGTTTTTTTAAGAAAGAACAAGTAATCCTCTAAAAGTTCTTGTAGTTCCTTTTGAGAAAGATTGAGAACAGCTTCATGATTTTTCAGTTTGGTAAACTTGAGAAATTGATCTAGCTGGCTTCGATATTGTTGTCTTGTGAATTCTGATTTGATACTTTCCTCAAAAAGAAGTAAACATCTGTTCACGTGTTTATTATGGCATTAGGCTGTTTATATGTGCGTTTGTCGAATCAATAAAGAGCTTTATTGATGCGGCTATCATAGCAATCGATACAAGTATCTTTAGTTTCTTTTCCTTTATGTCAACTGACAGTCGTGCACCAACAAATCCACCAACAAATGCACCGGCTGCTAAAAGTAGTGCCTGAAAAAAGTCAGAGTGTCCTAGGACAGAGTGTGCTGCAAGGCCTGCAGCTGAGGCAAACAACAAGATAAACTGAGATGTTGGAGCTGCCTCCTTCATTGAAAGACCCATCGCAATTACCATCAAAGGTACAAAGACAATCCCTCCTCCAATTCCAAACAAGCTTGAGATTGTTCCTGCAAAAAAACTTGCACCAACTGCAAACAGCATTACTTGTTTTGATTGGTTACGTTGTTTTGATTCGATCTTTCTGTTTATGAAAATGTAAATGGCAGATATTATCAGGACAAGGCCAAAAAGAATTTTGAATAACGATGGTGTAATTTCTGAGGAAATGTATGCGCCAAGTATTGTGCCAGGAATTGATAGCAAGCCTAGCTTTAGTCCAATAGAAAATTCAATTCTCTTTTGTCTTGTGTAAGATATGGTTGACGCTGCTGCGTTGCTAAATGCTGCAAACAAGCTACTACTTGCAGCCAATGTAGGCGAATATCCAAAAAATGTCAAAACAGGAACAACTATTATTCCACCGCCCAGACCTAAAATAGAACCTAACATTCCTGCTACAAATCCAAGTGGAATCAGCCAAAGTTGTTCAAACACAGGTAGCAAACAAAGCACTATCCTATATTGTGCTTTTTGTCAAGTGATTTTATGATACTATCTTGTTATGAGAAGCTCCCACAGATAGCCTTCAGTGTTTGTTGTAAGCTCAATCTGCATTGACTTTTCCTCAATGTTAATTGAGTTTGATTGGCTATGTGGCTTTACATCACCAGTATGAAATTGATACAGTCCATCAATCAAACTAGCTACAGTCTCAAAGCCTCCAGGTTTTTTATCCTCCCAACAGTTGCAAACAAGAGTTTCTGTTGCTGTAGAAAATATTGTCTTTACAGAATCAAGCTGGCTCATTAATGGGTCTACCTGTACTAGTACGATAACAAGCCTTGGAAAACTAGGTGAGCCAATCATGTGGGTGTTTCCAAGAAATACCCCATCAGAGTCACGGAGCTCAGTAGACGTACAATATTCTACAAGACTTTGTTTTTCTTTATCCTTGAAAAATGTACAGTATTTGTCAATGTCAGTTTTTTCTTTTAGTGTAACAGTGGACGACATTGAGATGCCTTCTGTGGCAAGTGCTTCTTTGAGCTTTGTGTTTGCATCTGTGTAAGTAAAATTGAGCGCTTCTGACATGTTATCTAATAATGTATCATCAGTTTGTGGCACTGTAGAATTTGTTGCAATCAAGATGTATGCTACTGCAGTAGATATTACAGCTGCACTGCCAATTCCGCCAAAAAGATAAGACTTTTTCATTTGCTTAATTTTTTACAAGCATACATAAGCCTTTGCAAGAATTTAGATCGAAATTATTTCAAGCTTGGAGTTTTCATTTATGTTAAACTTGTCAACAAAACCTGCAGTTACTTCTAAGACATATTGAGCGGGCTTGTCATTTCCATTTTGTACTGTACAAGTTACAGTCTCAAGTGCAGACTTGCATGGTGGAACGTCTTTTTCAATATGAACCATATTTCCATTTGAGTCAAACCAGATCAAATCAAGTGCAAACTGCATGTTAAGCATCCACATTGAACGTATTGCCGAGTCATCAAAGACAAACAGCATGCCCTGATTGTATGGAAGCATTTCTTGAAACATCAGACCGCGAGCCCGTCTGGGATCTGTATCAGCAATCTGCACTGCCAAGACAATGTCATCTACTTTGATTGTACCAATAGGAAATTCTGCTGATTGTAGCTTTGCATCTTTTGGTATTGTCATAATACCTGCAATACCAATTACAAATGCTGCAATAGCTATAGGAATTAGAACCTGTTTTCGTGTGGCCACACATTAATGATGTTTTAATCCGTTTAAAAACTAAGATTAGAAAGTGGCTTCTTTAAAGTCTTTAATTGTTGTGACCATGTTTTTTGTTTCATGGCCTACATCTGAAATGGTTGCGCCATTGTATACTCGCTCAAGATATTTTCCTGCAAGGATCATTGGCGCGCCAATCGCATTTGTAATTCCAATTGGTTCAGGTATCCAAAATATGATAAAGCCAATTTTTGTTATTTTATGACCAGGGTTAGGTGCCTTTATTAGAGCTCGAAGAGACTGCGCAGTTTTTTTATCATCCATTTTTGCCAAATCAGAATACAAGCTGGCACGCCTTTTTACAGACTCTGAAAAACGCTTTAGCTTGGCTGTTTTCTTTGTAAGATGATCATTCATTTTTTGTCAAATCTTTCCAAATATAGTTAAGATTCAATGATCACTTACGGTAACTCCATAGTCAATATTCACTAATCTTTTTTTAGAAACTGCCACGCTCATGCGTAAAAATCAGGTTTTAGTCTAGAATAAGTTCTTGACAAATAGCTAACAAGGAAAAAAAAATAAACATTAGCTTTTTTGTGAACACAAAGTAAAGGCTAACTCATGGCTACAAAAAGAAAGGGCGCTACTTTAACGGCTTCTGACTATAATAATATCAGAAGAGAAATGGAAAGAGCAACACTCAGATACATGATTAGGCACTGAAAGTAGATTTCCAACAAATCATAGCCTGATCATGACGTTGTTTTTTAAATAACACTACAATCTAAAACCTACAATTGAGAAAAAGAGATTCAAAACGACTGGAATCCATTAGGACTGCACACGAGTCCATTAGAGAAGGCTCCAGTACGAGAATGGAGGACTATCTTGAAGTAATATCTGAGCTTGTAGAGCTAAAAGGATATGCTACAACACTTGACATATCACGATATCTCAATGTCAGCGCTCCAAGTGTTACAAAGATGCTTCAAAGACTTGATGATGGCGGATACCTTGAATATGAAAAGTATCGAGGAATAAACCTAACACAAAAAGGAAACCAGATTGCAGACACTATTCGCCAAAAACATGGAATTTTGTTGGAATTTTTTGAAATACTTGGCATAGGTTCTGATACTGCAAACCGAGATGCTGAAGGTCTAGAACACCACATAAATCCAAAAACAATCAAGCAGCTACGAAAGTTCATTACATTTTTGAAATCAAACCCAAAAATTATTGATAATTTTAAAAATATCTAGTTACTTGATGAAAATTTGAATATCGTTTTTTGAAAAAGCGCTTTTTACCAATTTTTTTCCTGCGTCTGAGCGTTTTGAGATATTTATCTTGCCTTTTCTATCAATTCGTGAAGAAATAACAAACTTGTCATTTACAAAAACTTCTGCATGAGCGTCACTGTTTTGTCTTCCAACATCAAGTATTAGTGAAGATCTTGACTCGGAAAGATCAAACGGTATGTTGTAATCAGATGACTGTGATTCGAATTCTTTTGGAACAACGTCGATGTGCACCTGAAGCATTTTTTCAAGCTCATTTATTGTAACCCCACCGCGTCCAATAATTGATGGGATGTTTTGCTTGTTTACCGTTACCTTGACGCTATTTCCTGAAAGTATCTCAACTTCTGCTTGTGGATCAAATCGTCGAAATGTTTCCTTGATTTTCTCTTCTGCAAGTCTTTCAATTCCAAAACTGCCTGTTTTTTTTGAGACGGGAATTATGACGTTTTCTTCACCAAACGTATAGATTTCATATTCTAATGAATTGCTTTCAAAATCTCTAATCTCAATTACTGGTCGAGCCAAGTCTTGTTCTACCATTCCAGATGGCACCTTTACTTTAAGATCAAGATTGTATGTTTTTGCAATCTTGCCGTCTTTTACAAAGACTACAGTATCAATTACACTTGGTATCATTCCAAGCTCTATCTTTCCAATAAATCTCTGGATTGCATCAATTGGCGAATTTGCATGAACTACGCCAACCATGCCGACTCCTGTTAGTCTCAGGTCTGCGAAAACCCTAAAGTCTTCGTGACGGCGTACCTCATCAAATATTGTATAGTCTGGCCTTACAAGAAGTAAAATCTCAGCAGAGTTTTCAAAGCTTCCATCTAGTCTTGTGTACTGCGTTATTCCTTCATCAACCTGCAGGTCTCGTGGCGATTCAAATGTCTTTACTATTTTGCCTAATTTGTGATAAAAGTTTGCAAGACTTGAGGCAAGCGTACTTTTTCCAGAACCTGGAGGACCGGCAATTAAAATTCCTTCAGCACTTTCTGCAAATCTTTTCATTAGTTTCTCAGACGAATTGTACTGTTCAATTGTCATCTTTACTATTGGATGAACTATAGTAATTTCGTATGCTTCTGAAAATGGTGGACGAGTTATTGCTATTCTATAATCCTGATACTGTATTACAAGTGCACCTGGCTTTGAGATTTCAACATTTGACGAGTCTTTTGTTTTTGATACTTCTAAAATCTGTGTTGTTATGTTATGCAGGTAGTCACTTGTAAGTATCGTGTTATCTATTTCGACAAGCTTGAATACGCCTGGTCCTCCTCTTTTTGCCATTGGCTTTCTTCCCACCTTTAGATGAACGCTCATTGTTTCAGCATCAAAAAATCGCAAAAAGTCTAGTGTTGTTTGTTTGATTTCTGGTTTAATGTAGTTTACCTCAATTCCCTCAGCTTGGGCGACAAGTGCTTGCACGTTATCTGAGGTGTAAAGAATTGCATTGTTTTGTTTTGCCACATCTTTTATGATTGCGTCGATTCTTCCACGATCAGCTAATCGTATCTCATCAAGGCTTGGTCGTATCCCATCAAACCTGATTGATATTCCTTCTTTTTCAAACTCTTTTAGTTTTTTTATTTCTACTAGGCCAACAAACCCTTGCTCTCTTTTTTGTGATGCCTGAGATTGTAGCTCATCAAGTACTGCTATAGGAATTATAATTTCAGAGTCTTTTATTTGCCCAGACTCGATTTGTTTTATTATCTGACCGTTAATGATGATGCTAGTATCAACTACAATTTTTGGCATGCATCAAAGCTGCCATCAGCCTTTTTATGCATAACTCAATTGGATACAAAGATTTAGGAAGCAGTTTTTTGTATCGTGTAATGTTTGGAATCAAACATTGAAGATTTTGCAGACAAGGCCATCTCACATGCACTTGATCTAAAGTGCCATTATTGCGATGTACGTGCTGAGATTATTACAAAAGAAGGTCTGGTTATCGAAAATGGGCAAATAGAACACACAGTCTCAATGTTTGATAGAGGGCTTGGGATTCGCGTATTAGATGATGGAGCATGGGGATTTTTCTCAGTATCAAATCCGTCTTCTATTGCTGAAATAATAGATGCAACAGATGAAGCTGTCTCCGGTGCAAGATACTACACAAAGAAACAAAAGATAAGACTAGCCTCAATTCCTACAATTAAGGACAAGATAGTTTTTCCTGTTCGTAAAGAGCCAGACATTGAAGAGCTTGCAAAGATTGGATTTGACTGTGACAAAATAATACATGAGAAAAAAAGAATAATCAAATCATCAGTCAGCATTGGATATGGTAAAACAAAAAAATATTTTGCAAACAGTGAAGGCTCTAAAATAACTCAAGAGTATACAGACGTTGTATCTGAACTGTCTGCTACGGCACATGAATCAGGGCTAACACAGTTAGTAGATAGTACTGAGGGAGGACGTGGAGGAATTGAAAAACTCTCAGATGAAAAAGACATTTTTGATACTGCAAAATTTGTTTCAGAAATGTCATCTAATCTAATTGATGCAAAGCCAGCTAGTGAGGAAAAGACAACCGTTGTGATGAATCCAGATTTTGTCGCGCTTTTAACACATGAGATATTGGGCCATCCATCAGAAGCAGACAGAGTACTTGGAAAAGAAATGGCTTGGGCGGGTGGTGCATGGTGGGCAGGAAATATTGGCAAACAAATCGGTTCACAGAATCTTGACGTCTTTGATGATCCAACCATTAGTGGTAGCCTTGGATGGTATGGCTATGATGATGAAGGAGTAAAATCATCAAAAACATCACTAATTGAAAATGGTGTTCTAGTAAACCACATGCAAAACCGTGAAACTGCAGAAATCTTTAACGCAAAACCAAGTGCCAACATGCGGGCAACATCATACAAGTTCATGCCGCTAATCAGAATGGCATGTACATGTATAGGAAAAGGTGACTGGGACCCACAAGAAATGATACGTGATGTCAAATCAGGATATCTTGTTTCAAACATGAAGGTGCCATCAATTGACATGAAACGATACAACTGGAGCATATCATGTCAGTTTGCACAAAAAATAGAAAACGGTGAGCTAACGGATCTATTGCGTGACGTAATAGTAATTGGAACTGCGCCAGAATTTTTCAAGTCAATTGATGCATGTGGAAAGGACTTTACAGTAAGACCAATCACAAATTGTGGAAAAGGGGATCCTATGCAATCAATGATAATGGGAAACGGCGGACCTACGATTAGGGCAGTTGCTACAGTAAAAAGTGTCAAATCATAAAATGACAGAAAACTCGCTAGAGTCAATTAAAAGTCAAGTAATTTCCTGCACAAAATGTGAGCTTTGTAAATCAAGAAAAAATGCAGTGCCTGGGAAAGGAAGCTCAAATGCAGAGATTGTCTTTATTGGTGAGGCGCCAGGAAGAAGCGAAGACAAGATAGGCGAGCCTTTTGT
>Ga0213870_1001259_pt1 | contig 11496 bp, 16 predicted proteins | sample WICALVC2017_Meta_FD_160119 | JGI IMG/M metagenome (GOLD analysis project Ga0213870, IMG submission 160119) | Freshwater microbial communities from subterranean cave lake in Wind Cave National Park, South Dakota, United States - WICALVC2017 | ecosystem: Environmental > Aquatic > Deep subsurface >... | reverse complement strand
GGATTTATGAAAAAAGATTCTATACTTATTGGAAAGTCAGTTAAAGATGTCATAGTTGAGCCTGCAAGACAACACATGATTCCTGGTTTTAAACAAGTCAAGGAAAATGCGTTGGATGCTGGCGCTAATGGCGTAACAATAAGTGGAGCTGGCCCATCCGTAATAGCTTTTACAACAAAATCATCAAATCAAAAAAAGATTTGTGCAGCTATGAAAAGGGGTTTTGCCTCATCTAATACAAGTTGTCAGACTATAATCTGTAAACCCTGCAAAGGGGCAATTGATCTCTAGTATTTGGTGTTATTGTGTTGGAAAGAGCTGTAGTGATTTTTAGTGGTGGATTAGATTCTGTGTGTACGTGTGCCTACCTCAAATCAAAATATGATCTATATGGAATCACATTTGCGTATGGACAACGAGCTAGCAAAGAGCTAAAAACTGCAAAGAGTCTTGCTAAAAGTCTCAAACTAAAAAAACATAAAATTGTAAATATTAATTTCATGAAAGAACTTTATGGTAAAACTAATGTCCTTACAAGTACAACAAGACCAATACCTCAGAGATTTAATTATTCAATTGTAGTTCCAATACGAAATGCCGTATTTTTGTCAATTGCTGCTGCATGGGCATTTACACTGAATGCATCCTTGGTTGCATATGGCGCACATAAAGGCGATGTATTTTATCCTGATTGTCGTCCTTCCTTTTCAAAGAAAATGGAACTTGCGTTAAATCAAGGAGAGATTGACGGAATAAAATATGGAATAAGAAAGAAATTAAGAATTTGGACACCGTTTGATGAATCACTTTCTAAAAGTGAGTTACTAAAAAGAGGTCATGAAATTGTTGGTAATTTGCTGTTTAGAACATGGAGTTGTTATTCAAATGCGAAATTGCATTGTGGTAGATGTGAATCATGTAATAACCGCAAGGCTGCTTTTGTAAAAGCGAAAATTTTAGACAAGACCAGATACCTGAGTTAGTTTTATTCTATTTACTATCTGTTTTCTAGGATTGGTTTTTTCAGTATCAACCATCTAATTATAATATACCATCCTGCAAAAATTGCCCCAGCAATTCCCCAAAAGATCCAGTTTTGCATTTGTGCATCAAAACCCATTTGTACAAACACTCCTGTAATTTCTCTTGAAACTAGTGCTGATACTGCCAGAACTATAAAGAATTCAATGGCTTTCCAAGTCCAATAAGGCCATGACTCTTTTGGTATGTGTATGTTATTGTGTACTCCCACATACCTTGTCTTATGAGATGATTATTTATTTTTTCAGAAAGGTTTAGGCAAACGACGAAGAGCTGGTGTTGTTTTTTATCATAGCAATGATATCTTTTCGATCTTCTTTTCTTTCATAAACTCCTCTAAATGCATGTGTAGTCATCTTTGCATCGTTTCTTACTCCCCGCATCCTCATGCAGAGATGTTCTGCCTCTATAACCACGGCAACGCCTTTTACTCCTTGTACAAATAGCTCATCTGCTATGTTTTTTGTAAGTCGTTCTTGAATTTGCAATCTTTTTGAATATTTTTCTACCAAACGTACCAATTTTGAGATTCCAAACACTCTTCCGTTAGGGGAATATGCTATGTGTATTTTGCCAAAAAATGGCAACATGTGATGTTCACACATTGAATAGAACTGGATGTCTTTTGCAATAACTGCATCGGAATCTTCAGAGAATTGAATTGATAGTTCAGAGTCGGAATCATATCCTGAAAAGATCTCTTTGTACATGTCAACTATTCTGTCTGGTGTTTCGCGTAAACCCTCTCTTGTTGGATCCTCGCCTATCTCAATTATTAATTCCCTGATTAGTTTTCGTACTCTTTGTTCATCCATTATGGTGCACCTATCAATTTGTGTAATTGTGGTATTATACGTACCTCATTATAGAGAGGATATACTATGTCATAAAATTCCAAGAGTTGCTCCAAGCTTGGTTCAGCTACACCGTAGATTGGCTGTATTATAAATCCTGCAATATCAATTTTAGAAATTGTATTAAAAATTCTCTTGATTAGTTCTTTAAATGATAGTAAATCCGTTTTTGAGCTAACTACAATTTTGATGTATGTTATTTTCTTTAGTGATACTGATGTTTTAAGACATTCAAACGCATTTTCCATGAGTGTTGAATAGTGTTTAGGATCAACAAATTCAGAGTCCTTGGTCTTAAATTCAATTTTTACAAAATCGATAAACGGTACAACCTCAGAAAATTTAGCACAGTCAAAACATGATGACTCTAGATAGGTAGGGATGTTTTTTGATTTTACATGCTTAGCCATTTCCCTAACTGCTTCGTGTTGAATGAGAGGATCCCCTCCTGTAAAATTAACTTTATAGGTTTTGTCTTGTAATTTGGAATTTATTATTTTACAGGCTTTTTCTAATGAATATTCTGTGCCAGAATTCATAGGAAGTGCCTCTACGGTATCACAGTAAAAGCATGTAAAAGGACAACCTGCTAATCTAACAAATAACGTCTTTGTTCCATAAAGTATCCCCTCACCTTCCACAGATGTAAATATCTCAAACAGTCTTACTTTCAAGGATTTAATTATGAATGGTTGTTATTTATTCAATAAGCTTATAGCAATAGTTATGACATTACTGGTTCTTTAGTATAAAATAAACCAGAAATGAAAAATACTACTCCTAAAATTCCGATTAATCCTCCAACAAATTCCACTGTTTCACCTAGGTCAAACACTGTTGGTGCCCATAAGAATGCAATTAGCGCACCAACAACCATCATAGGTATACCAATGCCAACAGAAATTCGTTTAGAAGCCATGGTATAGTTGAGCTCTTTTTAAAATGTATATGAAGTTTGTGTCAGATTATTGAAGCATTCTATACAATTTTTCAAGTGTTTTTTCAACTTCAGAAATTTTGTTTAACGCATCTTTTGGTGAATCGTCAGCTTGGGATTTTGCTTGTTCTAATAATGAGAGTGAGTTTTTGATCCAACGTTTGGCAGCGGCGTTTTTATCTGCTTTTGCTGCCAGTTCATGTAATTCATTTTCTAATTGTTGAATTTTTAGCTTAATTCTTTCTGTTTTTGACTCTGAGAGGGATTCAGCTCGTAAAGAGTTAACCTCATTCTTATCGATTTTTGTGTTTTCAATATCACTTATGAAGTTATTTAGCGTGTTAAATAATTTGAAAGCATCTTCAAGATTGCCTTTTGAGATAAGAGTTTTTAATTCATCAAGCATGCTTTTTGCTTTATCTAGTTTGACCGTATCAATGCGCTTACTGGTTGATAGTTTGTCTAATTTTGCTTCAAGGTTTTTAATTATGGCATCTATTCTATTTGCTTTTGATTCATCAAACTGATTTTTAAGTGTAATAATGATCTTAGTCTGTTTTGCTATTTGGCTTGAATTAGATGCTTTAATGAGTTGTAGCCTTGATTGCTCTAGGTTTTTGGTTATGTTTTCTGATAAGCCTAGATCCTTTGCTTGTACAATAAGTATATCGACTCGTTGTATTTGCTTTTCAGCAAAATCCTTTGCACGCATAGCATTCTTTTGATCGGCGTTATCTTTGAGTACATTATAAACATCAAGTGTTAGTGATTCTAGTATGCCAATGGTCTTTTCTGCAGATCCAAGATCTCCACTGTTGTAATTGTTTCTTGCAGTGGTTATTAATTCATCAAGCGCCTGAAAATCAATTTCTACGCCATTTTTTTCCGCTATTCCTTTAAGCCTATCCACATATTTTTCCATTCTATCAATAACTGGTTTTATTCCATATTGTGTATTGGTATCCTGTGCTAACGCAAGCTCTGCAACTGGCCTTGCTTGGCTAATTTGCTGTCCAATTTCTTTAAAGATCTTCATTGCTGCCAAAAAGTGAGTTCTAGCTTCTTCAGTATTTTCCTCTTTGGCAGCATTATTTAATGCATCTATTTCAGCAGAACCTTGTTCATATAATTTCTTTATTTCATCAGGTACTGATTCTGTATTTGAGAGTTCAAATTTTATGTGATCCCTTGCTTGCATCGCAAGTCTAACTAGTGATTCTGTTTCTGATTCTGCATAAGTATAGGTTGAAACGGTGCCTAGAAGACTTGCAATCAAAAATAACACAACAAAAGAGGTTTTATTCATTGGCCCTCACCGGTTATACCGTCCTTTAACTTTACTAGATTTTGTGATTCTTTTTTTTCAATCTCAACTATTCCTTCTCGTTCTAGGCGTTTTACAGCTCTCCACATAGTTGTTCGTGGTTGAAGGAATTTCTTGCGTAATTCACTTTCATATGCTTGCCCGCCGTTATCAATAATAAAGGAGATAAGCTCTTTGTCATCGCCTCGAAGATTTGGTCGTAGTACAAAGATTGTTTCTTTATCAAGTGTTCGGTATATTGTTTTTTCTTGTTTTGATGTAACAGCTAGTGTTTCTTTTATGACTATGTTTTTTCTTCTTTTTAAAATTACAGCAGATACTATAGCTGTCACAACAACTCCAATAATAATGATAATTGAATTGGACTGGGTTGTTGAGGTTTGTTCTTGAATTGCCAGGTTTTTTGCTTCATTTGCTAAGTCTGTTGCATCTGTAAATCTACCATTGTTATATGCAGTTAATGCCTTATCAAGTTTGGTATCTGCTAACGGAGTCTGTATTCCGTTGTTTTTTATTTGCTCTATTGAGTTTCTTGCATCATTTATAGCATCTAATGCTGTTTGAGCGGAACCAGATACGCCAAAAGAATAGCTTATGTCAATATGGCCCGAAGGCAGTAAAAGACGAGATTGTTCATCGATTATTTCTATACTTTGAGGAATGATGTTCATTCCAACAATAACGGTATTTTTTGGCATGAGTACTGTATGTTCTGATGGCGTATCTACAGTAAATGACCAGATCTTACCGTCTTTTGATACAAGATCATGTGTATCATAATCTATTGTAAGTAAAGAAGCCCCAAACGTTTCAACTGTTGCTATGTTATCTTTTATGTTAGTTGCAAGTAAAAGACCATTTTCGTCTTGTGCTACAAAATTTTCTATTGTTTGTCCAAACAGTTTTACAGTAAAGTCAGGAGAGAGTGGATCTGCTTCTGTTTGATAAAAAACATGGGTTGAACCATCCTGATAAATAATAAAATCAATAGTTCGAAGAGCACTAAGAGAGCTTTGAATAGGCATGCCTACGGCTAGTACAACAAAACCTAGTGCAATTATGGGCATCCTGGCCATTGTTGAGAGGATACTTTGATTCCTTACAAAAAGGATTCCATCCTCTGGAAGAGGTTCCTGTGAATTACACAGTACCAATTGTGGGTTCATAAACTAGTACCTTAGATTCATGGATTCTACCAGAGACTGGAATTTTTGGAATTCTTGGAAGAATTGGACGCCTTTTTCAGTAACCATATACTTTCTGTTCCTGTCATCTTTGATTGAACCTACTAAGCCAGCATCAACAAGTTTTTGGCACTTGTCTAAGACTGCATAGTGAGAGAGGTTAGCTTTTCTTGATATGGCAGAAACAATAACTCCCTCACGGCCACCTGACATGGTTACATCCAAAATGTCACCAATTATTCCCATCTCGGATCTGTATTGTTGTTTTGACATACCACCTATACGGCGAGTTAGTTAATCAGGTACATTTTGAAACCTTAAAGCGGAACACATAGCGGAACGCCTGTTTCATCATCCAGAAATTGTAAAAATGGTTATTTTTTACGGCGCGAGCATATTTCAAAATTTAAGCAACCTAAGACTCTTGCTATAAAAAGGAAGTTTTTGGTTTTTAATATTCATTAATAACTTTTTATTCAATGTGATTCTCATAAGTCGTGATAGGCATGTTTGATAGATTCAGGAAAAAAAAGGAAGAATCTGAAGATGCTGGTTTTGGGATGGTTGAAGAGAGACAAGGTTTTAATCAAGACTATTCTGTTGAAGCATTTTCTTCAGATGCACGGGAATCAATTAATGAAGAAAAATTAACTGAGAAAGCAAATAACAATACTCCTGTTGAAACGCAGCCTCAAAAAAATTCGTCTGTTTCTTTGACAAGCGAGATTGGAATAAGTGCATTGATGGATAAACGTACAAGATTAGATGAAGCGATTGATTATGTTGGGTTGATGATTAAAAATCTCAAGGATAAACGCACAAGATTAGAAAAAGATATTGAACAAGAATCTGTTGATATTAAAAATCTTAAAGAAAAACTCATGAAGGTAAGCGAATACATTGAAGAGGAAAATCAAGGAATTCAGAATCTTAAAATGAAAAGAACGGCAGTTGAAAAAGAAGCAGATGAGGTAGGAAATTTTATAAGCAATCTGCGAAATAGGTTGTCAGGCATAGACAGAGTAATAGATGATGAAGGTAACAAAATAAAGTCCTTCAAAGAGTCTAGACCAAAACAAGAATAATTATCTATTAGAAAAATTATTTAAAAAATTTGAAAATTGTTAGATGCTAGGTAAATCGTGTAGAGGACGATATAGAAGAGGATGATTGTATAGGCATTGATGGAAATTTCTCGTTTATAGAGGCTTCCGCCACTGCTGCCGCTTCTTGCAATATTTTCTCTGATTCTGCGTTTGTAGTTTCGTCTACACCAAATGATGCGTCACTGCTCTGGAATGTCTCAGTCATCAAGCCGCTTAGCATTTCTGTCATTCTATTCAATTCTTGATCAGCGCCTGGCATGAACTTGATTAGTGAAGATTTGAGACTCTTCATCAGGCCAATTGTTGGCATAATGGTTACAACTGTATCGCCAAGGTTGTGGAATGTTGTTAATCTTAATTCGATTTGTTCAAGAGCTATTCGTGCATTTCCTAGGATTCTACTTACTTTACGAATTTCAGCTAGCTCGTTGGATAATACTTTGCTAGTTGATGTATCATGTTGTTGAGTAGCAGCTACAACTCTCTGGAAAAGCTGTTCATCTCGTTGCTTTAGTTTAGAAAGCATATTATCTAACTTTCCAATTTGCAGTTGAAGTCTTTTGATGGCTGTTTCAACTCTAGGCTTTAGTGCGCCTTTAGGTTTTAACGCATCATTGATTCGTTCGCCTAATCCTTGTGTTTGTGGTTTAGACCATTTGTTTTGAAAGCTAGTCACGCCACATGCTGCAATAGTTGATTCTTAATTCAAGATGTGAATTATACTTAACAGTGCACTAAATTTAGCTAACAAAAATTAGGGAGAAGAAATTTAGTTTTTAGACCTTCAGTAGAGTCGTTCTCTGCGGGTGAATCTTTCGGATATGATTTGGTATTCCCGATGGATTGTTTACCAGTTCACCACAAAGTGGGCACTTTTCCATTTTCTGTTTGTGAGTTAGAACATTCGTATTTAAATATTGCTTTAAAAGGATTTTTCGTTCTAAGAGAGTAAAAAATAAACAAAAAATCAAGTTTTGTTAAATCTTTTTATTTTGAATCAAAATGAAACTTTTCGTATTTTATGACGCAGATAGTAAATGTCACAGAAGTAACTATACGAAATCGATACAAGGGTTTGAAAGAAGCACTAAAACTCTGATTTTTCCCAAATTTTAAAATCCATTAAGATAAGGTTTCTCTAATGAAAAAAGGTGTTTTGTGGGCAATTATAGTAGCTATTTCCTTCGTAGTAATACTAGTTTTTTTGGGTTTTGGACAGCCAGAATTTAAAAAAGCAGACATAATTTACCATGTAACGCTAGCCAATCCTGATTTATACAAAGAGGGGGTTTTTGCTGATTCCTTTATTATTCAAAAAGGAGAATACCTCTTTAGATTTGTACCAAATGGAGATAGCCCAGAGATATTATCCATCACCTTAGCTGGAAGCTCTTTTTCCTTTTCAGAAGATTTTGAATTAGAGGGAAATTCCCATGAAACTGGCATTTCAGTTTATTATACGTGGGATTACATTGGTGAAAAACGGTTATCGATCCCAGCTGAACAGGAGTTAGAGATTCTGATTAATCCTCATGGCAATATTCAAGGTCCAGTATCACTTGACATAATCAAGATAGTAAAAGTGGTGGCGTGACCCCAGATGCAGAAGTTTGAGAGATTGCCTCTCATGTCAACGCTTCATATGCGTTTGACTACACATACTTTCTGCGAGGTCACGCACGTTTAGTCGTTAGGATTTGCATCCTTCCGCATTAATTATTGTATGATTTCAAAGTATTTAAGATTTTATTACAAATTTTACATAATAATTTTACATATCAACAAATTTTTTATTAGCAAATATCAAAACTTTAAGAGAAAATCGGATTTGTTGTTTTGAATAGTTGGTAAAAGATTGTGTTTTTTATCGGTATATGTAAAGACGATATTGATAGCGATAACATCATTGATTGTTTGTTAGGTTCTAAAATCTAAATGATAGTAAATTATAGAATTGTTGATCATATGAAACCTAAGACAAAGAAGAAACTTGAGATAATTATCTTACTTTCACTTATATGGTTTGTAATAACCCTCCCCTTACCTTGGATAATAACAGCACCATTTGATGATGCCAAGATACAGCTAACTGTGATTTTACAGATTACTGCCCTGATTTCTGTTCCTTTTGTTATACTTGCAATAGCATGGACTATAAAACCAGAACTGACCACATAGGCTAAAGTCAGTTTTTAAACCATGGTTGTTGTTCTAGATAATCAATTTCTTTTATTATTTCCTGAATCTTTTTTGTTATAGTTATTTGGGATTGGAACTGTTCAAACATTTCAGTTTCTTCTTCTTGTGAGAGAACTTCTTTTTCTGTTTTTGAAAAGAATTCTTCTTCCTTAGACAAGTGGTCTTTTAGGTAAATCCAATAGGTTCGTAAAAACCTTGCAACAGGTTTGCTTGTATTAATGCCGTTTTTCCATTGTTGAAGATATTTTGCTATGTTTTTTGCTATTCTACGGCTAAACTCATGCTCTATCATAAAGGCCCTAATTTCCTTTTTTAGTGTACCATAACTTCCAACACAGGCAAAATACGAATCCTCCTCTCTTGAATAGTGAATAGAGTCCAAAAACTCTAAGATGATTAGGTTAATTTTCTCAAGATCCGAAAACGGGATTGTTTTTTGTTCGTAAATACTATTGTAGCATTTTAGGATGATTTTCCCTAGTCTTTTAATTTGCTCATGATCTTTTCTAAGTACATCTGTTGCACTCATAGTTGTTTTAAAAAATTGATTTGTATATAATTCGATAATGAGTTATGTTACAGTAAAGAGGATGACTTTTTTTGGATTATATTGAATAAGGCCAAAATGAATCTGGTCAAATCCATTGCCATAATACCCTTCTGGGCCACCAAGCCCCAATCGAATTAGATAGTTGCTGGTTTTCTTTATTTCAAATTCTTTTTTTCCAAGTGAAAATTCCCCAAATTTCTCATTTTCTGTTTTTGTTGAGTTATAGACTTCATTAATTGACTCATTATCTTGTTCTATTGCAGTTTCCAAATGTTGATGACCACATAAGATTACAAAGTTATCAAGATTTTTTCTACTTTCATTAAACGCAGATGATGCAGCATAATGATATCCTGAATAGCTAAAGTATTCAAAATCCTCTTCAGATAGCCTCTGCCATGTTCGTTGGTATAACCACGATTCCTGGCCTGCATTTGGTGGTGTTATTTTTTGTGGATCGAGTGTACCTCCATGAACAAACACTAAGCTGTTTTTTTTATCGATAAACTGCTGGTGATCAAAGGTTTCATCGTCATTTTGTTTAAAAAATCCAAGCTCGTTTTCAGTTAATACTTGATGGGCTGCAAAGCTTTCAAGTGTGCTTCCGCTTACACGTCGTTTATACAAAAAAGCTTCATCGTGATTGCCCATAATGGAGATTAGGGGATGGGTTTTTTCGAGTAGGGTCATTTTTTTTAAAACTTCGCTTGGATGTGTGCCACGTTCTAAAATATCACCTAGATTAATAATTCTGGAGTATTCACCATACTTTTTTTTGAACTCTGACATATTTGCAATGTTCAAAATTGTATCAAGCGCATTAATGTCTGCGTGAATATCAGAGAATACAAGATCCATTGTTTTGTTTTTTGTTCTTAGGTTAATTTAATTTATCAAAATTTATGATAATTAATGGTAGTTAAATTGTTAAAGAATCCTTCAAACCCTTGTATCGATTTCGTATAGTTACTTCTGTGACATTTGCTGCCTCTGCGATATCTCTCTGAGTTTTGTCTTCCCCGTTTTTGACACATGACAAATATAGTGCTGCGGCGGCAAGTCCCATTGGGTCTTTTCCTGCCGAAACCTCATTTTTTTGTGCGTCTTGAAGTACTTTAATTGCATAGCGTTTTGTTTTTTCTGCGATTCCAATAACACTTGCAATTCTAGCTACACATTGAATCGAGTCTGTAACTGGCATCTTTAGATCCAATTCTTTTACAAGAAGTCGATAACACCGAGCAATGTCTTTTCGTTTGATGTTTGCAGCAATTTCTATATCTTTTAGGTTTCGCGGAGTAGCTGTATCACGACAAGCGGCATAAAGTGCAGCTGCCATTAATGCAGATATTGATCTTCCCCTTACAAGACCTTTGTCCAAGGCCTTTCTGTAAATATAGGCTGCTTTTTCTATTACAGCGTCAGAGATTGCCAGTTTATCCTTTAACCTGTTAAGCTCGCTAAAGGCCTGTCTAAAGTTTCGATCCACTGGTTCATGAACCTGACTTCTGCTATCCCATGTTCTGAGGCGTTCAATTGTGCTTTTCATTGATGCAGTTAGTGGTTTTCCAGAAGCATCCTTGTTTACTGGATCAATTATTGTTGCAAGACCCATATCATGCATAGTAAGTGATGTTGGGGCACCTGCTCTTGCTCTATCTCCATGTTCATCTTGTGTGAAGGAACGCCATTCAGGACCTGACTCTTGCAGTTTTTCTGACATAACAAAGCCGCATTTTGAGCAAAACATTTCGCCTGATTCGGTATCAGTTACGAGTTTACCCCTTCCACACCGTGGACATCGTTCTTTGGTATTTACTACCTCTTTTAGCATATTCTCACTATAGTAGTGTATAAGGTAATAATTGGTATTTATGAATCAACGCCATTTTTTGGCTAGGCTGATAGATACAGGTCAGGTTGATTACATCAAAATCATTTGAATTAATCAATACTGCAAAAGAGTATTTTAATACAAAAACCATATGAGGAATGTTTTTAGTATGATTAAATGGTAACAATCAAATTTTGAACCTATGTTCCATTCGTATTCATGCAAAAATCCTTAGCATTCATTATCAAGACATCCTTTGTATATAGTGCGTTAGCGTTTTTGTTTTCTATAATTGGAGTATTTTTACCTCCTGCAGTAACCTATGTTGTTGGTAATCCCCTAGAAGTCAGTGCTATCAGTGTTGAGCATGTAGTTGGTCATATTGTATGGGGACTGATGGTTTCTGCGTTAAGCCTAAGTCTTAGATATTTTGTTTTAGGAGGTATTTTTCCAATAATTTTAGATTC
>Ga0213870_1001258_pt1 | contig 11501 bp, 11 predicted proteins | sample WICALVC2017_Meta_FD_160119 | JGI IMG/M metagenome (GOLD analysis project Ga0213870, IMG submission 160119) | Freshwater microbial communities from subterranean cave lake in Wind Cave National Park, South Dakota, United States - WICALVC2017 | ecosystem: Environmental > Aquatic > Deep subsurface >... | reverse complement strand
CAGCTGACCTGTCAAAGGTTAATCAAGAGATAAAAGATGTTGAGAAGCATGCTGATTTGATTCATGTTGACATTATGGATGGCATTTTTGTTCCTCCTACAACAGTCGATTCAAACTTTGTAAAGACAATAAAGACAAAAGTGCCGCTTGATGTTCACTTGATGGTGCACGAGCCAAGTGATTCTTATATAAAAGGCTTTATAGACGCAGGAGCTAATTCTATAACAATCCATGAGGAGGCTTGTAAAAATCCTTCAAAACAAATTAATTTCATAAAGAAAAATAAAATAAGAGTTTCTATTTCCATTAAGCCAAACACACAATTAGGCAAAATAAAGAAATATCTTGATATGGTTGACATGGTGCTTGTAATGACAGTTGAGCCTGGCTATGCTGGACAGAAATTTATCCAATATACAATGCCAAAAGTAAGAGAATTAAGAAAGCTTAAGCCAGAGCTTGACATTGAGGTTGACGGCGGCATAAATCCTATAACTGCAAGAATTGCCTTTGAAGCAGGAGCAAATGTGTTTGTTGCAGGCGCTTCAATATTTGGCAAAAAAGACAGGGTTGCAGCGATAAAAGAAATATTGCAGAGCTTGAAATAAAATGCTGTGGGCTTTTCTTTCAATTATTTCCGGACTTGGAGACGCAGTAATATTTGCATTAATGAAAAAGCTCAAGCAAGTCAATAGCTCAATTGTCGTTTGGGTGCAGTACGCTTTTGCTCTGCCTTTTCTTCTAATTTTATTGTATTTTAACTATCCTGAAAAAATAAATGCTAATGTTTATTGGAATGCCGCTTTGAATGCCATATTATTGCTTTTCTCTACATACTTGCTAATCAAAGCAACACAAATAAGCAAATTGTCCATTACAATGCCTATGCTGAGTTTTACGCCTTTATTTTTATTATTTACTTCTTATATAATGCTTAATGAAATTCCGACACAGCTTGGCTTTATTGGCGTTTTCCTTATTGTATTAGGAGCTTATATGATACACATAGAAGATTACAAAAAAGGATTTTTTAGCCCATTCAAAGCGCTAATAAAAGATAAGGGCTCTTTTTATGTGCTTATTGTTGCTTTTATATGGAGCATTACTGCAAATTTATTTAAGCTTGGAATGCTTGGCTCAAATCCAATATTTTTTAGCGTTGTAGTTTATCTTGTTATTTCAATAATTATGGTTCCTATTATTTTTACAAGGCAGAATATTGCCAGTATAAAATCCCACTTCAATATGCTAATCTTTCTTGGCCTGGCTTCAGCTTTCATGATAGCAACATCATCTTATGCAATTATATCTGCAATTGTGCCTTATGTAATATCCTTAAAAAGAAGCAGTATTATCTTTGCAATATTTTTTGGGTACTTCTTTTTTAATGAAAAGAACATAAGAAATGCTTTGATTGGAACTATTATAATGCTTTTTGGAGGCGTTCTTATAACCTTATTTTAAAAAGATTTATAATATAATAATCATAAATCACTTAAAATGCCAAAAAAATATATTGTAACACCTTGGGAAGTAAGTGGGGAAATTGATTATAATAAGCTAATAAGAGAATTTGGTGTAAAGTCTTTAGACAATAAAATATTAAGCAGGTTGGAAAAGCATACTGGGGACTTACATTACTTTTTAAAAAGAAAAATATTCTTTTCGCATACCTATTTTGATACAGTTCTTGAGCAAGTTGAAAAAGAAAATAAATTTTATCTTTATACTGGCAGAGCCCCTTCTGGACCTGTCCATCTTGGACATCTTGTGCCATGGATATTCTGCAAATGGTTGCAAGACAAATTTAATGCAACTTTGTTATTTCAAATCCCAGATGAAGAAAAGTTTTTGTTTAACGAAAATCTCACTTTGGAAGATACAAAAAAATGGGCAGATGAAAATATATTGGACATAATTGCGATTGGTTTTGATCCTAAAAAAACAAAAATATTTTTGGACACAGAATATGCTAAAACCATGTATAAACATGCTTGCCGAATATCAAAAAAAATTACATTTTCAACTATTAAAGCAACTTTTGGCTTTACAGACTCAAATAACTTAGGCGAGATTTTTTATACTTCCATGCAGTCGGTTCCTGCCTTTCTGCCTACTATACTTGAGGGAAAAACAACTTATTGCCTGATTCCATGCGCTATTGACCAACAGCCTCATTTTTTTCTCACAAATGATGTTGCTCCTAAACTTGGCTATCCGAAAACAGCAACTATTTTGTCAAGATTCTTGCCAGGGCTTCAAGGCATGCACCAAGAAGGTAAGATGTCTTCTTCTGTAGAAAATACTACAATTTGGACAACTGATACGCCTGAGCAAGTTAAGAGAAAAATAACAAAATACGCTTTTTCTGGAGGCAGAGAAACAATAGAAGCCCATCGAAAGCATGGAGGCAATCCTGATATAGATATTTCATATCAGTATTTAACATATTTCTTAGAAGATTCAATTAAATTAAAGCAGATTTATAATGATTACAAATCTGGGAAACTGCTAACAGGCGAGCTAAAGCAATTTACAGTAGACGTTATAAATAAATTTTTGAAAGAGCACCAGGCAAAGAGACAAAAGGCTAAAGGCATGGTAGAGAAATTCATGCTAAGAGATTAAATAGTTAAGTTTAAATAATTCAAGAATAAGGAATAAAAAAAGAGGTTGAGATTATGCATCATACAGAATTCAACATAGCTCCTTTATCTGGAGGTTATATGATTACAAGCATTGTTGGCTTTTTGATTTCTGCCTTTTACATTCTTCCAAACTCAAGAACATGGGGCTTTACCTTTGTCTTGTTTTTTACTTTGATGTTTATTGCTTCTCTTATATCAATGACTTATGCCCCAAGTGATTGGCCATTGAGTATGAATAAAAAGAGACCATAAAAGATGGAATATATTCAGATATTGCTGAGGTTAGTTCTTTCAGTTATAGCCGGTGGCTTAATAGGCTTGGAAAGGGAAGTTGTTCACAAGCCAGCTGGCATAAGAACTCATATGCTTGTTTGTCTTGGCTCTGCATTGTTTGTGCTGGTAACAATTGAAACACTGCCAAATGAAGCAGCAAGGATTATAGCGGGCATAGCAACAGGCATTGGCTTTCTAGGAGCTGGTACAATTTTTAGGTCAAAGAGCGAAGTCCATGGCTTGACAACAGCAGCATCAGTCTGGGCAGTTGCAGCAGTAGGCATAGCAATAGGCTTGGGATATTACCTAATGGCAATAATTGCAGTTGTTTTAGTATTGCTAGTATTGCAGTTGAATAAATCTGAGTTTTTTAAGAGGCTGTAATAATGAAAATTTCTGTTAAAATTAAAGCTTTTCTAGTTCTTCTTTTGTTGCTAAGTAAATGATATTATTCCTCCAATTTCTAATGCCTCTTAATTTCTCTAAAAGTTCTAATGCTTTTTCCTTAGATAAATGCCCAGAGGAAACTAATAAAGTTAAGAATAAAGTGCTAAATTGAGTATCAATTTTTCCATCTACATGACGAGAAAATTTTATGTCATCAGTTATTAATGTAGATGATTGTGTCTTAGCGAGATTGTAAAGTTCATTATCAGTTGTCTGAATATATTCAATTGACTCTTTAATTTCTGTATTCTTCACAATAAACTTATCTTTATATTTTAACACTTCTTTGCTTGCTTTTCCATACTCATCATCATATTTTGCGAATTCTTCAAGTTCTTTGACTATAGAAGGAGTTACAACTATCTCGGCTAGTTTTAGAACTTCGCCTATTACTTTAATATCACCTAAACTTATTAAAGCAGAAGTATCAAATACGTACTCCTTTTTTTCTGAGTCCTCTTCCAATTTCAATACCTTTTTTAGCCGATTCAATAGCCTTTTTCTTTATAAATTCCATCTCATCAGCTATATCTTTGCCTACTAATTGCTCTATTTTCCTCTTGCCAATCATTCCCTTAGCATATAAAGTGCTTAATTCCATTAGAAGTTTGTTCTTTTCCTCATGCACTTCTTCAGCTAATTTTGTCTTTACCCATTCTGACTTGTTCACTTTTAATAGCTTTGAAATTATATCCAAGTCCTGCACCAATTCCTTTGGCATTCTTATATTGAACTGCTCTGTTTCCATTTTTATCACCTGTATAGTATATGATAGCAATTGATATATAAAGGTTTTGGTTTTAAATATGGTAGTGATAGGATTCAATCAAGAAATATTTAAATACCCATCACTTTAAGTCTATTTAAGAGGTGGATATTGACTCCGATTTATTTTTTAGCAGGTTATTTATCTCCAGAAGTAACTTTTGTATGGTAATTTTTAGTATGATTAATTAGTATTTATTGAATTTAACCAATTTACTACTTTACCATATACATTTTTCAAAAACCCGAATAAATAAGATATATTATCGTTACAATCGGAATCAATTCTACATTCAAAAGAATTTGTATCTTATGAATAATAATTCTTTAGAAAGGATATAGTTTTCTATATTATCCGAAAGTAATCTTATTAAACGAACTATAATATAAGGGGCACTCATTTTATTGGTTATACAATACCTACTTTTAAAATTTTTCTAGTTGGGTACTATGCAAGTCTATCTTTAAAACCATCTACAAAAAAAAGTTTGTTTAATGCGTGATTAAAGAAAACTGAAAATTCTAAATCTCAAACACCTTCTTAAGCTTCGGCAAAGCAGTCGGAGCAGCACCGCCATGCCAAGAAAATCTTGGCCTTACTCTTATTGGATAAAGCTTTTCATTTAAGTCGTCAAATACAATTGCAGCTCCTTCTTCTGAAGGCAGTAAATTTAGCTGCTTATCCAAGCCTTCTCTCATATAGCTTTGCATTAAGCCGCCTAATGATTGTACATCGATATTTGCAGTTATCCTGTGGGCAATGACAATATCTGATTGTGTAATAACATCAGTATGAATCTTGCCAGGCTGCTGCGACGCTAAAACAAGCGAAATTCCAGGCTGCCTGCCTTCTCTAATTACAGTTATCAAGGGAGCTGTTGCAGGAGTCTTGCCTTTACTCGGCAAAAATTCATGCGCTTCATCAATTATAAGCCACACTATCGGTTCTTTCTTTTCCTCCCTTTCCTCTTCAAAAAAATGAATTTCTTCTGTTATTGCCGCTTCCTCCTCTGCTCTTCTTGAAACCATCCTCTGCACAAACAATTTTTGAGCAACTAATCCAATAACCAAGCCTCTAAGGTTTTCAGCCCCTGCAGTTGTTGTGTAAGCGCTTACGTCCAAAACAGTTATTTGTCCTGGAATTACCAAATCTTCAATCAAAGTTCCTTCCTTGCTGAACAAACCCCATTTTTCAGCAACTAAAAACCTGTTCTCAACAGCATCTTTAATGATTCTTTCAGATCTATCATCAGCTTCAACAGCTTTTACAATGTCGTCAATGCCATACTCATTTTTTTCTTCTTTCAGATTATTTATGACCCTCTCAATTAAAATTCCAATGGGCTCTGTTACTAAAACATTAAAAATCATGCACCACTCCTCTGCATTTATCTCGCTTGTCTTGATTGAAAATGGAAAATCTGTTGGAATGCCCTTTTCCTTGTATTCTTCATAAAAACCAACAGGAGTAAAAATCTGCACATTTATGCCCTTGCTTTCAAGTTCCCATTCATCAAGCAGTTCTTTTTCCTTGTTGTTTGGGTATTTCATAGTCCAGTAAATTCCCATTGTGTCAAGCATTACAACAGCAAGATTTTTTTTGATTTCATCTTCTAAGTCATAAATGCCCTCTGCAATAACGCCCATGCTATAGCTTTTTCCAGAGCCTCTTTTTCCAACAATAAAAACTACATGGCTTTTGGAAACATCAAGATATACCTTATTGGACAATGAAACAGTCTGGCCCATCTTGACGTAGTGCTTGCCAATGAATATTGAGCCTTGCGTGCCATATTTTTCCTTATCAGCCTCACTCCTGCCTATAAGAATGTCATACATAAGATATAACTCTTATACGACATTATAAATGCTTTTATTGAAACTTATTAGTAATAAAAATTTCTATTTATATTAGAAAGATTTATTTATTACCTTAATTATGCTTTGCAAGAGTTCTTATGGACGATAAAACTCAGAGAGAAAGGCTAGAGCAAGAACTAAGGTTCCTAAAGGAGAGCTTTGAAGCTGATGTTATAAGCAAAGAGGAGTATGAAAAAGGCAAGGACAGGATTGAGAAAAAACTAAAAGAGATAAAGCATACAGAAAAGGAACAAATTGATGAAGAAACAAAAAAAGAGCTCCAAGAAAAACAGGAAAAAATAGAAGAAATAAAAGTTGTTGAGGCAATGGAATCTAAAGAGGAAAAAAAAATAAAATTAAAGGTAATACAAGACGAAACTTTTGAAGAGCAGCAGCAAGAACAAATCCAAGTAACAGAACAAAAAGAACAGCCAAAAGTACACGAACCGAAAATAGAAATTAAAGAGGTAAACAAAGAGGGCAAATTCTTTAAATATGCCATTGTTTTTATTGTTTTAGCGCTTATTATATTTTTTTCATATTCTTTTGTAAAAGAAAAGAGAACCCCAAAAGGCGAGCAAACAAAATTCGTTGCAGCATGCAACTCCAATGATGATTGCAAGCAACAAGGAAAAGAGAGCTTTTGCATAAATCCTGGAACTCAAGATGCAAAGTGCGAATTTAAAGTATCAAAATCAAGCGTTGTTGTTTTGAATGACAGGAATAATTGCTTTAATTGTGATACTCAAAGAGTATTAAGTATTCTGGAAAGCTGGCTTGGAGCAATAAGTGCCAAAGAAATTGATTACAATACAGAAAAAGGCAAGGAATTGGCGGAAAAATTCAATGCAAAAATGCTGCCTATGTATATTTTAGATGAAAACATAACAAAAAAACCAAGTTTCGAGCAGATTAAGCAAACCATTATCAAGAAAAACAATAGCTATATTTTAAGCGAAGATGCAGCCAGCTCTGCATTTTATTTTAAACGGGATAATTTGCCGAACAAATTGGAGTTGTTTGTGATTCCTGCTGATAAATCGAGCATAAGCGCTGAAAAAAATCTGAAAGAATTTTTGGAAGCTTTCAAAGAAATTAAATTTGAAAAGCATTTGCCAAATGACAGTCTAACTCAAGAGTTAGGAATCAAAACTTTCCCGGTTTTTTTAGTTAATAACAGAGTCAAATTTAGCGGTGTTCAATCAGCCGATATTATAAAAGACAATTTCTGCAAGCTTAACAAATTAAATGAATGCGAAAAAAGCCTGTCAAAAAATTTGATTTAGAGTTCGTTAACAGTCAACAAATTAACTCTTGTTTCGTTCTGCTTGACTTTTGAGTCCATTCCTATCAAAAACTTGACATTGCTTTCTTCTGCAGCTTTTACAATTTCCCTTTCAATACTTCCATCAAACACAACAGCATGCACATTATGTATGCTTTTTAATGTAGTTTGTACTTCGCTTATTGGAACTTTTCCAAGCACAGAAAGCTTATTGTCAAGTATCTCTGCACCTCTTGTGCCAATCAAGTCTTCAAGCATTGACTTAAAAGCGTTTTTTTCCTCATTTGAAATTTGAACTCGTCTTATGTTAGGCACAGGCTGGTATGGCCTGTGCATTGGCCTTTGGAATTGCTGCTGGGGCTGGCTATGTTGCTGTCTTTTGACAAGCTCCATTGCAGTTCTTTCCGGCTCTCTTGACAGCTCAAGCTTTGCCTGCTCTCCTGAAATTCTGCTCCTTAATGCCTTATGTATCTCTTTTTTTGTTATTTCTTCCACTTCTTTTCCATCAGGGGCTTTTGTGACAAAATCTATATCAGCAACTGATGTCAATTCCTTTATTATTAAGTTGCCGCCTCTGTCTCCATCTACAAAAGCAGTCACAACCTTTTTCTGGCACAATTCTATGATTGTTTCAGGCACAGAAGTCCCGTTAATGGCTATAGCATTCTTAAAACCATGCTTTAACAGGTTCAGAATATCTGCTCTGCCTTCAACAACTATAATTTCATCGCTTTCGTCAATTGCTGGTCCTGCTGGCAATCTATCCTTTCCATACTCAACAATCTCCATTACCCTTACAGATGCAGTCACTTCATCTGCAAGCTCTTGCGAGTCAGGCATTGTTTGCTCCATCATTTTCTTAAGCAATTCCTTTGCCCTTTCAACCACCATGCTTCTCTTGCTTATTCTTACATCTTCTATATTCACAACATCGAGCTTGGCATTGCATGGTCCAATTCTTTGTATTATCTCCAAAGCTGCTGCAACTATAGATGTCTCTGCTTTGTCCAAAGAGGAAGGAATTATGATTGAGCCTTTTGTTTTCCCTGATCTTGTTTCTGTATTAACTTCTATCCTTCCAATTCTGCCAGATTTTTGAAGCTCCCTTAGCTCAAGATCTGCTCCTAAAAGTCCTTCAGTTTGTCCAAAAATAGCTCCGATTACATCTGGTCTGTCAACTATGCCTTCAATTTCTATGTTTGTATGAATAATGTACTTTGCTGCTACAGGGCTTATTTTTCCCATTCCAATCAACCTCCAGGTTATAGAAGAAGCTATCTAATCAACAAATTACTTAAATGAATTAAATTGATAAACATGATAGCTCTCCTCATTCTTTAAGGCGTTTAGAACAAGTTACCTTGATTTAATTCTACACACTCTTTATCTATACAAATTCAAATCAATAATAATGAATGATAGTAATGAATAACCTTATTCTAAATGCTTTTTGATTATTAAGTTGTTGCCCGTAACACTAACCCCAAAGCTCATAGCTTGCATTTAGCGTGAGCTCCATTTGGTACTCTCGTGACGGGCTTTGATTTAGAAAGATAAGGATGTATATAAATGTTTGTTTGATGATAAAAAACCCCAGCAAAGTCCCTTGCGAGACCCTGCTAGGGAAAAAGAGGTGATATTAAAATGCCGATAAATGCTGTCGAATAGTGAGCGAGTTTCTCGCGAACCTCGCATGCCACGCATTTTCGGTCGTGCTCGGAAATCTTGATTTCCGACAAGATATTAATGTAAAACCCCAACCTTATGTTACTACTATGGAATAGAACTAGTATTTAAATCTTTCGGTATTTTAACCATTTTAGAGTGGTATAAAAATTCAAACATACTTCATAAGATTTTGGTAGGATTTAAAATCAAGCAAAAACATATAAATTCATAGCCCTTCAGTAATTGTTTATGTCAGTATTTAGGAATAGGGTTATTGGACATCTAGAAGACCACATAAGGGAACTTGATAGAGTTGGAAAAATTCCTGATGAATGGCTATGGTGGAATAATAAAGAAAAGAAATTTCAGCAACTTAATACAATTGACATGGAAATTGTCAAAGATTTAAAAGATTTTTATCATTCTTCTAGGGGTGCTATGGTAAAGGTTTCTGCATTGAAACTTTATAGAATTCTGACAGTAGTAAGAAATCAAATGAAAGATTTTGTCTATCCAGATTTACAAAAAAGAGAAGCTGAAGCAATCAATTCTTTAATACAAGAATTAGAAACCTTGTTAAAGCAAGAATTAAAAAGGGCTTTTGAAGAAAGAAAAAAAGTAAAACAAAGGATTATATGGAACTTTAAATCTCTTTCGGAAGATCCAGAAATAATAGGTTTGAGGGGAGTTACAACAGCGGTTATTAATGAACTTTTAGTAACTTTGAGGTTGTACCCTAATCCTGACCCTTCATCACACGAGTATAGTAATAATTTATATTTTTGGACACATTTTGACCATATTTTAAAGTACAAAATACCAGGCTTTACTACTATCAGAGGGGCTCCTCGTGACCATAAAAACTTTCTGTTAAATAGAACTGTGGATTGGGCACATAATGTTGAGGGTAAAGAATACTTCTATCAAATGACAGGTTTGCAATATGGGTATTATGAAACATTGATCACTCAAGATAGACAAAGATTGATGGAATTAATTAAAGATAGGGGATTAAGTTTAGATGACTTAAAGAAAATTAAGCAAATAGCTCAAGAAAAAAGAGGTTTTGTTATTGGTTTGAAAGTAAGTGCTATAAAAAAATATAATGTTAAACCAGATAAACATTTTATGGGACGTGCTAATTATGCTATGCAAATATATGCCCCTAAAGGAATAGAAATAGATTATCTTACAATCACACCACTAGGGCAGAAAGAAACTGAATTCTTAAAGAATAATTCATAAATGCCATACAAATTGAAAATGTTTAATAATAATAATGTATTTCATAAGCAGATGTCCAAAAAATCAAAGCCAAGGGAAGAGTTCAAGACAATGCATGATGTTTTTGACGAGTTTACAAACAGGACGCTCTACAAGTTAATAACACAAGGGCATTTTGAAGGCTTGGAAAGCCCGATTTCAATCGGAAAAGAGAGCAATGTGTTCTCTGCTATAAAGAAAGACGGCTCAAGAGTCATGGTCAAGATTTACAGGCTTGAAACATGTGATTTTAACAGGATGTATGATTATATCAAGGATGATCCAAGATTCATTGACCTTAAGAAAGGAAAGAGAAACATTATCTTTTCATGGGTCCAAAGGGAATATAGGAATCTGTTAAAGGCAAGACAGGCAAATGTAAGCGTTCCAACGCCATTAACGTTTTCAAATAATGTTTTAGTGCTCGAATTTATTGGCGATAATGGAGTCTTTGCGCCAAAACTCAAGGATGAAATTCCAAAAAATCCAAAGGAATTTTTTGAAAAAATAATTGCCAATATGAGAAAGCTGCATAAGGCTGGGCTTGTCCATGCTGATTTGTCAGCATTTAACATCCTAAACTATAATGAAAAGCCGGTTTTCATTGATTTTTCGCAATGCACAACATTGGATAGCTCAAGGGCAAGTGAATATTTAGAAAGGGATATAAGGAACATATGCAATTTTTTTAAGAAGATTGGCCTAAAGGCAGATGAGGCAAAAGTTAAGAAACAGATTTTAAAATAAGTTTTTTAAATATTTTTGATAAAAATTTAATGGTAAAATAAATATATTGCGTCATGTGAGGAAACAGAAACATCAACATAACATTAAAACTACATTAATAAAAATATTACAAAAACTAAAAAATGAAGATAAAATTCAATAAAAATAATCAAAATCAATAACATCGAAAATCAGCGAGATGAATGCGAGCGTGCGAGCATTCTCGCATGCAACTCGAGCTTTCGCATTCCACAGCTCACTCGCACCTCACTGATTTTCGGGGTTTTCGGAAAAACTTTTTTTCCGCAAAACTTAAAAATAATTTATCATTTCATTCAAACAAAATGGTGGAGTATTCTTACGAATTAAAAGTTCCCAGGAACAGGGTTGCTGTTATTATTGGAAGAGAAGGCAGCGTAAAGAAGGAAATAGAGGAATCCACAAAAACAAAGCTTAATATTGACTCAAAAGAGGGGGATGTTTTTGTTTCAGGAGAAGATGCTCTTGGATTGTATACAGCGAAAGAGATAATAAAGGCAATCAGCAGAGGCTTTAATCCAAATATA
>Ga0213870_1001257_pt1 | contig 11501 bp, 8 predicted proteins | sample WICALVC2017_Meta_FD_160119 | JGI IMG/M metagenome (GOLD analysis project Ga0213870, IMG submission 160119) | Freshwater microbial communities from subterranean cave lake in Wind Cave National Park, South Dakota, United States - WICALVC2017 | ecosystem: Environmental > Aquatic > Deep subsurface >... | reverse complement strand
CTCTAAAGCCGCCGTGCATTGCTCCAGATACCTCTGCAACATCCCCATCAAGCGTGACAAATTTTGCTTTGCCTATCCCCAAGCGCGTGGCAACATAAATGTCGTCAACAACAAGCGTATCGGAAAAAACATAGGAAAATACCTTCTTGAATTTTTGCTCATAAGAAACAAGGTTTATTGCAAGCTCATGAACCCCTCTCGCCCCTATTAATTTTTTAACATCCTCGCTTGCTCCCTTGACATACAGCTTGTTTAACGGCAAAAATGTTGCAGTGCCCAATTTATTGTCCTTAAGGTATTTTATCAATTCAGCTGCTAGTTTTTCATTCTCAACAACAATGCTCTTAATTCGAGTTCCAGCAGCAACTTCTAATGCAACCGCATACTTTGAGCTTACATTGCCAAGGTCCGCAACAGTGCCATAAATTCCTTCTCTTTTATTTTTTAGCTCTAGAATTTTTCTGACCGCTAAATCGCTTCTTGAAATTTCCCTTATTGTTATGTCTTTTGCACGAAGCTTTGCAAGCTCCTCATTCACAAAATTGAGTTTTCTTCTTGTATCAGAAAGCTGGACTGACAAGGAAGAGTCTTGGTCAAGGCTCTTGTTTAGCTCTAAAGTTGCTAATTTAAACAGCTGCCTCTTGTCATTTAAGGCATCCAGATGCTGCCTATGCTCTTTTTCAATGTTTATGACTTTTTTTATCCTGTCTTCTATAATGCCAATCTCATGTCCTATTCTGTCCTTTTCCCTTATTAAGTTATGCTGGCTTTCCCTTAATGTTGTTATATCCTTCTGAATCTCGTCTGCTTTTTTGTCAATTTCCTCCACATTTTTTTCAATATCAGCAACGCTGTCAAGCTTATTCTTTTCCTTGAACTTCAGTATTTTGCTGTTGATTATTTCCCTGTCCTTGTTTATGGCATTTATCCTATCTTCATATTCTTTTTTCTCATTTGTCAATTGCTCAATTCTTGTTTCTGTATCTTCAATGCTGCTTTTTAAGTCATTCCTTCTCTGGCTTATTTTATTCAATTCATTTTTTAATGTGTCAATTCTTGAATTATTCTTTGTCAGCTCTATCTTTAATGTTTCAACATCCTTGTTAAGCTTCACCTGCTCGATTTCGCCTTTTTCCTCAATCTCTTTTGAAATATTTTCTATATGCTTCTTTTTTTCCTCATTTTCAAGCTTAATTTTGCTTATTTTATCCCTTAAAGCTTCTAAATCCTTGTTGCCTATGCCAATTTTCGCTTGTATTTCATTTCTTTCAGATTCCTTTTTGTCAATTTGGATTTTCAAGTATGAAGCCTTGTTTTGCTTTATTTTGTCGCTCATCTCCTTGTACTTCAATGCCTGGTCCCTGTCTTTCTTCAACTCTTTTAAGTAAGTGTTTCTCTCTGTCAGGATAAGGTCTGTTTCTCTCAAATGCTGCTCGACTTTTTCAAGCTCGAGCAATGCCTTGTGCTTCTTTTCTTCATAAACAGAAATGCCTGCTATGTCCTCTATTAGAGTTCTTCTGTCTTCAGGATGCATTTCAACAAACTTTACAATGTCGCCTTGCAGAATTACATTGTAGCCATCAGGGTCTATTTTTGCCAGTGAGAGAAGATTTGTAATTTGCTGTCTTGTCATAGCCTTGTCATTTATTTTGTATATGGATTGGCCATTATGCCTTACTATCCTTGTTATCTTGACTTCATTGTCCTCTGTAGGAAATACCTTGCTGGAATTGTCAAAGTATATGCTTACTTCCCCATGCTTTGCTGGCTTTTTGGACTTGCCTCCATTATAGATAAGGTTAGCTGATTTCTCTGCCCTTAAGTCTCTAGAAGATGATTTGCCAAGAACAAAGCATAAAGCATCCAAAACATTGCTTTTGCCAGCTCCATTTGGGCCAAGAACGCAGTTGAAATTGCCTCCAAATAATATTTCTGTATGCTTGGAAAATGACTTGAAGCCCTGCATTACTATCTTGTTTATCCTTGTAGCTTTTAATGTCTCTGCTATTGTCATTTGAGGCATTTCTGCTTTGCTTGAATCCTGCTCTTCCATGAGAATATTGCTGTAATGGTGATATTTAAAGGTTATTGTTCAGATAACTATTTATACTACCTATTCCAATACATTTTAAATTGGGGTGGTAGGCATGGAGCATGATTACAAGAACATTATTTCTCACATTGACGTAGACAGGAGCTTGGATGCTACTGAATATTCCAGCTTTAGCAGCATAGAAGACGAAAGCATTCTTGAGTTTAAAAATGACATTGAAGCTGGCAATGACTCAATTGAAATGCACTTGGTTAAATCAAGAGCTTATAAAGAGGCATTGGTTTTAAGGCTGAAAAAAAGCGATGGCGCTTATTCCGGCGCATGGAGGGACTTTTTAAGGGAAGAGCAAAAAACTTTTGGCGGAAGCAAGATATTCTACATAAACAATGATTGCAGCAAACTGCTTGTTTTGTCTTTGCCGAATGAAATAAGAAACAAGATGAATATGGTTATTACAAGATTGAATAAAATTAACGAGAAGATAACAAGGATTAATGCAAGGATAAAAAAAGAAAATCTGGGCTTGTATGCATCAAGATTAAAGAACAAAGGTCCAATGAATAAAAAGAAAGATGATATTATTAACTTTATAAACCAGAATTTAAGGGTTTGAATTCTTGATTTTTATTGTTGAAAAGCGGGTTTTTAAAAATTGATATTGTTTAATGCGTTATGAAAGTTAGATAAACATCAGCAACAATTTAATTTCACATTAAAAACAACATTCAATAAATCAATATTGGAAAAATTCATTAAAGACGTTCACTAAAAATTATTCAAAAAATAAGAACGACTCATCAAAAATCAAAGGTTTTCGAGTGTGATCGAAAATCGCTCTGCGATTTATCGACATTTGGAAGCACACTTGAAGAAAGTAAACCGTTTGTGGTTGTATTTTTAAATCATTTCCCTAAACTTTTTAACAAACTCGTCAAAGTCATTTGTTTTTACATTTAATCCGCATGCATGCTCATGCCCTCCTCCATAGCCATTCAAGCCAATTAAAGCTTTCTCAATCAAAGGCGGCAAAATAATTTTGCTTGACCTTAGCGAGCATTTCATCTCATCGTTTTTTTCTCTTCCAATTAATATTACTTTATCAGGAAACCTGTAAATTGCTTCATTTGACAAATCGCTTGTAAAGCTTGACTTATCATCTTTGTACGTAAAGATAACAAGCTTGTCTTCTGTTTTCTCTGCTGTTTTCATAACATCTTTAAGCAAAGGCTCATAAAGTTTGTTCACCTGCTCATATCTTTTGTAAATGAATTTGCCTTGCGCAGTTTCTTGATTTAGTATCTCATAAGGGCTTTCTATTCTTGTTAAAATCTTAATGCATTTCATAACATCATTTGTTTTGCCCTTGAGTATAAAAGAGAAGATTCTTATTAAATGCCCAAGCTTGGAATTATAGATTACATCTCCAGGAACTTTATATTTATTTTCTACAAGGTCAGGAAATTCTTTTTTAAACTCATTAATAAAAAGCGGGATAAACCAGTCTGCTACACATCCAACAGTTGCAATCCATATATCACTTTCAACAATCTGATGGCACATATATGAAGTTGGATGATTATCTTCCCAATTTGAAATGCGGGGATTAAAATATTTCACATTGTCTCTTTCAAAAGGTCCATGATGATCTATCCATACTACAGGCACTTTCATTTCATCCAGAAAACCCTGCTCAACAACTGCAACATCAAGGATAAATATCTTATCAGGCTGATATTCTTCAACTTTATTCACAAAAATGCTTCCTAGCTTTGGAGTTGTCTTTACAATAATGCCTTTTCCTTCCTTTTTATACCTGTATAGCTGAAGGAAGGAGCACAACCCATCCTGGTCGTCATCAAAAAAGAACAACGGCTTTTTGCAATTATCCAAATGCTCTCTTAGTTGCTTAATTTGTATTTTTGACAGCGCCATACACTTTAAAATTTGCTTTTATTATTTAAGGGTTTTTGTTTTGATAGGTTAAATAAAAAGATTTTAAAATACCTAAATTTGCTATGGACTCGTGAATTACAACACATTTGTAAAAAAAACTGAAAAAACGCTCGATGCTATTGTGCAACATTCAGAAGCAAAAGTTGAATTAATGCGGCAGTTTGGAAATAGAAGCGCTGTTTGGTTTGTTACACCGGAATTATACATAATGAAAGGGCTAAGAGAAGGTTTAATGTTTATTATTAATCCGTATGAAAGAATTCAAAAATGGATTAGTTATTACAAAAGGTAATACAAAACTTTATATTAACTATTTCCTTATCATTTTTCATGCAAATACCATTCAGGCAGCACAAAGGCTATGACCCTCTTGGAGACTGCGGAAAAGGAAAATGCCCAGTATGCGCAAGAAACAATGCTATATTTAGAGTTAAAAAGAAGCTTGAAAAAGAGGAGTTCACAAGCGATGCTGTTGCACCTTTTGTCGGAAGATTTGGATATCCAAACATAAATGTAGGAATTCTTGCTCCTCCAGAGCAAAGAGAAGATGCATGGCTTTTTGATGCGCCAAAATACTGGTCAATGCAGAATTTCGAAATTCCAAGGATTGTTGATTTCAGATCTTCTTTATTGAATTCTAGGTATAATATTAATATCAAAAAAAGAATAAAATTGCTGGAATTGTCGCAGGACATTGCAATGTCCTCCAAACCAATTGATGTAGAGATACAACTGAAGGAAAAACCAAGATTTAGATTAAATCTTGACTCTTATATTGCGCCAACAGGTCCAAATGCAAAGCTCAAAAAAGCATTAATAACAGAAAATCCAAAAATACACACAAAAGTGTACAAGGTTTTTGAAGATATAGATTTGAAAGCGAATGAAGCAGTCAATTATCTCTATCAAAACAAGTTTGATGAGAATTTTTTAAGCAGGATTTTGAGTGTAGGAACTCTTGGACTTAAAAAGGACAGAAAATTAGTGCCGACGAGGTGGTCTATAGTAGCCGTCGATTCAGCCATAGCAAATAATTTGATTTCAAAAATCAAAGACTGCGATGCCTCCGGTTATCTAGCATATTTTGGAGGTTATTTGGGCAATTATTTCCTGATACTTATGTTTTCAGAAGTGTGGAGTTATGAGCTTTTCGAGACTTATATTCCGCCTAACTGCAATTTTAACTCAGATTTGAAGTCAACAACAGACTATGAAGATTATTATGGAAGAAAAAATTATGCTGAAGAAACTGCTGGAGGGTATTACGCAGCCAGAATCGGAATACTGGAAAAGCTAAATGAGCTAAAAAGACAATCAAGCGTACTTACTTTAAGGTTTATCACAGATGAATATTCGATGCCTTTAGGGGTTTGGGTTGTGCGTCAAGCCACTAGGAAAGCTTTAGAGAATAAACCAATCGAGTTTTCCAGCAAAGAACTAATGTTTGAGTATACCAAAAAATTAGTAAAAAGAAAGTTTAACTATAATGTTGATTATTTGTTGAATGTTAGTAAAATATTAAAAAACATAAAACAGCAAAAGAAACTTGTTCAATTTATTTAACAAAAACATTTAAATATAACTTATTTTTCTCACGCTAGAATGATTAACGTTGATGTCAAGAAATTCTTTATAGTTTCAGGATCTAAAGTTCAACTTGAATTAATAGTTGATGGTATGGATAATATAGGGTATAAAAAAATTGAAAATGTAGGCAAAGATACAGTAGAGGCAATATTAGGAGCTTTAGGTAATGTTTTCGGTTATAATGGAACAGGACAGATAATAAATCCTGAAAAGAGTGGGCAAAGCAGGGTATTTATAGAGTATGATAGTAAAAAGTGTGAAGGTTTAGCACAATTTCAAAATTATCTCGAAATACCTGATTCAATAGTTTATGCTTACTTCAGGGCATTAGAGCAAATAGTAGGGGAAATAAAGATACAGCTACCACCCTTGAGCACGCCTTATAATTGGGAATAATAAAAATATTTAAATATAACCTCTATTTTAAATAAAAAATGGCTAACAAAATATTAAATAAAATTTCTGTGTTATCTTTGTTAGTCCTAAGTCTATTGCTTCTACTATTATAAGGCCCAAAAATTAACATATTCAATAAGGGCCTTTTGCATTGTTGGTTAGTTCTAGGATATGTTATTAAACAAAGTGGATAAGAATGGATTATAAAAAAACTGATGCCAATTATGGTGGTGTTGAAAGTATAGTATTGTCTCACTCAAATGGACATGATGGATTTATAGATAGTGACCCAACTATAATGTATCTTTTTAGAGCAAGGGACGCTGCTCAAGCGGAAAAAATAGTTGACGTTTTTCTGAGATTTCATGGCAGAGGAAGCCTTCGACATATACACAGGAGAGGAAATGTTTTATATTTGACTCCAGATGGTTTATCAAAATTAGAAATGTACGCAAATAGAGTTGGTATTCCTATTAATCCAAAATATGCAAAAATTGATAGAAAATAAATAATTAGATTACTTTATCTTCTTCTTATACTCTTCCAGTTCATTCAAAAACCTCTTTATCGTCTTTACAACATGCTCCGGCTGCGTCTTTAATATTTCAGAAACCCTGCCCAGAACATTTCCCTTGAATTCTTCTTTTGAGCTTAATTCCAATTCTTTCGTATTAATTTTTTTCTTTTTTTCAGCTGCTTTTCTTGCAATCTTCCATTTTTCAAACAATTCATTGACACGAGCAGGCAATTGCTCTATTTTTACGCCAAGCAGCCTGGAAGCTTCCTTTAAAATCTGTATTTCTTCCTTTTTTTCTTTTTGCGCAGCCTCTCCTGCTGTAAAGTAAATCCTGACTATGCCGTCGCTTATCTTGGCTGATTTCAAAATCCTTATCTCGCCTGCTTCAGAAGTATTTTTCAAATGAGTTCCTCCGCAGGCTTCAACATCAATGCCATCTATGTTTACAATCCTTAATAATTTTCCAGGCACTGCGCCTCCTTGGTAAATGCCCATTCCATAAGTCTGCTCTGCCTCTGTTCTTGGCAAGAAATTGCTGTGGACAGCAAGAGACTCTTTAACAAACTTATTTGCTTCCTTCTCAATCTTCTCAAGTTCTTCATCTGTAATGCTTTGATAATGCGTTAAGTCAATTGTTGCCTTGTCAATGTCTTTTTTAGCTCCAGCTTGGTTGATATGATTGCCAAGCACTTTTCTTGCAGCAGCATTTACTATGTGGGTAGAAGTATGGTGCTTTGCCAGCTGTAGTCTTCTCTGCAAATCAATTTCGCATTCTACTTCTTCTCCTTCTGGAAATTCGTGCTTGCCGCTCAAAACATGAACTATAACATTGCTTTGCCTAAATACATCAACTACTTGTTCGCCTGCAATTGTGCCTGTGTCATGCAATTGTCCTCCGCTTGTAGGATAGAAGTAAGTCTGGTCCAAAATTATTTTATTGTCTATAACTTTTACAACTTTAGCAGTGAATTTAGTTTTTGCATAATCAGAATAGTACAAGGCCTTTGTTTCTGGAATTCCTTCAAGATTTAGTTTTTCTTCCTTTTTTGTTGCATGTTCCTGCTCCTGTTTCTCATGAAGCTGAGCAACTCTTGCATAGAAATTCTCCGGAACATAAATTTTTTTGCCAAACTTCACTGCTTCTTCCCTGACAACCTCTGGAGTTATGCCGTAACTGTCATAAAGCATCAGCAATTTTTTATCGCTAATATCTTCCTTAATTAATTTTGAAATCATTGAATGAGTTTTCTGCTTTGTTGCTTCGTACTTACTTTTCTCAACTTGCAAAATTTTTTCAACTTCGTCAAGGTTCTCGCTTAGCTCTGGAAATAATGGTTTAAGGTAATCAGCATGCCATCTGCAAACATCAGGTAGGTAAATATTCCATTTGCATTTGTCAATAAAAGAAAGCGCTCTTCTCAAAATAACCCTTAAATTATAGCCACCGCCGACATTGCTTGGCAGTGCTCCATCGCTTAAGGCAACAAGCAATGCCCTTGAATGCTCTGCAACTGAGTAAAGCGCAGCTAATTCAAGTATCTTCTCCCTTAACTCCTTTACATCAACTCCAACTTTATTTGCAACATCACCCCATACCTTGTCAATGTCATCAACTTCATCAACATTCAGGTAAGAAGAGTAAGGCAAAAATCTTTTCATCAGATAATCATCAACTTTAATGCCAGTTGCAGCATAAAGCTTTTTAACAACAGTTGGAAAAGTAGTTTCATAGCTTGTTGACTTTCCTTGCGTAAACCATGCATTTCTTTCATGCCCCATTCCCATGTCAAGAACTTTCAAGTTTAGCTCTTTATATCCATTTGGAGTCTGCTCAAACATCATATAAACCTGGTTTCCTAATTCAAGGCCTCTTGAAAAATATTCCATGCAGGGCCCAAAATTGCCTCCTCCAGCCCATGCATCCTCATGGAATTTTATCTCTTCATTCTTCAAGCCAAGCCCTTGCTTCAGCCAGTTATGGATGTCTGTAAAGAATCTTGATTGGCTCCAATCTTTTGGCTTCATAAAAGCATGCTGTCCAATCATGACAAAAGCGCAGTAATGCGCTCCTGTAATGCCTATGTTATCAATGTCATTAAATCTTAAACACATCTGTGGAACTACAAGAGGATTTGCCGGTGGCTCAACCTCTCCAGAAACAACATATGGCTGGAAATCATAGATAGATGCCTGCACAAAATCAGTATCATCGCGCCATCTTGCAACAACAGGATAGCGCTTTATCGGAGTGTATCCCCATTTCTTGAACAATCTGGAAAATTCATTCCAGACTCCTATATAATCGAGCTTTTTATTTGCTGGAGTGTTACCAATAAATCTAAAACCGCCAGAGCATGCAGGATTGCCGCAGACATTGTCATGAGTAACACTCCAATAAAAAGTACTACATTTCTCGCATTTTCTCCTGCTGAAACCTTCAGCTTTTAGTACAGAGGTAGCATAATATTTATCCGGCTCTCTGCTTGCCTTTTCCTTAAATTCTTTTTTGACTTCCTTGTCTGTTGGCATAAATCAAAATAAAATACAGGATTATTAAAAAGTTATTGTTTTTAAAGTGCAAAATAACAAAAATATAAATAATTCAAAATAAATGATATTAATATGCACTTTAAAGACCGCCATGAAGCTGGAATTAAGTTAGGAGAGCAGTTAAAAAAGTACAAAGACAGCAAAGATGTAATTGTATTGGCTATTCCAAGAGGAGGTGTTGAAGTTGGCTATGAGATTGCAAAATTCCTAAATGTAAAATTAGATATTATAGTTACCAAGAAAATTGGATTGCCTGATGATGACGAGTTTGCAATCGGTTCTATCGGGCCAGACAAGGAAGTGATGCTCAATGAAGAAACAATAAGGATTTACAATGTGCATGAAGATTATATCAAAGAAAAAACAAGGGAAATTGGCAAGGAAATAGAAAGAAGATATAAAGCTTATAGGGGCAAATATGAATTGCCTAACCTTAAAAATAAGATTGTAATATTGGCAGATGATGGCATTGCAACAGGCTTTACAACAAAAGCTGCAATAAGCTACATCCAATCACAAAAGCCGAAAAAGATAATTGTGGCAGTGCCGGTTGCACCAGCAGACTTTGCAAGTGAAATAAAAAAAGAAGTTGAATTTATTTGCTTACATTCAACAAATCTATTTTTTTCCATAAGTCAATTTTACGATTATTTTCCTCAGCTAGAAGATGAAGAAGTGAAAATGTATCTAAAAAATATAAATGCCAAAAATAAATAAGATTTACATTGGTTTGTTCTTGATTTCATTAGCAACATTAATGCTAGAGATTTCTCTGATAAGATTTTTTTCAATAGCACAATGGTATCATTTCGCATTTATGATTATAAGCATTGCTTTGTTTGGTATTGCAGCTTCAGGCACTTTTTTATTTGCTAAAAAGGTTAAGAATCCATTATTTATTGCTTCCATATTTTTTTCTTTGTCAACAATAATTGGTTTTTTTATCACAAATAATTTATTTTTTGATCCGTATAAAGCAGTTACAAATTATTCTCATATTTTTGTACTATTAGTCTATTATATATCTTTATCACTTCCATTTTTCTTTTTTGGGATTATAGTTGCATTTATTTTCTCTCAAAATCAAAAAAATTCTGGAATTGTCTATTTTTATAATCTATCAGGCTCAGCATTAGGCACAATTTTATCAATTCCATTTCTAGCGTCTTTAAATATAAAAATTATTTTTTTAATTTCTTTCATTGGGTTAATTACATCATTATTCTTTTTGAGCAATAAAAAATTAACTAAAATTGTTTTATTTTTAATTGTTGCAAATTTATTATTATTTTTATTAAAAATAAACATTAATATTTCACCTTACAAAGAATTAAATCAAGCGCTTAATGTCCAAAATTCAAAATTAATAGCAACAAAATGGAATTTTTTTTCAAGAGTCGATGTTGTTAATAGCTCTTTTACGAGGTATGCCCCTGGATTAAGCTTAGCTTTTAAAGGCAATTTGCCAGAACAAATTGGTGTTTTGATTGATGGCTCTAATATGAATTCCATAACTAAATATGACAATTTAGATTTTGTAAATTTTTTACCAATGTCTTTACCTTATCACTTAAAAAATAAGCCGAAAGTTTTAGTTGTAAATGCTGGAGTTGGTTTGGATGTTTTAATTGGGTTAAAAAATAATGCAAATGTTACTGTCTTAGAAACAAATCCAATAGTAATTGATTTGCTAAAAAATGAGTACAAAGAATTTTCTGGGGATATATACAATAAAGCCGATGTTTATTTTGGAGAAGGAAGGGGTTTTGTAAAAGAAGAAAAGGAATATGATGTTATTGTTTTGTCTTTGGCTGGCAATGTCTTAGATGGGCCATCAGGAATTACAAGTTTAGCTGAAAATTATCTTCTAACTGTTGATGCCTTTAAAGACTATTACAATGCATTAAATGAAAATGGTTTATTAGTAATTACAAGGTGGCTTTTTAATCCGCCAAAGGAGGAAGCAAGATTATTTTCATTAGCATTAGAAATTGACAAAGAAGGAAAGAAAATTGCAATACTTAATTCTTGGAATACATTTACTTTACTATTAAGCAAGAAAGACTTAAACGAAAAAATTGTTAAAAAAATCAAAGATTTTACAGACAAAAATAAATTTGACATTATTTATTTGCCCAAACAATTTGATTTTGAGCCAAATAAACACATAAAATTTAAAGAAGCTTATCACTATAATACTATACAACAATTATTAAAAAACAAAAAAGAATTTTATAAAAATTACATATTTGATGTTTCTCCAGTTTATGACGACAAACCATATTATTTTAATTTCTTCAAATTATCAAAATTCTTTGAATTAAAAAGCATTCTTGGGCAAAGATGGAACCCTTTTCTTGATCCAGGATTTTTGTTGTTTTTTATATTTGTTCAAGCCTTAATTTTGGCTTTTTTATTTATTTTTATTCCATTATTATTTAAAGA
>Ga0213870_1001256_pt1 | contig 11503 bp, 12 predicted proteins | sample WICALVC2017_Meta_FD_160119 | JGI IMG/M metagenome (GOLD analysis project Ga0213870, IMG submission 160119) | Freshwater microbial communities from subterranean cave lake in Wind Cave National Park, South Dakota, United States - WICALVC2017 | ecosystem: Environmental > Aquatic > Deep subsurface >... | reverse complement strand
GCAAAAAAGGGCATAATCTTCTTTATAGCAGGCAGAATAAAACAAGTAAATGATCTTCTTGGTAGGCTAAGAAAAGAATTAGCCAATAAATATTCATTAATAAACAAAAAAGAATATAATTTTTTATGGATAAATAATTTTCCTCTTTTTGAATACAGTGAAGAAGAGCAAAGATATGTTTCAGTTCATCATCCATTTACGAGCCCAAATGAAGCAGATATTGACCTAATAACAAAAAACCCAGAGAAAGTGAGAAGCAGAGGCTATGATCTAGTTTTAAATGGAACTGAATTAGGCGGAGGTTCCATTAGGATCCATAAAAAAGACATTCAAGGAAAAGTATTCAAAGCGCTAGGAATTAGCGAAACAAGCGCAAGAGAAAAATTCGGATTTTTACTTGATGCATTAGATTATGGATTTCCCAAGCACGGAGGTATAGCAATTGGCATTGATAGATTAGCTGCATTATTAGCAGGGTATACGGACATAAGAGAGGTTATTGCATTTCCAAAAAACAAAGCAGCTCAAGATTTAATGTCAGAAGCCCCATCTCAAATAAGCAATGAACAATTAAAAGAATTAAAATTAAAAATAGACAAATGAAAATAGGTTCAAAATACCTAGCAACACTAGAACTGATTAAGTATTATCTACTAACAGATACATTTTATAAACAAGTAGCATTAATTTACATCAATGACCATAAGTCTAGATGCGATTATGATAAATGCCCCTTAAATAAAACCGCATATGGATTATTATGCATATTATACAAAAATAGTAATATAAGATTTCAATTGTTTGGATTTCATGAGAGATGTTTAGATCTGCTGTGTAATGATTCACGTTTTTTAAGTCTAAATTAAAATGGAAATCAACCAAGAATTAATAGAAAAGATTGCAAAAAATGCCAATCTAAAATTAACAGAGAAAGAAAAAGAAGAATTTCTTCCCCAATTAAAAGAAATATTACAGCATTTCTCAAAATTAGATGACGCAAGCACAGAAAATCTATATCCGTCATTCCAACCTATAAAATTAGCAAATGTTTTCAGAGAAGACATTCCACAAAAGTGCCTAACCCAAGAAGAAGCATTAAAAAATACCAAACATAAAAAAGATGGATTTTTTATCGGTCCAAAAACATTCTAAAATGGAAGAAATTGTCAGCACCCTAATCATAAAAAACGGTATGTTTTTAGCCGTTAAAGAAGACAAAGATTGGTATTGGAAAACCCCAGGCGGCAAAATAGAACCAGCAGAGACTATTGAACAGGCATTAGCAAGAGAAATAAAAGAAGAAATAGGTATTACTCATTTCACTATAGAAAGAATGTTACCAGATTATGAATTAATATTTAAAGACAGACATTTTAAATTCTATCCATTTCTTATCCAAACAAATGAAGAACCTTTTCAAAATGAACCAAATCTTAAACTACAATGGCAACCATTAGAAAACATGTTAAACACACAAAATCAGGCTCCTTCTCAAAATGTCCTTTATTCAAAATTAAAAGAAATTGGATTAATCAAATGAAAATCTCAACAATAGAGTATATAGATTTGAAAATATTAAGAAAACAAATAAACAGAATAAGATATTGGACACCTACGCAGAGAAGTATTTACATAGAAAACATCATTAATGAAATAAACGAAAAGAATAAGGAAATGGCACAGCAGGTCATGTCAAAAACACGCGCACTTTATCTCGATAATGGATTTTGTAGATATGCATCTTTAGATATAGCTGATAAAAAAAATGAAAACATGGGCACTATACAATGCGCTCTAACCATTTACTTAGAAGATATATTAAAAAAAATCTTTTAATCTAATGAAATCAATTCAAGAATTTGTTCAACAAGTACAAAATAAAGAAATTGATATTGTGGAACACATATACAAAGTTATAGAAGAAGCAAAAAAAATTGATAAAACCTACAATTATTTTACTACGATTTCAGATGATTTGGCAATAAAGCAAGCCAAAGAAATAAAAAAGAACCCAAAAGGAAAACTAGCTGGAATTCCCCTATCAGTTAAAGATTCTATTTGTGTAAAAGATGTAGAAACTAGAGCAGGTTCACAAATATTATCAAGCTACATCCCACCATTTAATGCAACAGTAATTGAAAAATGTATCAAAGAAGGAGCCATTATTATTGGAAAGACTACCCAAGATGAATTTGGCATGGGAACATTTTCCATAAACACATACAAAATTCCAAGGCACCCATTTGATAAAGAAAGAAGCACTGGCGGTTCTTGCGGTGGATGTGCCGGCTATACACAAATAACAAAATTTCCTCATTTATCTTTGGCAGAATCTACTGGAGGCTCAATAGCAGTACCAGCAGCATTTTGTGGTGTTGCTGGCTTAACACCCACATATGGTCTAGTGTCTAGATATGGATTAATTGACTATGCATCATCCTTGGATAAAATAGGTTCTATGGCCAGAGAACCACAAGATACATTTTTTCTTCTTAATATCATAAAGGGCCATGATCCTAAAGACTCAACATCATTAAATTTAGAAGAACCAAAAGACAAAGAAGTAAAAAAAATGGCATTTATTGAAGAAACTGAAGGCGTAAATGAAAAATTCACAAAATTAATAGAAAAAAAACTTCCTAATATAGAAAGGGTTTCAATACCGTCAATAAAAAAGCACGCGTTGCCTGCCTATCACATAATAGCCTTTTCAGAAGCGTCAACAAATCTGGCCAAATACTCAGGATTAAGATATGGCCAATCAGAAAACCTAGAAAGCAATTATCGTGAATATTTCTCAAAAGTAAGGTCAAAATACTTTGAAAAAGAAACAAAAAGGCGCATTATTCTAGGTACCTTTGCAAGAATGGCAGGTTTTAGAGAAGCACACTATCTTAAAGCTATGAAGGTTAGAACATTAATAATAAATGAATATCAAAGAGCCTTAAAAAAATATGACATATTAATTTCTCCAACTACAGTAACATCTGCTTTAAAATTTTCAGAAATAGAAAAACTAACACCATTACAACAGTATCAAATGGATATCTTAACAGTGGCTCCAAACTTAGCCGGCTTACCGCACATCTCAATAAACATAGGTTCTATCGATCAATTACCTGTAGGAATGATGGTCACAACAAACTTATTAAATGAAAATAAGCTTTCAAGATTTGTAAATACGATTAAGTAAATATGGCAAATATTAATTATTCAAAACCATTCAAAGTAAGAATAATAGAAGATTGTAGAGAACGAAGGCTAGATAGTCATTATGGTGTTTGCTTGGGATTATATAAATATCCAAATATATGGGAAAAATCCAGAATAGAAACAGATGGCAATCCGTTAATTCTTACCAAATCAGGCGATTATATCTGGGGCTGTGAATGTTGGTGGGATCCACATCCAGAAAAACATAAAGATACAGATCTAGACCTAATGCAAAAGATTCTCCAAATACATAAAGAGAAATTAAGAAAAGAATTTGGAATTGATTTTGATCCCTCTACAAATTAAAAGCATTAAAAATTTATTAGAAACCAAGAGAACGAAACCGTAAGAAACTTTATGAAATTTGGGTTTATCTCTATGGCTCATTTATCCACTGTTATGGTATCAGCTAGGAGAGAGAAAAGCCACTAAATTAAGACAGTAAGGTTAACCACAATCTTTTTAAATAATAAAAACCACATAAAATAAGCGCCCAGCACAGTGTGATCATTATGAATCAGGCTTAGGCTTGTGATGAATAATGAAATTAAGTGTTGGGTATACTAAAAATGGCACAAACTGAACAAATCCAACTAAGAGTAACTAAGGATTGGACTATGGGAGAAATAATTCAAAAATACCCAATAGCCGTAGAAGTTATGTCCAAATACGGCTTACATTGTTTTGGCTGTCATGTATCGGCATGGGAAACATTAGAGCAAGGCATTCTTGGTCATGGTGGTTCAGAACAAGATATAAATAATATGATAAATGAAATTAATGGCCTAATAACTTCTGAAGAAAATGGTCTTAAAAGCACAAATTCAGAGATATTCTTAACAGACAAGGCAGTAAATAAAATAAAAGAGCTTCTCAATAATAGGGAAGAAACAGGATTAAAAATTAATGTAATCTCAGGAGGCTGTTCAGGATTTTCATATGAGTTCTCATTGGTTAAATCACCAAAAAATGGAGACACAACAATTAAAGAAAAAGGCATAAATATTTACATTAATCAAGAAAGTTTAAACATAATTAAAAGTTCTAAAATAGACTACATAGAAGCATTACAGGGAGCCGGTTTTAAAGTATCAAATCCAAATGCGACTTCCACCTGCGGCTGTGGGCAAAGTTTTAGTTAATTTTTCTAATCCACAAAGACCCCATCCATCATGTTTTAACATACTTATCTTCTTTGATTAATTTAGCATAATTTTTCTTACTGGTAGCAAAAATAATTGCGCCTTGTAATTAGCAAATAAAACAACAATAAACTTAATATAGTTTACTTAATAAATTAAATGGTTATGATAAAGATAGGATTAGAAATTCACGTTCAACTCAACACTAAAAGTAAAATCTTCTGTAGTTGTCCAAATCCAGCAAACCTTAAAGAAGAAAATTTAAAACCAAATACACTATGTTGCCCCATCTGTTTAGGTCTACCTGGAGCAAAACCAACATTTAACAAAAAAGTATTGGAAGAGGCTCTTAAAGTAGCCCTAGCCTTAAATTGTAAAATAAATGAAGAGATCTTCTTTTCTCGTAAGACTTATTTTTTCCCAGACATGCCCCAAAATTATCAAATTACACAATATGAAGAACCATTAGGTTTAGAAGGAGAATTTCAAGGAATTAAAATAAGAAGAATACACATGGAAGAAGATCCAGGAAAACTTATTCATCAAGGAAACATTGTTTTAATAGATTACAATAGATCAGGAACACCATTAATTGAGATAGTTACTGAACCACAATTTACATCCACATTTCAAGCTAGACAATTTTTGCAAAATCTTCTTACGTTATTAGAATATTTAAATGTATATAATAGAAAATCTGAAGCATCATTAAGAGTAGATGCAAATATTTCAACTACAGATGCAAGAGTAGAAATAAAAAATATTGGTTCAACAAAAGAAGTAGAAAAATCCCTAAATTCAGAAATAGAAAGGCAAAAATCAAACCCACCAAAAGAACAAGAAACTCGGGGGTGGGATCCTGAAATCCAAACAACTTTTCTAATGCGCACAAAAGAAACAGAAGAGGATTACGGTTATATTTTTGATGGCAACTTGACTAAAATAGCAATATCTAAAGAATTAATAGAAAAAACAAAATTAACCCTCCCAGAATTGCATGACAAAAAAACAACTCGTTTTATCAAGCAATATAAAATAAAGTCTGAAGATGCAAAAGTACTGACAGCAGATTTAAAACTCGCAGATCTATTTGAAAAAGTAGCAAGCAAAATAAACCATAGTTTAGCTTCAAGATGGTTTGTGCGGGAAGTTCCAAAAATATTAAATTATAATAAGCTAACATTAGATGAATGGGGCATTTCAGAAAAAGAAATTACAGAGTTGCTTGAATTATTACAAAATAATCAAATAACAGAAAGGACAGCGCAAAAAATCTTAGAAAAATTAAGCCAAGAAATATTTTCACCCAAAGACTATGCAGAGAAGCAAAAGCTTCTTATTTTAACATCCTTAAAAGACATAGAAAAACTGTGCGATAAGGCAATCAAAGAAAACAAAAAAGCAGTTCAAGATTATAAAAACGGAGAAGAAAAATCATTAAATTTCTTATTTGGTAAAGTAATGCAATTAAGTCATGGAACAGCAGACCCATATAAAGTAAAAAAAATTCTCACTAAAAAATTACAGTAAAATTTTAATAGCCAGTATTATTATTTATCTTAAATGCCATTTACCCCACTAGAAATAATAGCATTGATTTTTGCTCTTATAACTCTCCTAAAAATTATTTTTATAATTGTAAATAAACAAACATGGTACAAAAATGTTGCTAAACCAATTTATGAAAATAAAAAAAGTGCATGAATTATATTTACAATATTAGTTTTAATAATATTCTTTTTTTTAATCCAAGAATTAACAATTATTCAAATTTTTGCAACATTAGTCTTTTCTGGTCTTTTGATTGGCTTGGGATTTTTTCCTAATATTAATATTATGGGTAATCTATGAGATTTTATTATAACATCTAATGCCTCGGGCCGGATTTGAACCGGCGATATCCAGCTGTCTCAAAAGCTTCATGAGACTGGTTTCAGATTTCAAATGTTCTACCAGGCTAAACTACCGAGGCCCACAAAATTAAAAAGAAAAAAGCTATTTTAAAAAACTTCTTATTTTTTGAGCTATTTTTCCAGCTTCATTTTCTTTATATGTTTTACTTGGCCAAAAATTAGCTAATCCATCATTCAAGTATCTTGGTACTAAATGAATATGAAAATGTGGTACATCTAAGCCAACCACAGAAACAGCAACATAATCAGCACCAGTTACTTTTCTTATAGTTCTCATAATCTTCTTAGCTTTAACAAACATATCAGAAATTATTTCATCTGGGGTTTCGCCCATCATCTTATGATGTTCTTTGGGTATAATTAAAGTATGCCCAGGATTTACTGGTTTGATATCTAAGAAAGCAATAATCTTGTCATCCTCATAAACAATCTCAGCAAGGATATCTTTCTTCACGATTTTACAAAAAACACAATTTTCCATTTTAAATAACATCTAATTTTTTAAAAATGATCATCCAAGCATAATCCAATCTTCTTTCTTTATATAATTTTTTAATTTTATCCCTCGACACATAACCTATGCTTTTAACTTCATATTGCGATGGCTTCACTTCTCCAGTACAACTAACATTATACACATACCAAAAATGTTTCTTAACCCCAAAAACACAATTTTCTTTTTGGATTATTTTCCTTTTAAGCACTAATCTACATGAGATTAAATCAAGATTTGTTTCTTCTTTTAATTCTCTTTTCAAAGCCTCCAAAGGAGTTTCAAGTTCATCAATATGCCCAGCAATACCAGCAAATCCTTTTGGTGGAAGTTTACGTTCCATAATCAGCAACTTTTTATTCTTCCAGATAAGCGCGCCTACAGAAAAATGCTCATCCCCTTCTCGTGTTTTAATAGTTTTAGGTTTCTTATGTTCCATAATCATTGGACCGACCGCGATTTGAACGCGGATTTTTCACATTTCTCGATAAATGCGAAGGTGGTGTATTAACCAGTTTCTACTATCGGCTATATTTATCTATAATGGACCTGCTGGGATTCGCACCCAGGACCCCGCCATGCCATGACGATAGTTTTACTACTAGCCTACAGGCCCATTAAAATCTTATCTCCAAACATTTTAAAAACCATCGATTATTAATAGTTTTTATTATATCAAGTAAGTAAAGAAAAACTATTTAAATATTAAATAACCAATTCAGAAATATGCCAGAATTAGAAATATTAAGCCAGTACGCATTATTGCCTTTAAGAGTTCTTTTAGGCATTATATTCATAACCCATGGTTATCCAAAATTGTTTAAATTTAATGAATATAAAGAAAAATTCAAGGCCATGGGAATGCCAACATTTGTTCTTGCACTTCTTGGCATATCAGAATTCATTGGTGGCCTAGGAATGATCTTCGGATTTTTAACAAGATTTACTGCTGCAATATGGTCTATTACAATGATTACTGCTATAGGAATGAAAGCATTTAAATGGAACAAAGGATTAATTGATGGCTACGAATTAGATTTGGCCCTATTGGCAGGAGCATTGACATTATTTATTTTAGGCGCGGGCCCAATTTCTATCGATTCCTACATGGGATGGATACTTGGATAATATTATTTTCTGTTAAGCCTCTTCAGATTCTTTTCTTCTTTTTCTTATAATCTCATCAAGAATAATAATTAAAATCACAATTACTATAATTAATATGAATATGATAATATTTGTTCTATTTAATAATTTCCCTTTTTCAATTTCTTCTTCATCTTCATCAATAGGAACTTCTTCTTCACCACATTCTCCACCATATCTAATCTGCCCTCTTCCACAAACCTCATTTTGACAAAATTCTCCTGAAGTACAAGGATCATAATCATTGCAAGGAGTGCCATCTGCAAGCCTAGTACAATCTCCAGGTAATTCTCCAGGCGCACTTCTACCGCCACAAGCATCTCCTCTACCATCTAAATCAGAATCCCCTTGATCTGGATTATAGTTATCAGGACAGTTATCATCACAGAAATTCAATAAATTACCTCCACAGGGCGTTGACGTCTGTAAGTAATCCCCATTCGTTGGAATACCATCACCATCTGCATCATCATAAACAGAGAACAATAACTCTGCTCTAGCTAAAGATTCTTGCGATGTTAAATCAGAATTAAACGATATTTGATTATTTCTGTTTTGTATGTTTATGTTGTCTATTGTTATTTCTCCAGACGAAAGTTGCTGGTAATTCGTATTGGATAATTTGTATGCTCTTGAGAAGCCATTATATTCTAAAAAATATGGTGCACTGTCGCTGATTGACAATGTTACAGGAAAGGTTATTGTTTGCCCATTCAGCGTGATGCGCGGATTAACCAAAGAGCCGGTTTTTTCTTGCAAGGCTTTTATTTCATGAATTTGCAAATTAACAGTTGTGCCTGGAAGAACGTTATTTACAAAAATTTGGAAACCGTCTGTTGCTGAAAAATCATGCGCCCAATGGCGATTTTTTCTAACATCTTGCCATGCTGTAGTTATATTATTCACTAAATCATTAAAATCACCAGTTGGGTCACCAAGAATAATATCACGGCGTCCTGTAAAGTCAACTAAGAATTTGTAATCTCTGACTGGAAATTCAGTTCCTAATCGCACAATAACAAGTTCATTTTGATTATTGCCCGTTATTGAAATGCCTACTCCCCGCTTACTTGCTAAATTTCTTATTCCCGTGAATGATAAACGACATCCGCCAACTGCATTTGTTGGATTTGTTACAGTTACTGTGTTGCCATTCACAACGCAGGAAATTTGTTGATTGCTTTTTGTAATTGTTGCACCGTTTAGCGTGTTTGTTAAAATTAAATGCCTTGCGTCAGCAAAAGGATAATAATCGAATCTTGGACGTATCTCTAAATGCAATTTCTGATTTGCAAATGGATTATTAATCGTAAATGCATAATCCTGTTCTAGGTTCCAAGAGGCATATTGACGATAAACTTTTTTTTCAACAATGTTGTAATTAGCAAGTCTATTTAGTTCCCCTTCCTTTTCTGTGATTTTGAAATGGTCTTTGATTCTAGTAGGAATTATATTTGATTGAATGTCCTGTTCAATCAAATTATTGTATATTCTAACCTGGTCTAGTAAATCATTTATTTTTGTATGTCTGTTATAAAATTCTTCATTCAGCTCCAAGCCAATTGAACTGTCAAATGCAAGAACTTTTAACATTACGTGATTAAGATCATCAGACGATGTCGCATCAAAATCCCATTTTCCAGAACCAATCTCTGCACCGACAATTCTCCACCACCCAAACTCTGGGCGTGTTTGTGAAAATGGGCTGGTAATAGTGTGCAATAAGACTTTCCATTTTTGTGTAAATTGCTTTTCTTTAAAGGCAGGCCCGTCGTCAGTTGCGGTGCGAGCTATCCAATACCAGCCAAAAGAAGGCCCCCCTCCAGCAAATTGAAAAAGAGGCTTTCTCGTCAGCTGCTCAAGATAGTGCGACATACCAACTTTAAATTTTTCTTCTAATGCAATAAAATACGAACGCCGCGGCATTGCTGGATAAGCGTCACCATCCCAATAAAGCATATCAATGTCAAGTTGATTAGCAAAATTTGCAAAAGAAGTTGCTGATTGTTGCCTTATCGTAGCGTTGTTTGGATTTAAATAGAAAGATGTCCATTGTTCCCTAAAGACTAAATAAACCGGCCTGCCAGCCGCATGCGTAACAACCGGTATTCCAAAGCGATTTGGTCGCTGACAGTTTTGCAATTGATTTCCAGAATAAGACGCACAAGTTATAATTTCATTGTCAATTAAAATCTCCTGAAATGTGTATCCCCAAATTGAATTCTCGCCTGAAAACAAGAAACGAAAATCTGAATTTTGACTTAAATCTTCATTTAATGTGATTGAAGTATCAGTTGGTGTAACTTGATTTTGCAAAGTACCAATCTGAAAATGCATTAATGCGTTTTTTAAATAATCAGGGTTTGCAGGTGGGTTTGCGAAACTTACCAAGCCGTCAAAAAGATCTACTTGGTTAAGAAATGTGTGAACGCCTATTTTAAAACCTCCTGTTCTGATATAATTAACTGCTGAAATAAATTCTGCTGTGCTTGAAAATTCAATTGATCTGTTATTGTTTCCTAAATAAACAGGATTCAAAAGCATGAAATATTTGAAGCCGCCGCGTGTTGCCAAATCTCTTAATGCCTGATAATTTTGTGGCTTTATCGTCGCAAAAAAGTAACCTCTGCGCAATTCGTTTGATGTTCTGAGCCAACGGCCGTCGGCAAGGAGAACATTTGGCAAACCATTTTCAGAGATTATTTGTTGTAATGTTGTCCAATACTCAGATTTGGGCGCTGTTTGCAAGGCGCCTGCTAAATTCAAATCTTGAAGATATGTGCTTCCAATGCAACGCAAGCGATAACCATATTGATTCCGTAACGGATCAGGCATCAAGCCACAAGCAGTTTGTTGATTCAATGGCAAAGCATTTAAAAACAGTTCATTCTGAGAAGCATTTCGAGCCCATTCGGCTATTTGCGGATCGCCAATTCCCAGATTTATTGGTACATTAATAAGATGTAAATGAAATAATTCTATTCCTTCAAGCTGCTCGTTAGACGGATTATCTATTCCTAAAATTTTGAATAAAATATATTGCGCGCGTGGGATAATTTCAAGTGTCGTTACAACATTTGAACCGATATATCGAATTTCATATCGATTATTTCCAATTGAACTGAAACTAATTGGCGTTGCAATGCGTTCGTCATCAAAACGGAGAATACTGAGCTGTGTTTGGCTACTCAAGTGATTTACATTATTATACATGAGAAAAGTTACCTGCCCCTGTTGACTTATGTTTAAAGCAACATAATTCGTGATGAAAGAAAAATCTGCATTCGCGTCTACTGGATAAACTTTAATAATAATTAAAACAACCAATAAAAATATCAATGCCTTATTTCGAATCAAACAATCCCTTTTCAAAGTTATAGCCTCTTTTTATTTAAAAACTAAAACTATCTAACTTAAAAAGTCATCTATTGCTGATTAAATAAGTTTACCTGCCTGTTCAAATTTTATCTTATCATTCAAAAGTTTATTAAGTACATCTTTTAAATCTTTTATCTTCACCCTTACTTGTTTCTGGGTATCCCTATCCCTTATTGTTACATCTTCATTTTCTAATGTCTCAAAATCAATAGTAATAC
>Ga0213870_1001255_pt1 | contig 11507 bp, 13 predicted proteins | sample WICALVC2017_Meta_FD_160119 | JGI IMG/M metagenome (GOLD analysis project Ga0213870, IMG submission 160119) | Freshwater microbial communities from subterranean cave lake in Wind Cave National Park, South Dakota, United States - WICALVC2017 | ecosystem: Environmental > Aquatic > Deep subsurface >... | reverse complement strand
ATCGGGTGGTTTCTATCGTAATGAGCGTTGACCGGAAATAGCCGGAAATTCGAAAATACTTGTTCATAATTTCGTGCTATGATAATAAGGTATGGCCAAGGAGGGGAGAAACTCAAACCACAACCACGCTCATCACCACGAAACGCTGAGTTTTCCCAAAGGTTTTCTTTGGGGCACGGCGACCTCTGCTCACCAAGTCGAGGGCAACAATGACAATAATGACTGGTGGCAATGGGAGCAGCGAGATCGAGTAACTGGTAACCAAAAATCGGGATTGGCTTGCGATCACGACAATCGGTTTGAGCAGGATTTTGATTTCGCCGCAAAAATGCACCACAATGCCCATCGCTTTTCAATCGAATGGTCGCGGATTGAACCAAAACCAGACGGCTGGGATTACGCAGCAGTGGAACATTATCGAGCTGTGCTCAAAGCCTTGCGGGTTCGCGGTATGAAAACCATGGTGACCCTCCACCACTTTACCAATCCCCTCTGGTTTGCCCAAACCGGCAGTTGGGAACGGATCGACGCTGCGTACCGTTTCGCTCGCTACGCGGCCTTTATCGCTAGAGAACTTGGCAACTTGGTGGATTTTTGGATCACCATCAACGAGCCAATGATTTTTGCCGCCAACGGTTGGCTTAATGGTAAATGGCCGCCGGGAAAACTTTCATTGACAAGATTTTTAATCGTTAAAGAAATGTTAGAGTTGGCCCATCAAAAGGCTTTTAGCGAAATAAAAAAGATACGCAAAACCGCTCGAATTGGCATCGCTCAAAATATTTTTTCCTACCAGCTTTACCGGCCTCACAATTTTTGGGACCGCAATTTTATGAACTGGCTTGATCGATTCTGGAACCACAGTTTTTTGTCCAATACTGCCGGCTACCACGACTTTATCGGTTTGAACTATTATTTCCACTATCGCTTAAAAAAATTTCGATTTAACCTTAGGCAATTTTTCGCCGATCCCCATTCTGAACAAAGAGACGCCTCGGACATTGGCTGGGAGATTTTTCCGCCTGGCATTACTGAAGCCTTGATTACACTCAAAGAGTACGGTAAGCCAATTTATATAACGGAAAACGGCGTTGCCACTGACAATGACCACCGCCGCGTCCGTTACCTTTTGAACTACCTCAAGGAAATTTATACCGCGATTCGTTCCGGCGTAGACGTCCGCGGTTATTTCTACTGGTCTTTGCTCGATAACTTTGAGTGGGAGAAGGGATTTGGCCCGCGCTTTGGTTTGGTTGATGTCGATTTCAAAACCCAGCGCAGAAAGCTAAAACCATCCGGGAAAATCTTTGGACAAATTGCGCACGCAAATGCTATAGAACATCGTTTATTAAAATACCTCGGTCACGGCATAAAAGTACCACAATGATAATCGGTATCATCGCAGCTTTAGCCGGGCATTTGAGTAATGCCTTTGCGGCGTTAGCTGACAAATATTTGCTCAAAAGGGCTTTTCAGGAACCAGCTGTTTATGTCGTTTGGATCGGCATCATTAGTCTTTTGGTTTTCGTCCTGCTGCCATTTGATTTTGCTTTGCCCGCCACTGTGACACAATGGTTGACTGACTTGCTGGCTGGCGCACTTTTCTCCTTAGCGCTGCTGGCTTATTTCAACTCCTTAAAGCGATCCGAACTTTCTGCTGTCGTGCCTGTAGTTGGTTCAGTCACGGCAATTGTTACCGTAATCATCTCTTATCTCTATTTGGCGGAGCGATTTTCCTTTTACCAAATCTTGGGCATTTTAGTTTTGATTGTCGCTTTTTGGCTGCTGACTTACGAAGGAAAAATGGTCCACCGCAGCGCCTTACCCTACACTATCGTCGCTGCCGTGCTATTTTCGTTCTCTGCAGTTGTCATGAAAGTGGTGTTCTTCAATCAACCTTTTATTTCCGGGCTGGCTTTTTCTCGTGTGGGATCTCTCCTTGTCTCGCTGGTTTTAATTACCAGTCCGATTGTGCGGAAGGCGATCCTTGCCTCAGCGCCTCGCTTTCGCGGCGGCAATCTTTTGATTTTGATTGGCGATCATATTGCCGGCGCAGTCAGTTTTGTCTTGCTTAACTTTGGCATTGCCGCTTCCTCTCCAGCAATTGTTAATGCCCTGCAGGGCAGCCAGTATGCTTTTCTTTATTTGTTGGTCGGTGCTGCTGGGCCATTTGCGCCAACTGTATTCAAAGAAGATGTTAGTGGAGTTGCCAAACGCCGCCGCTTGATCGGTATCGCAGTGGTGGCGATTGGTATTGCCTTAATTGTCCAAGTGCCGAAATGAAGATTGCCGCGGCGATCCTTGCAGTATTTTTTGCAATTTGGAGAGGAGCTTTTCTGGTTGATTTTACCCCGGAAACTCCGCCGGTTTTTGGTGTTTCCTTTGCCCCGATTCAGGCTGAGTACCTCGGGCTTGATTGGCGGCAGGCCTACACTGTTCTACTTGATGAACTTGGCGTGCGCAATCTGCGTATCGCGGCTTATTGGAACCGGCTTGAGCCAGTGCCGGGCCGCTATGATTTTTCAGAACTCGATTTCCAAATGAATGAGGCAGCCAAGCGTGGTGCTAAGGTAGTACTGGTGGTGGGCCGCCGGCTGCCTCGTTGGCCGGAATGTCACGTGCCAGACTGGGCGAAAAGTTACTCTGAGCTGGCCATTCAAACCCATATTTTTTCACTGGTCGAAAATGTGGTGGAGCGTTATAAAAACCACCCTTCCTTAAAGTATTGGCAAGTTGAGAACGAGCCTTTTTTGACGATTTTTGGCATCTGCCCGGAGATCAAGCGGGAGTTTGTCCAAAACGAAATTGCTTTGGTCAGGCAGCTTGATCCTAGCCATCCGTTATTCACCACTGACTCGGGCGAGCTGGCTTCTTGGCTGCGTACCGCCCATCTTGGCGACCTTTTTGGCACGACCATGTACCGCTCGGTTTGGCACCCATACTTGGGCTATGTTCATCACACCAACTCAATCCCGGCTTCATATTACCGACTAAAGGCATTTTTGGTCGGTAAATCAGCGGACAAAATTATTATTTCCGAGCTGCAGGCCGAGCCTTGGGCGCCTACCGGATTGGCCGAGGCATCTGTTGAGGAGCAGTTTAAGTCAATGGATTCGGCGTTTTTTGCCCAGAATATCAAGTTTGCCCAAAAGACCGGCTTTCCGGAAATCTACCTCTGGGGCGCCGAGTGGTGGTACTGGCTAAAGCTCCAAGGTCATCCGGAGTTTTGGGAAATAGCTCAGACCTTGTTCTAAACAAAACGAGGCGACCGCCTCGTTTTGTTTCTAGTCAACTGTTAATAGTTAACTGTTAACGGTTCGCGTCAGCGTTAGGCCTTTCCCCACCAACCAACCCAGACACCCCAAAGCCCGACTACTACGTGGAGAATGTTATCAATCGGGTTTTCGAGGTTAGCGCCAAAGAAGTTTGGTTCTGGCTGGCCAGCTCGCAGAAAACCCCAAACACCGACAACCAAGGCAATCACGCCAAGCACCCGAACCAGCTGTTTTTGAACATTGGCGCCGGTCCAGTAGGTTGCGCCAAGCGCGACAATTCCCAAAATCGTGTGGATGACATTCTCATAGATGTCGAACTTGAGCAAATCGCCCAGCAGGTTGGGGAAGATAAACCCGACAATACCAAGAACAAGAAGAATAATACCGCCGATGGTGAGAAATTGTTTCGAGTTCATAAGCCTCCCGGTCATCACTTACTTAACGGACTCGACCTAGTTAAACCAGATTACTGCTTCAGCAACCTTTTTGTCAAGTGATCAGATTTCTGTTATAATTTTGTTATGGCAAGGAGAGGAAAACGGCCTCAAAAAAAGCATCGCAGCCTTATTTGGTTAGTGATTGCTCTAATCGCGCTCTTGTTGGGATTAGCATGGCTTTATGGCCCAAAACTCAACCAAGGCGTGGTGACTTGCGAAGGAGATGAGTGCCTGGAAGCGGGTCACTTTCATGCTGAGTTGATTGTGACAAGTTGCGGCCAAAAAATGGAGCTTGAGCAAGAGTCAGGTGTCTTAAGCGGGCACCATACTCACAAAGAAAACAACCGAGTTCACTGGCATTCAACCAAGCAACCGGGTGAAGATCTGACAGTTTCGATGTTGCTCGATAATCTTAATATCATTCTTCCGGAAGAATGCGATGGTTCTCCGGCCAAAGTTAATGTTTTAATCAACGGCAATCCTGCTGATCCTTCCCGAAGCTGGCATGATGGTGATACAATAGTGGTGAGTGTTGAATAGGAGGAAAATGGCTCGCAAGAAAAAAACCAAAAAACGCAGCCGCCTTACCAAGCGCAACCATCGCCGGATTCACGGCGGTGGTGAAGTTTGCAAGTTTTGTTAAGCGGGGCGAAATTACGTGACCGAACTTAACCTCCCACTTGTTGTGCTGGCCGCCATTATTGACGGCATCAATCCTTGCGCCATTGGCGTGCTGATTTTTATGATGGCCTGGCTGCTCAAGCGCCGCCACCGCCACCACACCATTTTACAGCACGGTTTGATCTACATCCTGGCAGTCTTTCTAACTTATTTAGCCGCGGGATTGATTATCCTGCCGATTCTTGAGCAAATTCGGGGCGTTTCAGTAACTGTTTACTATGTTCTCGCTGCAGTGGTGTTTGTGGCCGGGTTGCTTGAAATCAAGGACTTCTTTTTCTATGGTCGCGGCCCGACTTTGTCCATTCTCCCCGGTCCGGCCAAGCGGATTGAGTATTATGTTAAACACCTGTCTGACCGGCTTTCGACGAGCTTCATGCTCGGCGTGTTCGTCTCACTGGTTGAGTTGCCCTGCACCGGCGCGATTTATGTGGCCGTGCTGGCGCTAATGGGCATCACTGGCGTGACGGTAACCAACTTAATCTACTTGACGATTTATAATTTGATTTTTGTGCTGCCGCTGGTGGCAATTTTGCTGCTTTTTTACCAAGGTATTTCCCACCATACCTTCCAAGACTGGCATCAGAGAAACCGCAAATACATGCGGCTGGCAATTGGCTTTGTGCTGATCATTATGGCGGTCTGGATGGTGCTGCTGGTATCGGGATAAAAAAAAAGACCCCGTCTATGGGGTTTGATCAGGGGCCAGGCGTTTTCGTAAGCTCGCCAGTTGATGGTTGGTTTTGTCCCAGTGTTATAACTTCTGGGTTTCATGGGCAAGTAGATTGAGATCTTATCTGTTTTGCCAGGTGCTACTTGGGCGATGGCCTGAGTCGGAATTACAAACCATTTTTGTGATTTTGGGCTGATAATCAAAAAAATAAAGAACGCTGCATTTGCCATCGCTTCTCTCCCGATCACTGATTGTACATACCCGATATTATCGTGGTTTGGGCGATAGCTGCGAAAGTGACAAATCTGGCCGTTAATTTCGAAAGTCTTTGTTAGCGCAACCAACCGGTGAGCACTGATTCTACGGTAGACCCGCTTCACTTTTAGACGAGCTCTGTTCACTTCACGGAGGAAAAGCCTCACTGTTGCTGGTTTTTCGGCTTCAACAAATTTATCGCGCTTCTGTCGACTAAAGCCAGGGATTTTTCGGGCAACTGATCTGATGTAGTGATAGCTAATTGCCTGAAACGTTATTCCAAACAAACTGCTTATCGATCTGTAGGGTTGACCTGTTTCAATTAAGTAGTGGAGTAATCTGTAATAGCTACCAGGGCCGTGGAAGCGGTCGAAAAAGCTCCTTGATCGGGCAGTGATCGGCAAACTAATTGGTCTACCGTTTAATTTGAAACGGTAGCAACGGTTCGATCTTGTCACTTAAACCACCTCGATTTGTTAAGGATTACGGGTATATTATAATTCCCCTGGCAGTCAAAATCAATTAGAATGAGTTCAGGTGGCTAGCGCCAGCGGTTTGCCTGCCTGCGCCCGTAGCCCCGACGCTCCGACTGAAAACATCACTGAAGGAGTAATAAAGATGCGCTTGTAGCTCAGCGGATAGAGCGAGGGGTTTCTAACCCCTAGGTCGCAGGTTCGAATCCTGCCAAGCGCACAAAACCCTGTAGCCCCGACGCTCCGACTAAAAACATCGGAGGTCGGGGTCCCGACATCGAAGATCGTCGGGACTCAGCGGATTAGAGCGAGGGGTTTCTAACCCCTAGGTCGCAGGTTCGAATCCTGCCAAGCGCACAAAAAAAAAAGTACGTACCGAGGTACGTACTTGGGGAAACATCTCTCTACTTACAAATACATTTACAGACACAGACGCCGCCGGCGCAAACACAGACGCAAGAGCAGGCGACAGTGACTGGTACGCTAGTCAGTATCAGGAATCCAATGAGCCAACCGATTGACCATACAACAGCCCATACTGCGATGATAGCTCCAACAACAATCAAGAGCCCAATACTAGGAATATTGAGTACAGTTCTCTTGAGGAGTGTTTGAGGAAAAGGTTTACTGGCGGCTTCGGCTCTATTTAATAGAGACTCGTACTCTTCATAGCTGTAACCAGAGCCGGCCCGGAATCCATCTTTCCTGCCTTCTACATACCCTTCTATATAACCGCAGTCTAAATCGGGATCGGAACTTATACCTATCTTGGGAAATGGCTTGTAAGAAAATCGATATTTATAATAATAGTGATATTGCCGATATTGCTTATTATTAACGATACATTCAATGATATCTTGCTCGATATATTGCTTGATTCTTAAACCCTCCAGATAACCGGTTTCATATCCATCCTCCTGTCCAGCTTCGTAATAATCATCGAAATCAGAGTCAGGGTCGTCTTGTTGATGCGTGGTAAGTGTTGATGTTCGATATGTGCTTGCATCCCAACTTTGTCCCGGGAAGATGGAGCGAGCTCGCTTGGCGTAAGGGTGCCCTCTTTGATTGAAATGGATCTCGGAGACCTCTACTTCATCTCCTTTGGTGAGTCCTTTATAACCCGTTCCGTCAATGGAGACGCAGAGTTTTTTCCCGAATCCAGTGTTATCACGGAGATTAACAAACCCCGACATCCTATCGCTGTCCCACTGTACTACCATTCCTTGTTTCCATAACATTGCTTTCACTGCTCTCACTCCTGTTTTTTCCCTGTTGTTCAGGTAAAAAATATGGCCTCGCTTGAGGCCACTTGGTTGTACACCTTCTTATTCTGTGGTTACAGTCAACTAGCCTCAAGCACCCGGCTTGGGTCAGTTCGACGAATGGAAAGGTTCTTTGCAGCTTGTTTCATGTTTTGATCAATCATACCAGTATTTGAAATTTTGTCAAGATGTGCCAAAATAAGGAGCACGGTGGCTATGGTGAAGTGGTATCACGGTAGGATGTGGCCCTACAATCAGCAGTCCGATTCTGCTTAGCCACCCATACATAGTAGTCAGTAGTTAGTAGCTAGTAGTTAGGGGTAACTAAGCGCAGCCGGACAAACTCTTGACTTTTATGCGAACGCAGAGTATATTTATGTGGCATAATAGTGCTGTACCTTACAAACAGTCGGGTATGTTTTTTAAAGTTGTATCAATTCTCAGGAGGAAAAACTCATGCCCTACCACATTCACGCCCTTGACAAGCCCGATTCCGTAGAGGTACGCGCTGCCGCCCGATCTGCGCATCTGGAATATTTGGAAGCGAACAAAGGCGAACTGATGTTCGCTGGCGCGCTCCTCAACGACGATGGCAGCGTTGCCCACGGCAGCATCTATATTCTCAAGACGAACCATCGAGCAGAGGCCGACGCCTTCATCGACGGCGACCCCTTTGCTAAGGCGGGCCTGTTCAAAGAGGTCACTATTACCCGCCAGCGCGCAGCGTTCTTAAACGGCGAGAAGCTGATTTGAAATCGCCGTCATAGTGCGCGTTTTGATTTTCGATTCTTGCTTTTCTTTCTGTTTCTCTTTACCGCCCCACGTTGGGCGGTTTTGTTTTGTCTGTAGACACTTTTGAATTGTTTTAGTTGGACACCTCCGAAGCGTAGATTATCTTCCTGTTCACACTCCCGAGGTGTGCAAACCTGAAATTGATCTACTATTGACTTTTCTGCTTACGCAGAGTATATTTTAGTGTTATGGTCAAGTCGCCTAAATTTCAATGGTTCGACAGGAGCTTGCCCTACGAGCAGCGCCGCAGGCGTTTCGCGTGGCTCGTGGTAGGTGTGGTGATGATTGTTGGCTTGGCAGTTTCTTCACTTTCTCGCGCCGTGGCGCCCGAGCAGAGAGTCTCCGGCATCGAGAGCTTGATCGCGCAGGCGCCGGAAAAATTCATCGAAAAACCAGTAGAGGGTGAGGGCAAAGACAAAATCGTGTTGCTCCGCGTCGAGGGGATTCTATTTGATGAAGAGGGCAGCAATTTTTCCTCTGGGATAGTTGACGTCGAACGGCTTGCTAAACAAATTGACCAGGCAAAAGACGATCAGGATGTCAAAGCCGTGATTTTGCTCGTCAACTCGCCGGGTGGTTCAGTTACTGCTTCTGACACGATCTATAAGAAAATTATTGAACTCAAAGCCGCTGGCAAAAAAGTGGTGGTACTGATGCGCGAGGTGGCGGCCTCAGGCGGTTACTACATTGCTTCGCCGGCTGACAAGATTATCGCTAACCAAGGCACCCTGACCGGATCGATCGGCGTGATTCTCCAGTCAGTTGATGTGCAGGGATTGTTCGATAAAGTTGGTTTAAAGACAGTGACTTTCAAAGCCGGCAAGTTCAAAGATATTTTAAGCCCAACCCGCGACATTACCGATGAGGAGCGCCAATTGATCCAAAACTTGATTGACGAGGCTCACGGTCAGTTTATTACTGCGATCAGCGAGGGTCGCCAGCTCGATCGAACTAAAGTGGTTGAGTTGTCCGACGGTAGGATTTTCTCGGGCGAAGGCGCCAGGAAGGCTGGCTTAGTCGATGAACTTGGCAACCTGCCCGAAACGATCAAAATTGCTAAAGAATTGGCCGGAGTTGAGCAGGCGCGGGTGGTTGAGTACACCAGTATTTTTGGCGGCCTTGAGTCGCTCTTTCCTTTCTTTGGTTTTTCCGGCGGAGCAAAAGCGGTGCTGGGCGAGGTAAGTCCGGAACTGACTCTCAAACCGGGACTCTACTATCTATGGCTGCCGTAAAAGACAATTCGTATGCCGGGTTTGGTTATCGGTTGATAGCGTTTACGATTGATGCTTTTGTGCTTGCCACGATCGCTCAGGTAATTTTTTTCGTATCTGGTTTGCGTGAGCAGGAGCCAATCCTCCAGTTAGTGCCAAAGTTTGATTCAGTCTCTTCGGTGATAGCCCTCATGATTCTCTGGGCATATTTTGGGCTGACTACAAAGTACTTTGCCGGCACGTTTGGCAAGTTGGCGTTTGGCTTAGAGGTGCGAAGAGTTGATGGAAAACCGCTCGACTGGACTACTGTGATCCTGCGCGAGGTAATCGGCAAGACGATCTCGACCATCACCGGCTTGCTGGGATTTTTGTGGATCAGTTGGGACAGCCGCAAACAAGGCTTCCACGACAAGATTGCCGACACGGTGGTGGTAAGGCTATAATTGGTTCTTGCCCCCTTAGCTCAGCGAATAGAGCGACTGCCTTCGGAGCAGTAGGCCGCAGGTTTAAATCCTGCAGGGGGCGCATGCCCCTGTAGGGCCGACGCAAGGTCGGCCTCCCGACAGCCAAAGGCTCGTCGGGACTCAATGGGTAGAGTGCCGGGCTTCGGACCCGGTGATAGGGGTTCGACTCCTCTCGGGCGCACATTAACTTAAATACCTTTCCAACTGAGGGGCAACAATGATTCCTAAACATGTCGGTTTTATCGTTGATGGCAATCGCCGCTGGGCGCGCTCAAACGGCAAAAGTATGCTTGAAGGTCACCGTCAGGGTGCTTTACGTGCCCGAGAAATAGCTCTTTACTGTATTAAAGAGGGCATTACGGTGGCGAGCTTTTATGGTTTTTCTACAGAAAATTGGAAACGAAGCGATGCCGAGGTAGCCGTCCTGATGAAGCTGTTTGAATGGCTGGCAGACCAGTTTTTTGCCGATTTAATTAAGCTTGGCATTAAAGTTCGCCATCTTGGTAAACTCGATGGATTACCTAACTCGCTTCAGCGGGCGATCCTTCGGGTAACCGAGGCGAGCAAGCACAACACCAAGTTAATCCTGAACATTGCCATTAACTACGGTGGTCACGACGAGATTGTCCGGGCAGCTCAAAAACTGATGCGCGGCGGCAGCCAGCCAGATGAAGTTACGGAGGCAAGTTTCGAAAAATTGCTCGACACCGCCGATCTTCCGCCGGTTGATTTGGTAATAAGAACTGGCGGCAGGCACCGGTCTTCCAACTTCCTCCCTTGGCAAACCGCCTATGCCGAACTGTATTTCACCGGTCTGCTCTGGCCTGATTTCAGCCCTGCCGAGTTCGACAAGGCCCTCGCGTGGTTTGCCGAGCAAAAGCGCAACTTCGGTGCCTAGTCTCCCGATAGTCATCGGGAGACTTTTTGTTATAGAATGAACTGGGTTGGACCGCTAGCTCAATGGCAGAGCATCCGGCTCTTAACCGGATGGTTCCGGGTTCGAGTCCCGGGCGGTCCTCAACCATGGCCCCATCGTCTAGTGGTTCAGGACATCAGCTTTTCAAGCTGGTAACACGGGTTCGACTCCCGTTGGGGCCGCCAATACCAACCTACGCCAACGCCAACCTACGGGGTTGACCGACCCCGTAGGTTGAATTTGATGCATAGGGCGACACATCTGGACAAATTGGCGTGGTAGTGATATTATGGTTAAAGTAAGTTTTCTCAGCCAACGTCGAGAAGAGGTCGCCTTACGGACAGTAATAACGCATCAATCGGAATTTTATGAACAAGAAACTTTATGTGGGTAGTCTTTCTTACGACACCAATGACGATAGCCTGAAGAATGCTTTTGCCCAGGCAGGCACAGTTGAGTCGGCGGTGGTGATCACTGACAAGATGTCCGGCCGATCAAAAGGGTTCGGCTTCGTTGAGATGGCAACTGAGGACGAAGCGGGCAAAGCCATCGAAATGTGGAACGGCAAAGAGCTTGACGGCAGGAAAGTTGTGGTCAACGAGGCAAGGCCACAGGTGGATCGGCCGCCACGCCGATACTAAAAATCAAAAATAACAGTTTGGCAAAGAAGCGGCGTTAGCCGCTTCTTTGCGCTGGGAGAGGTTGGTATAATACGCCCGATGGCTCAAGATAGGTTTAAATTGCGCGCTGACTTCAAGCCAGCTGGGGATCAACCGCAAGCAATCGCTCAGCTGGTTCGTGGTCTGAAACGTGGTGACCGTTATCAAACACTACTGGGCGTCACTGGCTCTGGCAAGACTTTTAGTGTGGCCAATGTAATCGCCGCGGTTAATCGGCCAACGCTGGTGATCGCTCACAACAAAACTTTGGCGGCCCAGCTTTGTCAGGAATACCGCAGTTTTTTTCCGGACAGCAGTGTTGAGTACTTTGTCAGTTATTACGATTACTACCAGCCAGAAGCCTATGTGCCTCAGACCGACACCTACATCGAAAAAGAGGCAATGATCAATG
>Ga0213870_1001254_pt1 | contig 11507 bp, 10 predicted proteins | sample WICALVC2017_Meta_FD_160119 | JGI IMG/M metagenome (GOLD analysis project Ga0213870, IMG submission 160119) | Freshwater microbial communities from subterranean cave lake in Wind Cave National Park, South Dakota, United States - WICALVC2017 | ecosystem: Environmental > Aquatic > Deep subsurface >... | reverse complement strand
ACCAGAACATGACGCCCCAGTAATAACATACCAATTATTTACTATTTTTTTTGCGTTCATATTTTTATTATATAGATAATTCATTAAGTAGGCAAAAAAATGGATCGCCAGCGTAGTGCATTTGTGCTGGCGATCCGTGCGGTATGGACGATCAATCTTTTCCGATCAGCTCGGAAATAGATTGTCTACCATTTCAGAGAAAGGTATACCAGTCATCATCATATCAGCAGCCTTTTCGCTTACTAATAATAGATTGACAACTTTTTGCCAATTGCGAACATGTACGATCCTTCCATTTTGCTTGTTAATACTTTCTAGGTTTTTGCCTTCTGGATTAAACCAGAAAAATGGCAATTTCAAGTTCATTGCCAATTGGCCATCCATTCGCAAACAATCTCCTCCGTAAAAACCACGACCCTGGATACAAGATATTGGATCGTCACTATTGACTATCCCTTGTTGTTCCAGCCACTGTGCACATAGGATGCGAACAGGCCCAATATGTGGCTTTCTCCTCTCTTCTGCTAGCAGATGATTACAGGCAATACTCCTCATGGTATCGTCTGTAACCATGAGGGTTGGTTCTGACAGCCCCCACAGTTTAAAGCATTTCTTAATAAACAGGTCATGCCCAGACGATACAATTTCGGGCACGAGCTTTACTTTAGAATGTCTTTCGTTAAATGTGGCCATTGCTTTCCACAGATCAACAAACCCAGGACAAGGATTTGGCCATAAACTGTCATCATGACATGGTGTTCCTATCTGGGCCATGAGTAGCTCTAGCTTTGCACTTACGAGCAACTCAATCAAGTCGGCATCTTGCACAAATTGGATATGCTCGCCGAGATTCTCTCCGTTCTTCTTGTCAAGATAGTTATGAGCGTTGGTCAACACATGCTCGTTTTCTGCGCTTAGAATAGTAGCTACAAGCTCGCCAGGTGTACGATTCTTTAGCCCTCCAACTTGCTCAAAAATACGACATCCAAAAATCTGATCACAGGCGATCTGATAAGCTTGTGTGACATCAATGCCGTTTCTGTTCTGTCGAAAAGTGTTGGCAATAGTTTCGTCGTAGTCTAGCAAAATAAAATAATGATATGTGCTCACGTCTGACCTCCTTTTGGTGATTATTTGATTGTTTGTTGTCTTCTGGAATAACCAAACTTGTAATCACAACCTATCAGTATTTTACAATTTGTGCAATAGCTATGCGTTGATAGCATGTTGTTTAAGATATTGAGTTGTCACAGTTTAGATTTTTTCAACAGTAGAAATGCCGAGTAGTTCTAAGCCGTTGGCGATTGTTTGAGAGGTTGCTTTGGTAATGGCAAGTTTATGACTTTGGGTATTGCTGTTGTCTAAGATAGTTTCTTGAGCATACCAAGCGTTAAATAACCCACATAGTTCAAGTAGAAATTGCGCGATATGATGTGCTGATAATGATTGACTTGATTCTTGCACAACTTGAGGAAATGTAATTAGTAATCGCGTTATATCTTGTCCTGTTGACACAGTTGATTGTGGCGCGATGGTGAAATTGTTTTGCTTTGCTTTTCGCAAAACTGACTGCGCGCGCGCGTATGCATACATCACATATATACCAGAGTCGCCAGAGATTTCTATGGATTTATGTATATCAAAAAGCATGTCTTGATTTCTATCTGATTTTAAGATGTTAAATTTTACAGCGGCTAAGGCAAGTTTTTCCGCGCGAGATTTAATATCTGTATTGTCATTTTTATCATTTTGGGCAAATCGGTTTGTGATTTCATCTTTTGTTGCGTTTATGACATCGTCTATTAATATAGTAGCGCCACCACGTGACGACATTTTTTGGAATTTACCATTGTCTTTGAGTCCGACATATCCATACGCGACATGAATAAAATCTTTTAATGACCCGATACCAAGCTGTTCGCAAATCGCGAATAGTTGTTGCATGGCCAAAGATTGATCAGGACCTATAACCCATACTAATCTGTCAGCGCGATAGGTTTTCTTTTTTAGCGCTGTCAGAGCGATATCTTGAGTGATGTAAAGCGACGTGCCGTCATTTTTTAATAAAATGGTATCAGATAAATTATACGCCGCAAGATTTGTAAGAATAGCGCCGTCGTTTAGTTTTTTAAATATCCCTAAGGCCAACCCTTTTTGAATATATTTTTTGCCTGCTGTGTAATGTTGATGCTCGGCCCACACTTTATCCCATCTATTATTAAGTCTGGTTAAAGTTCTGTCTATGCCCATGTCCGCGTAGTAAAGCACATGCCTCCATAATTTCCATACATTTTTATCGTGGGCTTCCCATTGGACAACCATTTTGCGTATTAGTTTTTCAATAGCTGGGTTATCGCGAAAATCCTTCTCTCCTAAAATATAGCATTTATTTATGAATAAGTCATATAATAAATCAGCCTCTTCTGGTGTGTACCAATCGTGCGGGTGAGTGATCCAACGTTTAATGTTTGAGGGCGTGTCATTATTTTTTTTCATGTGCGCCAAAAATCCCCACATCATTTTTACAATAGCAATACCGCGATTATTATTGACAGCATCGCAAATAACTTTTGCCCCATTCCATTCTAATATGCGAGCAATACTCATACCAACAAGATTATTGCGCAAATGGCCAAGATGCATTGCCTTATTTGGATTGGGTGAAGTATGCTCAATAACCCATGTTTTATCTTTTTGAGTATTATTTTTTCCGAAAGTTTTTTTTAGTCTTAAAATATTACGTAGTATGTCGGTGAAAAAGTGAGTGTTAAAGAAAATATTAACAAAGCCTGGCTTGATCGCTTGAATATCAGAGATGTAATCGATATGTTTAGATTGTAGGCAAGATGCTATTTCTTGAGCTAAGATTAGTGGGTTTTGTTTTAATATGTTCCCGTAACGCAACGCCGCGTTTATAGATATGTCGCCATGTGTAGCTATATCCGATTTTTCTAGATAAATATTGGGAGAATCAATGCCTTTATCAATAAAGAAACGTTCAATTTCCTTTTTTATATCATTCTGTATGCGCTGTGGTTTAGTCATGTGCTGATAGTTTTTGTTTTAATCCTGCACCCTTATACTTTTGATAACCCCAAATACCATTTCTCGAAGATTTTTTTCTATAGATAATAATACAGTAAAGTATAGCAAAGTAGCAAGTATTAAGATTGGCAATATTGGCATTTTTAGTTGCAAAGTAATGACAATAACTGCGCCCATAATGGTTGTTGATATAATGCTTTTATAGACAGAATCCAGCGGTATAAAATTTTCTTTTAATACTATTTTAACCAGTCTAAATGTTAGGGCAAAATTAATTATTTGTGCGATTACTGTTGCCATAGCCGCCCCTTGTAGAGAATAAGATGGAATGAGCGCAATATCCAAGATTAGATTTATAGTAGCGGCAATTGCCGTGAAGATCATATTCCTGATTTGATAATTAGTGGCAAATAATACATGATCCAAAACAATAGTTACAAACATGAATGGGATCATTAAGAGCAGAATTTGGAAAGAGAAAATTCCATTCATATACTGATCGCCATAGAATTTAAGTAATAAATTTGGCGCGACAAGGAGTCCGCCTACAGTTATTGGAATACCTAAAGTTATAATATATCTTAAAGATGTTTGTAATATGCCAGATAATTTATTTATTTCTTGATGATATTTGGAAAAAATAGGGAACAGGGCCGCGCTAAATAACATTGGCACCAGCATTAATACATTGATAATTTTTGAACCTGCTGAGTATTGTCCAACGATTGTTTTATCTTTGAGGATTCCAAGCAGGAGTATGTCTGTGTTTAATAACACCACGCTTATTATTGACCCAAACGCGAAAGGCCAGGCGATGGACAAAATATATTTCGCATAGCTGGAATCAAAAAGCTTAAAGCTTGCAAAATATTTATAAGTAACAAATACCCCAGCTATTAAACCACCTCCAGCGCCTATAATATAGGCCATTATCAAAATGTAGATGCTGGCGGTGAGTTTAAGTAACAATAGTCCCAAGAGGGTTGTGAGCGTTGTGTCAACTATTATAATTAATCCTTCGTACTGCATTTTATTATTCGCGCGGGCAAGATTTGTACAAATTTCTTTGAAGTGCTGTATGCTAGAAAGAAGGAAGAACCAGAAAAAGATTGATTTTACGGCGACATCTTGTATAAAATAAAAGATTGACACGCTTATTATGGCGGTTATGAGCCATAATGCTATCCTTATGACGATCATCGTGCTGGTTAGTTTGGCATTGTCTGACCCTTCTTTTTGATATTCTCTAACCAATAAGCCATTTGTTCCAATATCTGAAAAGAGAAAGAGTGTTCCTACGAGAGACATGGAGTAAATAAAAACTCCGTAATTAGTTGGCCCAAGGACTCTGGCTGCGTATACGATCAAAAAGAATTTAAAGATTTTATTAATAGTGTTGCCAAAAAATAGCCAGAATGTATTTTTAAAGATCATCTGTTGCGTAGAGATATTTTCAAAAAATAGTTGTTTTAGATTGGAAAGTCGTTGTGTATTCACAAGCAACATTTTACGCAGAATAGAGCATTAAAGTCAAAGTTTGGACAATCTTGATAAGACAATAGATAAAAAACCACTGTCCGTTGACACAAATTTTTATTTGACGCGGATACGTTTCGATTATATAATATATATTAGTTCGTGATAAGTGGTTTGTCAGACGACGGAGGCGGAGTAATGGGTAGGGTAGGTTGAGGAGAGTTAATCGAAACTCGAAACTCGAAACTCTAAATTTTAAATCACACATTGCGTTATGGCTATTTCAAAAAAAATACTTAAGTTCTTGGACAAGAGCGCTATAAAATATAATATTTTGAAGCATAGAACTGTTTATACGGCACATGATTTGGCTGTTACGTTGAAAAAGAAGTTGGACGAGGTTACTAAAACAATAGTGGTCAGCACTGGCAAGGGTCACGCATTGGTTGTGTTACCAGCTTCTCGCTATCTCGATTTGGACAAGCTCAAGAAACTTTTAAAGGTTAAAAAAATCGAGTTAATCACAGAAAAGGCAATGGCAAAAATATTCAAAATTAAACCGGGTGCGATGGTTCCTTTTGGTCAGTTGAGTGGCGACATAAATGTGCATATAGATAAGGCCTTAATGAAGAGTAAAAAACTTATTACTCAAGCTGGGGATTTTGAAAATTCATTTCATCTTAAAGTGCAGGATTTTTTAAAAGCTACTTCTGGCGTAATTGGTAATTTTTCTTCAGCTAAAAAACCAATGAAAAACAAGAAGAAGAATTAAGAATTATGAATTACGAATTAAGGATTGATTTCTGAGTCATTCGCTTTTCCATAATTTATAATTCATAATTCTTACCCAATCCTGTGTATTCAATTAAAACTGAACAATTTGATGGCCCGTTTGATCTTTTGTTGAAACTTATAGAAGAGAACGAGCTTGATATAAGCACTATTTCGCTGGCTAGGATTACTGATGATTATCTAAAATATTTAGAAACAGATATTATTCCTCCGAGCGAACTGGGTGATTTTTTGGTAATTGCGGCTAAGCTGGTTTTAATTAAATCCAGATCTTTGCTTCCATTTCTACAGCCAGAACTTGAGGCGGATGGTATTGATCTTGAGGTACAATTAAGAATTTACAAAGAATATTTAATCGCATCACAACAGATCAACACCTTATTTAATTTGCATAAAATATCCTATACTAGAGATAAGTTGCCAAAGACTTACGCCTTCACGCCACCAGTAGGTTTAACCAGCTCGCACTTACAGGTAATCATGGCGAGTATTCTAAAAGAAATATCTGTTTGGCGTTTGCCAGAGCAGACAATGAGGCATAACGAATTAAGTGTAAAAGATCGTATATTGGAGATTCGCAATTTTTTAAATAATGTCATATCTACCAGTTTTAGTTCTCTGCATAAAAATGCTTTATCAAAAATAGAAGTCATCGTTAATTTTTTATCTATTCTAGAACTATTAAAACAAAAATTAATCGTCGTTGAGCAGGTAGATGTGTTTCACGACTTTACAATTAGGAAAAGCCAATTAATTATTAAATAAAACTATGTTTGATGAATTTTTTGGATCAAAAATAAGATACACGGTGTTAATATTTTTCTTTAATAATTCTGATACGATGTTTTCTGTTGTTGAAATTGCCAAAGCTGTTAGATCGACCAATATTACATTGAATAAAGAATTAAAAAGTTTGGTTACGTTTGGTATTATCAAACAATTTAAACAATTAAAAAGAGTAGGCTATAAGTTAGAGAAAGATTTTGTGTTATATAACGAAATTAAGAATTTGCTATTGCGCATGCAAATCTCAATTGTTGAGAAATTCTTTGATAAAATGCGCGCAGGTCAAAGGATAGATTTTGTAGCCTTAACTGGTCAGTTTTTAGATGTGCAGGACACATCGGTTGATGTTTTGATTGTTGGTTCTATCAATAAAGAAAAGGCTAAGCAGATTGTTTCAAAATTAGAGTTAGTCCTTGACAAAGTTGTACGATATGCCGTATTAAACAAAAGCGCTTTCCAGTATAGAAAAACAATTGCTGATAAGTTTATATGCGACATTCTAAATAATCAGAACGTAGTGCTAGGTGATAAAATTTATTAATATATGATATTATCTATTGATTGTTGTGAGCGTGATAAAATTAGTCTAAGTGTTAGACGTGGCGATTTAATTATTTTTAAAAAAAATTGGAGTTTGGCAGGTCATAGAAAATCGGAATTATTACTTGGCAAGATTGAGCAATTTTTGAGGATGCACAAAATTGGTTTGCAGGAAATAACCGAAATTCGTGTTAGTCCAGATATTAAATCTTTTACTTCTGACAGGATCGCCAAATGTGTTGCTCAAATGCTTATGTGGGCGAAGGGGCGCGCTTCTTAGCTTCAAATTTTACCTAAAAAGCTACAACCTAATAATATGCAACAGTTTACTAATTTTACTTTCAAATCACAAGAAGTTTTGCAAAAAGCGTATAATATTGCCTTAGAATCAAAACATTCGCAGATTGAAGCGATACATTTACTTGCTGCCTTGTTAACGCAGGGAGATAGTGTTGTTTTGCCAATTCTTAAAAAATTAGAAATAAATTTACATCTATTAACGGAAAAGATTAATGAAAATCTGAATAAAATACCAACGGTTGAACTTGGTGGTAATATTTTACAACTTCATTTGAGCAATGATTTGGGGAATGTAATTAAGTGCGCAGAGAGAGAGGCTGTCAAGCTTAAAGATGAATATATTTCAACAGAACATTTATTGTTAGCCATTTTAGATAGTCAAAATTTAGCTCGTAGTATTTTTAACGAGTTAGGCGTAACATACGATATTGTGCTAAAAGTTTTAGTGAGTGTCCGTGGTACTCATCGTGTTATAGATGCCGAGCCAGAATCAAAGTTTCAAGCAATTGAAAAATATGCTAGAAATCTAACTGCTTTAGCTAGACAGAAAAAATTAGATCCAGTTATTGGCAGGGATAATGAAATTAGGAGGGTTATACAAATTTTATCAAGAAGAACTAAGAACAATCCTGTTCTGATAGGTGAGGCTGGTACTGGCAAAACAGCCATTATTGAAGGTCTAGCTCAAAGAATTATAGATAATGATGTGCCTGATTCGGTAAAAGAGAAAGAGTTAATTTCGTTAGATATTGGGTTGTTATTAGCTGGGGCTAAATTTAGGGGAGAGTTTGAGGACAGATTAAAAGCTATCATAAAAGAAATAAATCAATCTGCTGGGCGTATTATTTTATTTATTGACGAGCTTCATACGTTGGTTGGCGCTGGCGCCGCAGAGGGGTCGATTGACGCTTCTAATATGTTAAAACCAGCTTTAGCTCGCGGAGAGCTTCATGCTATAGGCGCGACAACATTACAAGAATATCAAAAATATATCGAGAAAGACGCCGCGTTGGCTAGACGTTTTCAGCCTATATATATTAGCGAGTCTAGTATAGAGGATACGATCGCAATATTAAGAGGATTAAAAGAAAAATATGAAGTGCATCACGGTGTTAGGATTCTTGATCAAGCGTTGGTTGTGGCGGCAAAATTATCTCATAGATATATTACAGATCGTTTTTTGCCAGACAAAGCCGTTGACTTGATTGACGAAGCTGCCTCTGCGTTACGCATAGCTATTGATTCGATGCCTGAAGAGCTTGATATGGCCAAGCGTAAGATTGTGCAACTAGAAATTGAAAAACAGGCTTTGATGAGCGAGGAGGATAAACTATCTAAAGAAAGGTTAACGATTCTCATAAAAGAATTAGCCGTGCTAAAAGAGCAAGGAGACCGTTTAGAAATTACATGGGGTCATGAAAAAGAATTGATAGCCAAGATTCGTTCTGCTAAGCGTGAGATGGATAGGTTAAAGGAGGAGGCTGATATTAAAGAGCGTAATGCTGAATTCCAAAAAGTAGCAGAGATTAGATACGGCACCATACCTAATTTAGAAAAGGAGATCAAAATGCATCAAAAAAAGTTGGATCAATTAGCGTCTGAAGATGGCAAAAGGATTTTAAAAGAAGAGGTTAGGGAAGAGGACATTGCTCAAGTTATCTCGCGTTGGACAGGTATTCCTGTCAATAAAATGTTAGAAGAAGAGATGATAAAATTAATAAAAGCCGAGGAGTGTTTGTCAAAGCGTGTTATTGGGCAGAAAGATGCCATCGCGGCTGTGTCGAACGCGCTTCGCAGAAGTAGGGCTGGTGTATCAGAAGAGACAAAACCGATTGGCTCGTTTATGTTTATTGGGCCTACAGGTGTCGGCAAAACAGAGTTATCAAAAGCTCTGGCGGAATTTATGTTTAGTGACGAAAGCGCGCTAATCAGAATTGATATGTCTGAATATATGGAAAAGCATAGCGTGGCCAGATTAATTGGCTCGCCTCCTGGATATGTTGGATATGAAGAGGGTGGACAATTGGCGGAACTTATACGCAGGCGGCCATATAGTGTGATTTTATTTGACGAAATAGAAAAAGCGCATCCAGACGTGTGGAATATATTACTTCAAGTGTTTGATAGTGGTCGTTTAACTGACGCCAAGGGGCGTGTAGTAAATTTTAAAAATACTATTATTATCATGACATCTAATTTGGGCAATCAGGTTATTAAAGAGTATACGCTTGGTTTTCGCGAAGAGAAAAAAGATGATAGCAAGCACGTAGAAATTATGCGAGAAAAAATAATGTCTATTCTTAGAGAAAATTTCAAATTGGAATTTCTAAACAGGCTAGATGAAATTATTATCTTTCAAAGCTTGCAAAAAGATGAGATAAGTGAGATTGTAAAGTTACAACTATTAAAGGTGTTTGAGCGTTTAAAAACAAAATTAATATATGTTAATTTCACACCCAAGGTGTATAAGTTTATTACCCAAATGGGTTATGATCATGAGTTTGGCGCTAGGCCGTTAAAGAGGTTAATACAAACAATTATTTTAGATGAATTGGCTAAAAAAATTGTTATCAGAAAAGTTAAAGAAGGTGATTCAATCACTATTGACGTAGACAACGGCCGTATAGTATTTACTTGACAATTTATGATTTATGATTTATGATTTATGATTTTAAAATGCAAACGAATAGCGCTGTGTCATTGTGAATACAGTGAGAAATCCTAAAATTTTTCGCATTCGTTCGAGATGACTGTATCGGATTCCCCCCCAAAGTTTGTACTGTTTGAAATTCAGTATTTTCGAGCCATAAATCTTAAATCGAAAATCTTAAATCTCTGACGTATGCTTATTTTTGCAGCCTTAGTTCCACACCCACCACTATTAATTCCAAACACAAATATTAGCGAAACTAATTTGGAACAAATTAATGTAACGCAACGTAGCACGGAGGCGCTACTGACGAAACTTGCCTCTTTAAAACCAGACACTATTATTGTGATTTCTGGGCATAGTTCGTTTGTAGATAATATATCTATAAATATATCGTCCGAATATGAAAGTAACTTTCAAGAATTTGGTAATTTTAATGAACCATTTATATTTAATCCAGACTTAGAATTAATCGCGCAGATTAGAGAATTGTTTGTCGTCGGGTTAGAGCAGAAACTTGTTTTAATGAGTTCTGTCAAGATTGATCATGGCATTTCTATTCCGCTTTATTATTTAAATAAACTAATGGATGATTATAAAATAGTGCCAATGGCGCCAATGATTTCTGAATTAAAATACAATTTTTTGTTCGGTAACATGATTCAAGATGAGATTCTAAAGACAAATAAGCGTGTAGCTATTATTGTTTCTGGAGACCTTGCGCACGTGCCGAGCAATAGTTCGATAAGTAGCACTCGTTTGGTAAAAAAATTTAATGAGCAGTTGATAAAGTCAATATTAAAAAAAGATATAGATACTATTTTAAATATAGACGCAAAGTTGCGAATAAAAGTAGGTGAGTGTACCACTCCTTCGTTATTAATTTTATTAGGTATATTAAAAGATGTGAATTGCGCACCAACATTATTGTCTTACGAGTCAGCTTTTGGTGTTGGGTATGTCACTATTGAATTTAGTTTATAGTAGAACTTACGCATTTGGCGCATTTCTTGTGCCACCGCTAAAGCTAAGGCGACACGCGGTCGTTAAGCCCTGTGCTACTCGCTCGACATACCTTAAGGTATGCCTCGCTCCGTTGCTCGGTTTTGCCTCGAACTGCATCCAAATTCGTAAATCCTATTCAGAGTTATGCAGGTGGCGGTTTGCTATCGTTAGCATTCCGCCACCCATTATCATTTATTTGCATTAAGCCAAGCACAGGTTAAAGCATTATTTTGGTATGTGCTTTGTTGCGTTGTTCGAAGATGGTTTTTATGTCTACAATTTTGCCACGTTCGTCGATTGCTTTACGGCACTTGAAGATGGTATCCTTATTTATAAGTTTACCATCTATTCCTACGAAAATCACTTCAATACCAGGAGGGAGTTGTTTTTGCAACTCTATAATCCTATCATTACAATTAAGAATGAGTATTATTTTGTGGTAGTATTTGCGTAGACGATTAGCAAATTTGTGACTGTCAATATAGGTAGTCAAGCGTAGAAGCTTGCAAGTGACTTTTCGCCCACGTGACGTTTTGGCGCTCAGTTCAAATGTATATATTGAGTGATCTTTTATTACCTCAAATAATAGTTGAATTGTTACTGGGCCACGGCACCCATTTTTTTTTAGAACTTCTACAAAGCGATCGACTGATTTTGCTTCGCAGGTAAATAACTTATGAATAATACTATAAAGCATTTGCCTCCTATCTGTTTAAGTTGATTTGTTCAAACATTTTAATTTGGTTCGCCTAATTATAATATATTTATTTTTAAAAATCAACCCATTGTTTCAGTCCACCTCATTCTGGACAACCTATTAGTAATTAGCATGTTATCGACTGGCGACTTGAGTTTAAGACTCCAATGGGGTCCATTAGTATTATACCATAGTAGATAATTCATAAGTTTTGGA
>Ga0213870_1001253_pt1 | contig 11511 bp, 10 predicted proteins | sample WICALVC2017_Meta_FD_160119 | JGI IMG/M metagenome (GOLD analysis project Ga0213870, IMG submission 160119) | Freshwater microbial communities from subterranean cave lake in Wind Cave National Park, South Dakota, United States - WICALVC2017 | ecosystem: Environmental > Aquatic > Deep subsurface >... | reverse complement strand
TCTATCAATAAACTCAAAGAACAGATGATCGAGGTCAATCCACATCTGTATAAGACTGGACACTTGCCATCCCCGTTGCTAGTGACTCCTTCCAAAGGCAAATTCGACAAGACGGAAACAGTGCAGGGCAAGGAATGTGCTGTGTATGTTTCAAACAACCAGCTTCTTTACATCTGGCAGGACATCATTTTGAAGCAGGTATGGGAAGTGGTCGGTAAGACCACTAAAACTGCTACAAAGCTTGAATTGAATGTGGATGTTTTAGATTCAGATTTCAAAATTCCACCAGGAATCCGTTTTCAAGAACAGACTAGTTTTTCTTTGGATACAAATATTCCGAGTTTTCCGGCTGATTCTTCCAGCGGCGATGCATCCAAATCCATTGCTCCGGATACTGCAAAATAAAGGCTTGCATCAGGTCTGAAATACGCTGTGTGTTGACCTGTAAATCGTCATGCAGATTGCGGCTTTTTTGTTGCGGGATTTCGGGAGTGATGACAAAACGGTAGGTGTCGTCTTTTTGACGCAGTGTAAAAAACGCAAGGACAGGCAGCCCATAACGGCGTGCCAACAGTGCGGGGGCATTCAAAGTACAGGCTTTTTTCTTTCCGAACTGCACAAAGAGACCAAAATCAGCGTTCATGTTCTGATCCATAATGAATCCCACCCACTCTTTCCGTTTCAAAGCGTTCAGGATTTCTGAGGAAGAGTTTTTTTTCACGAGTGGCTTCACAGAGCATACGTCGCGGTAATTTTCCCAGAATGTATGCACGCCTTTGTGGTGCATTTCCTTGACAACATAGCAGCCTTTTTGTCCTAAAAGCGAAATGCCCACTGGCACGAAATCCCAAAAACCCAGATGCATTGTTAAAAAAATAGCGGGCTTGCCTTTAGCGCGCACGGTTTCCAAATGCTCCAACCCATCTAGGATAAAGAGATGTTTGTTCCATGTTTTAGTGTACAGGGGTAATCGTAAAAACTCTGCCATATTTTTTCCCATGTTTTGATACATGGTTTTAATCAAGCTCTCCATCGCTTTTTCCGTAGTGCGTGTCGGATCAAGCAGGATGGGGATATTGATGCGGCAAATGGCTTTGCGTCTTGGAACGCAGTAGGAGTATAGGAGTCCAAAAGTGCTTCCTAAAAAAAGGGAAGCTTTTCTTGGAATCCAGCAAAAAAGAACGGCGATGAGAGTTAGTAAAAATTTCATATTTTTTTCTAAATTTTATTGTCTAAACCCTGCGTGCTCAGATCTTCAGCAAAATAATATTCATAATCGGGAAGTTTAGGGTCGAGTATTTTTGCTTTGGCATAATGTTTCTGAGATTCGGTAAGATGGGCTTCATGAAATTCTGAAGTAGCGAGTTTCAGCCAATACTCCGTATTTTTTGGTTCTTTTTCAAGCAAAACGTAAAAATCAGAGGCCGCTTTTTTCCAGAGTTTTTGTCCGAAATAGACATTCGCACGATGCTGTCTTGCTTCTAAATGTGTCGGTTCAAGGAGGAGCGTTTTTGAAAAATCTTCCAAGGCTTCTTTTTCTTGACTCATATTCAGAAGGCACAAGCCACGATTGTACCGTGAAGAAATATCATCTGGTTTCTGTTTCAATATTGTTTCAAAAATAATTTTAGCCTCTTCAAAGTGTTCTAGATGTCCCAAAATGAAAGCTTGTTTTTGCAAGGCTTCTAAATTATCAGACTCCAGATCGAGTGTTGTTTTTGTTTCGTCCAAGGCTTTTTCCCATTGTTCCATTTGTAAGTACACCCGTATCCGAAGCAAGGATTGCCGTACATCGGAAGCTGCATTTTGACGATAAAGTTCTAGATCCTGGAGTGCGAGATCTTCTTTGCACATTTCCAGATGCAGCTCGGCACGTTGCAGAAGCAAGGTTTCTTCGTGAGTTGTGTCCCATCCTTGGGAGAGATAAGACAAAGCCAGATCGTTCCGTTTCAATGCGAGCGCAGCCCATACTCCAAGACGGATCAGCTCTAAATTGTTTTTATGAACGGGAAAGAACACTTCTAAAAACAAAAGCACAGTTTCATACTCTTGAAGACGGGCTGCTAGAAAAATGAGGGAACGTTGCAGAGAATTGTCTATCGAAGATAAAACAGACATCAGAAGGCGCAGGTCATCCTTTGATTTTTCTTTTTCCCCAAGTGTTTCAAAAAGCAAAGCACGTTTGGCGCGTATGGAATGCTTGTCAGGATGCGCTTGCAGGACTTTTGAAATATCTTTTATCTGCTCTCGTGTCTGGCCCAAAAGACCTAGAAAATGGGTGCGTAGCAGAATGTTTCCCTCTTCCTGAGGAAAGAGGAAAATCCTTTGATTGATGAGTGATAAGGCTTGATCAAAATTTTTCAACTTCTCCAAAACAAGAATTTGATTTTTAAAATAAACGGATGACTGCGGATCTCTTTGTCTCGCTGCTTCCCAGCATGCGTTCGCTTTGACATAATCCTGGCATTGAAAATACGTGATGGCCAGATTGTTGTACCCATCCGCAATCGAAGGCTGCAATTCTACAAATTTTTTAAAATTCACCCGTGCTTCCACCCAGGCTTTTTGCCGCAAGTAAAGCAGTCCACGCTCGTAATAAAGAGAAGCATTTTCCGGATGTTCTGACAGTAAGAGATCGCATTCTTCAATCGTTTTTGCTCTATCCACTTTTGGTGGTGCTGCCTGCAGATTTGGAAGGGGTCCGAAATGAAAAACAAGGTAGAGGGTAAGGAGAAGAGGAGAGAATTGGGAAAACTTTTGTGGACAAAAGTTTTCCCAGACCCTTTCAAAAAACTTTAACTGAGAGACAATCGATGCTACAAATCTAAATATGATGATTTTGTGTAAACAATGTGGGAATAAAAATAGCCGCGATAGTCGCCTATGCTTGTCTTGTGGAAAACGATTGGACTTCAACGACCCAACTTTGCTGGTGTTGGACGAAGACCCTTTTTCTGCTAAGCCAAAAATGAAAGTGTCGCTGAAAGAAAGCGGATTATTTTCAGGATTTGTTTCCAAGTTTTTTTTCTTCTTAATGCTTGTGGGTATTTATCTCATGGCTTCCACAGGACAGGTGCCTGACGAAGCAATTTCCGTTTCTTCTGTCAAAAGCTTCGATCAGAAAATCGAAAAACTACGTAAACTTTCCATGTTATCTTTAGAAGCACACGAAATCAACGTATGGATCGAACGCCAGCTGTTGTCTTGCCGAGAAGATCTGAAAAAACAGTTTCCTAGTTTTTTTACCTTTCAGAAAGCATTTGTTCAAGTCAATCCATTGGAAATCACTCTACATTTTCAATTTCACTTGTTCCAGAAACCTATTTTGATTTCCTTTATGGGCTTTCCTGCATTTCAAAACAATGCTTGGAGCTTTAAAGCGAACCGAGCCAGAATCGGTCAATTGCGTGTGCCGTTGTGGTTTTTGAAGCATTTACTCTCCAAAATTGAAAAACAAGGGTTTCAAGAAATATGTGCTACTTTCAAAAGTCCTCTGTCGCTTCGCATCCAGAATTCACGACTGGAATTGTTTTTTAGTGCAGATACTACTACATCTACATCCCAATCTGGAGAACAAAGACCGCCTCAAGATGCCCAGATCACCGAAGATTCTCTGTTGATCCAAGCCGCTGATCACTACTATAAAAAAGCCGCAGGCGCAGGCTCCCAAAACCTTTACGCGATGGCGTTCAAGTATTATAATTTAGTGCTTATCAGAACACCCGGGTCTCCCCTGTGCGATCATGCCAAAAAACAAATCCTTTTATGTCGTGAACATCTTTAAGGCTACTTGCCGTTACAGGCAATGTTGGGATCATGAAAGTTTCCCTAGTCAAAGTTTTTTGAAAGGGTCTGGGAAAACTTTTGTTCACAAAAGTTTTCCCAGTTTTCCTTCTCTCTGTTTTTTATTTTTTCTTTTCTTTTTTATTTCCCCTGGTTTTTGTGCTCCTTTGCACGACGATTTCTTTGTCAGCGGTCTACTTCCGGAAACACATTTGTCTATTCTTGAAAAAGCGCAGCGTTTCAAAAAAAAATTGAGTGAGCTATTGCAAGTTTCCATTTCCTGGTCAAAACCTGTCGTCATAAAAATACAGAAGAAAAAAACTGAGACCGTGATTGAAATAAAAAAAAAGGAAATCCTGCGCACTATTTATTTTTATCCGAAAGGGACTCTGAAAGAGTTGGAATTGAACCGTGAGATTGTGCGTCTTGTGTTCTATGAACTATTGCTAATCTCCCCTGAAAAAATAACGCGCAATTCTTTATGGATTCCGCTCTGGCTAGTAGAAGGTGTGTCCTACAATATCCTCGAGGACCGTCTTGTGAGCCCGCATTTCATTCTCGAAAGTCAACGGATGAAATCCGTGATCCCCCTCGAATCTCTGCTCACCCGATCAATATTCTTCAAAGATTCTGAAAAAAACATTCTCTTCTCTTTCGAATCAGCATCACTTGCAGAGTATTTGTTTTCCTTACCTTTCGGAGAATCTAAACTCAAAAAGTATTTACTTCTTTGCCAACAAAATCATGATTCTCCCGAAGCACTACTTCTGGCTTTCAAAAACGAAATCCCAAGCATTCCATGGCTCACTAAAGACTGGCATGCCAAAGCCGTCACCGCATTTTTGAAATCTCGTACTCTAGAAAAAGAATGACAAAAGAAAAAGGAGAGTAGGGGAGAGAAGAGAGGGGAGTTGTTTTTCCAGACTCTTTCAAAAAACTTTGACTTGGAGATAATCATTACTGTGTGGCGAGCACTGGAACAAAAAGTTAAGGAGCTTCCTTCGGTTCCTGGTGTGTATCTTTTTTTAGATGGCAAATCTAAAATTATTTACGTGGGTAAAGCCAAGGATTTGAAGAAACGGGTAGCGTCCTATTTCAAATCAGGTGTGGATGAAAGACCTCAGATTCCTTCTTTGCTGCGCGAAGCTTGCGATCTGCAATTTCTTGTCACAGCGACGGAGCGTGAAGCACTGATACTCGAAAACAATCTCATTAAGCAAAACCAACCAGAGTACAATCTGTGTTTGAAAGACGATAAGACTTTTAAGAGCTTGATGATTCAGGGTGTCCATCCCTTTCCCAGTCTTTCCGTTGTCCGTAAATACATTCCAGAAAAAGGGAATCACTACTTTGGCCCTTTTTGTGATGGGAAAGAAGTACGGGTGGCGCACAATCTATTATTGAAACTGTTCCGCCTGCGCGATTGTTCCGATTCATTTTTCAAAACGAGAAAAAAACCATGCATGCAGTACGATCTCAAATTATGCACCGCTCCTTGTGTGGGACTCATTTCAAAAGAAGAGTATGACGCTTCCGTTAAAGCAGCCATTACGTTTTTGAAAGGAAATGCTCATCCCATTTTCGAAAACTTTAAAAATCAGATTAAACATTTATCTAATAAATTAGAGTTTGAAAAAGCGGCGGAAGTTTATGCGCAGCTTCAGGCGCTTGAGAAAATTCAATCCGATAAAAACAGTGTGGTGGGTTTCACGTCGGATGCGGATGTGATCGGATTTTATTATGACGGAGATGCTTTGAAAAATTTATTATTTCAAGTGCTCATCATTCGGGGCGGAAAAATCATCAGCGCAGATTCACGTTTGTTCAAAAATAAACCGGGAGAAATTCACGAACTCATTCGTTTGTTCGTAGAACAATATTACACGGAACCTCAGCGTATCCCTTGTGAAATTTGGCTTTCTGAAATTCCTGAAGACAGAGCATTTTTGGAAGAAGTGCTCTCGGAAAGACGAAAAGAACCTTGCAAGATTTTAATTCCAAAAAAAGGAGTGAAAGCAAAAGTCATTGCAATGGCCATGGAAAATGCGAAATGGAAACTCTCTCAGGAAATGCAGAGCGAAGCAGAGACGGAAATCTTGCTTGAAAAAATGCAAAAAGCTCTGTGTTTAGAAAAAATGCCAAGGGTTATCGAATGTTACGATATTGCTCACAGTAGCGGAAAAGATATCGTGGGCGTAAAAGTTTCTTTCCAGAACTTAAAACCAGACAAATCCCGGTATCGGAAGTTTTTGATTCGAAGCACAGCAAAGCCGGATGACTATCAAAGTTTATATGAAGTGCTGACACGCCGTGTAAAACGGGGGCTGGAAGAAAACGATCTTCCGGATTTGTTTTTAATCGATGGAGGCTTGGGGCAGTTGTCTGTATTGCAGCGTGTTTTATCAGAATTCAAACTTCAAACAAATGGTGCTGCGATCGCTAAAGAAAGTCATTCGAAAAGCTCAAGCGACCGTATTTTCATCCTAGGTAGAAAAAATGTCCTCCCTCTCAATTCTGGTAATCCCGTGCTTTTGAAATGCATGGCAATCCGCGACGAAGCCCATCGTTTTGCCAATACCTTCCATAAAAATAAAAGAGAGAAAAGATCACTCGCTGGTGAGTGAATGATTGGATGTCATTTCAAACGGCTATGTTGAAAACGGGGAGACGGAGAGGATTCGAGCACCATGGTTAATACAGTTGACTCTTCCGCAGAATTTGTGGCTATAAAATGGAGTCAAACTTTGATCAAAGCTCTCTGTCCTTGATTGTTCTGTTTTTACTGGAGTCTTCAAAAAGAATTTTATCTACCGAAACCTTCAGAGGGCGAGTGACTTTGTGAATAAAGGTTTTCCCAGTCCATTCCAAAAACTTTAAACCTAAATTCAGCAGTTGAAATCAGTGAGGAGTGCCTTGAGGGCACTCCGAACAGGAGCCTGTTTTTCCCATGAGTCATCAATGCAAGGAAATTCGATGGTTTGGAGAAAAAAATCGACCAAGGTGTACTCACCAAAATTCTGGAAGATTTTTTTTGAAAACCTAGAATTTCAAAGTATAGTTATGACTTGCAGTAGATTTCAACTGCTGAATTTAGGTTAAAGTTTGTCCTGTTGCACTAAGGCTTTCTGAATTTCAGTAAGATGATTTAAAATTTCAAGGTCTTGAGAGAGACTCACAGCTTTTTTCTCATAGATGAGCGCTTCGCGGAAATTACCTTTTTTATAAAGCGCCCAACCCATCGAGTCTAGAAAAGCAGGATTTTCAGGATTCAGTCTTAGCGCTTTTTCGATGAACACGATAGCCTCGTTCACCGGATAATCTATCTCAATCAGTAAGTATCCCATAAAATTCAATGCGTTCGCATTCTGAGGATTTTCATCTATAGACTTTTGAAGACATTCCAGAGCTTGTTGGTTTTTTTTCTGATCATGAAACAGCACTGCATAATGGTAATTGATTTCTGATTTTTTACCGGACAGGCTCAACGCTTTTTCATAATAGATGCCAGCACGTTCGTCTTTTTTCTCGTGATAGATGCGGCCCAGCAAAAATACAATTTCAGCATTGTCTGGAAACCGATCCTCCGTCTGTTCAAGAAGAGTCATTGCTATTTCTAAACGCTTAGATTTCAGAGCCAGAATAGCATATTGAATATAGCCTTCTTCAGATTCTGGATTCATGGCGATCCACTCATCGCAAAGCCGAAAAGCCGAGTCCCATTCCAACAGTTCCGTCTTGATGTGAAATAATTTTTTATACACCATTCCATTGAGGGGATCGAGAATCAGATATTTTTCAAAACACGAACGGGATTCTTCCCAGCGTTTCAATTGTTCTAGACAAAGTCCAAGCCCTAAAAGCACTTTAGGATTGTTGGGCAATAAAGCTTTTGCAAGTTCGTAAGCTTTCAACGCTTTTTCAGGAGCTTGATTTAAAAAATACTGGGTTCCAAGTTTGATCTTGAACTCAGGAGAATTTTCAAAAACTTGACTTGCTTTTTCATTGATGGAAATAGCCTCTGTCAAAAGCCCTTCCTGTTCATACAAGTCGGAAAGCATGAGAAAAGCTTGTTTATTTTGTGGGTCTTGTGAAAGCGCCTGATTAAAAAAAGTAACGGCGTTTATTTTCTTTTTTTGAAGCAGACAGATTCCACCCATGAGAAAACTGGCACGGGCTCCGTAGGGTCCAGAAATATTTGAAAGGGGAAGTAATAATTGAAAGGCTCTTTCCAGTTCTTTTTTCTCAATCAGCATTTCTGCCAATTTCAAAGCAACATAGGAAGCTTCTGGATCTAACTTAAGCGCTTCTTGAAATTCTTTTTCAGCACCTTCCAAATCATTGTCTGCAGCTAAATAGGTGCCATAAGCAAAATGGACTAAGGCACTTGGCTCATCGAATGGTTCCTGAAGAGCTAAGGAATAATCTCTGGCATTCCAAATTCCAAAAAACAACAGAACACTCAGAAAGCTCAGCTTTTTCTGAAAGCACCAAGAATTTTCCCTGTCGTTTCTTAAATAAAAAAACAAAATCAGATCTTCAACTCTTATGACGATTCAAACGCAAACGTTTTTTTCGTTTGTGTTTATTGATCTTGGCTTTACGCATTTTTCTTCCGCAGGGCATCGTTTTTTCCTTTCTTTAAAAAATTACTTTGTTCAAAGGGTATTCGATAATATCTTCAGCGCCCGCCCGTTTCAAGGCAGGAATTAACTCACGTACTTTTGCTTCTTCCAAAACGGTTTCAATGGCAAACCATTTTTTATTTGTCAGGTTTGAAATGGTGGGATTTTTCATAGCAGGCAACACTTTTAAAATTTTGTCTACATTTTTAGCACTGACATTCAATTTCAATCCCACTCTAGAATCTGCCGCCAAAGCACCCTGAATCAAGGTGGACATGGCTTCCACTTTGGAACGCTTCCAAGTGTCTCGGTACGCGTCCTTGTTCATGATTAGACGCGTAGTAGATTCCAGAACCGTGTCCAAAATTCGTAGATTGTTTGCCTTGAGAGAGGAACCAGTTTCCGTCAACTCAACAATCGCATCGACCAGTTCAGGAGGCTTAATTTCTGTGGCGCCCCATGAAAACTCAACTTCCGCATTGACTTTGTGTTTTTTCAAGTACTGCTTAGTGATTTCCACTACTTCGGTTGCAATGCGTTTACCTTGCAAGTCCTTCACAGAACTGAAAGGAGAATTCTCCGGCACCGCCAACACCCAGCGAACAGGACGCATACCCTGCTTGGCGTAAATCAAATCAGCCATCTCCACAATAGACGCCTTGTTTTCCAGAATCCAGTCATGTCCCGTGATGCCTGCATCAATCGCTCCTTGCTCCACATAGCGCGCCATTTCCTGAGCGCGGATCAAACTCACTTGAATTTCAGGATCGTCAATTTTTGGCATGTAAGAACGCGAAGTTCCAGAAATACGATATCCTGCTTTAGAGAGCAAGTTATACGTGGCATCCTGAAGACTTCCTTTAGGAAGACCGAATTTTAATGTTTTTGACATAAAGATGAATGTTTTTCTGATTTAATAAGGTCTCGAATCACCTGTGGATATAACGCATGTTCTGCCTGATGTACACGCAGAAGCAAGGAATCTAAAGTATCTTCTTCTAACACGGGCACCACTTTTTGTGCGATGATTTTCCCCTGATCTATATTCTCGTTCACATAATGTACAGTACATCCTGTGAACTTCACTCCATAATCCAAGGCCTGCTTTACCGCATTCAATCCCGGAAAAGAAGGAAGGAGGGATGGATGGATATTTAAAATCCTGTTTGGAAAACGAGACAGCATCGGTTTTTTCAATATCCGCATGTATCCTGCCAGCACCACCCACTCCACGCCTTGTGCAATCAGATAATCTGCAATTTTTGTTTCATCGTCTAATTTTGTTCGATCCTTGTCAAAAGACACGAGTAATTTTTTAATCCCGTACTGGTCTGCGAGTGTATTTACATTTGCTCCGGGCTGATCAGACACCAAACATTTTACAAGCACTCTATTCTCTTCACGAAAAGCTTTCACAAGCGCTTCGAAATTAGAGCCTTTTCCTGATGCGAGAATACCGATATTCATTGTAACTACTCAGATCACTTCTCTTTTGACCCATGACTGCGTTGCTGTGATGCTCGAATCCTCATGTATATTCATATACACTGCGGTTCTGTGCTTCTCGCGCCTTGTCCTGAGCCAAAATAGAAGCAATCTAAGCAGTTACGGTTCGTTTTTTGTGATTTACATATTTTCCACAATTTTCTTGGCAAACTCTGAACACTTACAGAGTGTTGCCCCGCTCATCTGTCGTTCAAGATCATAAGTGACTGTTTTATTCAAAATGCTTTTCCTCAGCCCTTTTTCAATAAGCTTTGCCGATTCTGCCCAGCCCATGTATTCGAGCATCATCATTCCCGACAAAATCAGCGATCCGGGATTTACCTTGTCTTGTCCGGCATATTTTGGCGCTGTTCCGTGTGTAGCTTCAAAGCAAGCCACTCCGTCTCCGATATTTGCTCCCGGCGCTAACCCCAATCCGCCTACCTGTGCAGCCAGTGCATCAGATAAATAATCACCATTTAAATTGGGTGTCGCGATCACGGAATATTCATCGGGGCGCAACAAAATCTGCTGAAACATGGCATCTGCGATACGGTCTTTGATCACAATTTTTTGCGTTTTATTCGCACCGTTTAACGCCTGCGGCTTTATATCAGTTAAATCTTTTTCGGTGATAAAGTGATTTGCAAATTCTTTGGCAGCGAGTTCATAGCCCCATTCTTTGAAGGCGCCTTCGGTGAACTTCATGATGTTGCCCTTGTGGACCAAAGTAACGCTGGATTTTTTCTGCGCAATCGCAAAAAGTAAAGCTTGGCGGATCAAACGTTTACAGGCAAATTCAGACATGGGTTTGATGCCAATCCCGGATTCCAAAACTATTTTTGTTTTCATTTGCTCATTCAAAAAACAAATGACTTTTTTCGCATCCTCCGAATTTGCTTTCCACTCAATGCCCGCATACACATCTTCTGTATTTTCACGAAATACGATGCAGTCCACTTTTTCAGGTTCTTTGACAGGAGAGGTGACTCCGGGAATGTATTTTACAGGACGAACACAAGCGAATAAATCCAGTTTATGGCGGATGCTCACGTTCAAACTACGGATGCCTCCACCAATTGGTGTGGTGAGCGGCCCCTTGATAGAAACACGATACTCTTTCATCGTCTGGAGCGTTTTTTCAGGAAGCCACTCTCCCGTTTTTTCGAAAGCCTTTTCTCCAGCTAGAATTTACAGCCACTCTATTTTACGTTGACCCCCATAAGCTTTCGCAACAGCTGCATCAAAAACGAGTTGCGACGCCGGCCAAATGTCAATGCCTATCCCATCCCCTTGAATAAAAGGGATGATCGGACGTTCTGGAACCTGCAAAGTTCCATCCGTATTCAATGTAATTTTTTCACTCATAACACAAGCTACTCCTATCCTAAAAAAAGAAGCGCGAAATTACTCTTGGGAACAGAGCCTGTCAATTGGATTTGTAGGTAATCTGAGAGAGGGAAAGCTGGGGAAACTTTTGTGAACAAAAGTTTCCCCAGACTCTTTCAAAAAACTTTGACTTGAAAATTTTTCCCTAAGTTGCCTGTCACGGCGAGTGACCCTCCACCCATGAAATAAAGAAATTCTACTTTATCTCCCTCTTTCACGGAGGTCGTGGCAA
>Ga0213870_1001252_pt1 | contig 11522 bp, 14 predicted proteins | sample WICALVC2017_Meta_FD_160119 | JGI IMG/M metagenome (GOLD analysis project Ga0213870, IMG submission 160119) | Freshwater microbial communities from subterranean cave lake in Wind Cave National Park, South Dakota, United States - WICALVC2017 | ecosystem: Environmental > Aquatic > Deep subsurface >... | reverse complement strand
GAACAAGAATTAGAGGACTTCCTCCTCAAGGATCTCCTCGATCTTCTGATCGAGCTTCTCGATGGACGCCTTTTCCTTCTTCGGTGTCGTTACCGCTTTCAAAGGCTCCGCGGCGGTGCGGAGCGGCACATCTTTCAGTGTTCTCGTCTCCGTCCGCGGCGCTTGCTGGTGGATGGCGAAGCGGAGAACCTTTTTCTCTCGCTGAAGCCGGTTGGCGAGATCGCGGACATCGTGCGCCGGCATCTGGAATCGCATCGTCGTGTACGTTGCCTGGTGGGTATGCTGCACGGGGTACGCGAGTCGGCGTTTCTGGTCATGGGTGACACTCGTCACGTTCCCACTTCGTTCTTCCACCCAGGATTTTACGATCGTTTCCACGTCTTCCCGTTCGCGCGTGCTTGCCTGCGGGTGGACGAGGACGGTGAGAGCATATGGTCGGATGTCGCTCATGGGACGTGCGGGAACATATCACGGGACGTGGGAACCTGACAAGGGTTGTCAATCCATACGGGATCCTCATTCAGCTCAAACCGTACAAGGGCTCAGGCGCAAAACGCACAGACCCCCGTCCTCAACGAGACGGGGGGTCTGTACCGTATCGGTTCCCTCCATAGCGTATGGTTACTTCCCGATCGTCCGGCCGTGGAGCTTCTGCCACTGCATCGCGCCGTAGAGCGCGTCGTAGCGCATCTTGTCCGTCAGGAGGCGACGCGACCAGTAGTTCCACTCGCGAACCGTCGGGCTGCGGCCGTACACCTTGCGGAACGTCTCGTTGATCCACGTGAGCTTCAACGGGAGCCGCGAGACGGCCGTGCCCCTCACCGTGCCGGTGGTCTTCGCCGACTTCACGGACGGGACGGGGGCATCCGCTCCGGGGCAGCAGTCTGCTTCATCCGCCTTTCCCGAGTCGCCCGACACAGTAGATTCAGGAGCAGATTCACACGATGGAACGACGAAGGTCTCCGTGTCTTGCGCTTCGACATCCTCGTGGCCGTCACCTTCGGCGCTGTCGTAGATCGTCGCCGTCAGCGTGTGGCTACCAAGGTTCACCGTGACAGCGCCGGTTGTCCACGTCTCTGGCTCGTCGTGGTCATGGAGGAGGAGCGTACCGTCGAGCGTCACCACGAAGTGCTGCACAGGCGTAGAGTACTCCGCCGTGCCGGTGAACGTCAGGGACTGCGTGCCGCATCCGCTCACCGAAACCGTGTTGATTGTCACGGCGTCAACGTCGTGGCTCGCAAATGCCGTGCTCGTGTTTCCGAGGAAAACGCCAGCGAAACCAAGAAGCAGGAGTTTCTTTACCATAGTTCTCACCTCCTTTCAGTAGAGTGCGACTTTCTCTTGTACCACTCTGGTGAGTGCTTGGAAACTCCTTGACAACTTCCGTGTTTGTTGTGATTGACACTCGGCCGGTTGCACCTGGCAGGGTGCCTCTTAGACGTTCGTCTTGAAGATGAAGACGTCACCATCCTGCACGACGTACTCTTTGCCTTCGTCGCGGACGAGGCCGAGCTCGCGCGCAGTCGTGTACGATCCGGTGTCGATGAGCGTCTTCCAAGAGATTGTCTCCGCGCGGATGAACCCTCGTTGGAAGTCGGAGTGGATTTTCCCCGCCGCTTCTGACGCCGTTGCGCCCTTCGTCACTGTCCACGCGCGCGTTTCCTTCGGTCCCGTCGTGAAAAACGTGATGAGGTCGAGGAGTTCGTAGGCGGCGCGGATGAAATCCTCGAGGCCGGAATGGTCGAGTCCGTACTCCGCAAGGAGTGCGTGGCGGTCATCCGGCGGGAGCTCGATGAGCTCTTGTTCGATTTTCACGGAGAGGGGAATGACAGGGTGAAAGCGCTGCGCAAACTCTCGGAGAATCTCGTCGGGGGCCCGGATCTGGTTTTCGTCGAGATTCGCGACGTAGAGCATCGGCTTTCTCGTGAGGAGCTGGACGTCGCGGACGCTCTCCGCTTCCTGGGGTGAGAGGTGAGTCGTGCGCGCGGGCTGTCCGTCCGCGAGCGCATTCCGAAGCTTCGTGAGCGCCTCGGCACGGCGAACGGCAGCCGCTTCGCCATTCTTCGCGTCCCGTGCGGCGTGCTCGGCCATCTTCTCTACGGTCTGAAGGTCCGCCAACGCGAGTTCCGTCTCGATCGTTTCCGCATCTCCGGCGGGGTTCACCTTTCCCGCGACGTGGATGACGTCGGGATCGGGAAAGAACCGCACGACCTCAGCGATCGCGTCCGCCTCCCGGATGTGTGCGAGGAACTGGTTCCCGAGGCCCTCGCCGGCGTGCGCGCCCTTTGCAAGCCCCGCGATGTCCACGAATTCGACGGTTGTGGGAACTCCCCGCTCGGATTGCGAGAGCGCCGCGAGTTTCTCCAAGCGATCGTCGGGAACGGTGACGACGCCCACGTTCGGATCCACCGTCGTAAACGGAAAGTTCGCCACCGGCGCGCGCTGGCGAGTCAGCGCATTGAAGAGTGTGGACTTACCGATGTTCGGAAGGCCGACGATCCCGATTCTCAGCACACGATCCCAACTTCTGGGTGGTTAAGGGTATATGACCGCATACTTCGACTTGCTTTTGTCCATAAACTATTACCTTGTCTACGAAGTCCTTGATTATTGCCTTCTATTTGTACTCCTTGTACTCCACCGAGGCGAGGGACAATCGTTTCCAACGTAGATGTGGGTAACCATTTTTGACGGCGCGGAAATTGCGTGATTCCGCTGTGCTATGCTGAAGCTGTGAAGCGGGAAACTGTGTATAACCTTTTGACGTGGGAGGCGTACTTGGCGGGTATCTTTGCCTTCGCGTATGCTTGTGCTTTCGTTCTGGCCAGAAACCCCTTCTGGTCGGCAGTGTTTTTGTTGCTGACTGGTCTCTTTGCCGTCAAGGTTATGGCGATTTTGTACCGGCAGCTGCGGGACAGGGAGGAAACGTTGGCGTTAATTGCGCTTCTCTTTGGCGTGGCTGGCTCATTCGGCGCCTTGATCCATGGTGGATATGATCTCGCCACGCTGCTTGCTCCGCCAGCGAATCTACTTACCGATGTTGTGAGCCAAGTTGACCCACGGGGGTTACTTACCTTTGGCCTTACAGGAATCGGCGTGGCTATGTTCTCTTGGCTGATGGGAGAGCAAAAAGGATTTCCGGTATGGTTGCAGCGGTGGGGGTATCTTTCGGCGGCACTGCTTGTCATTATTTACCTAGCTCGTCTTATTATCGTGAGCCCGGCTCACCCTCTTTTGCTCTACCCGGTTCTAGTAGAAGGGTTTGTAGTTGGTCCGGTCTGGTACCTTTGGATTGGACGTCTGCTTCAGCAAAAGAAGATTTAAACAACCATATGCAAGGGGGTGAGTAATCTTGGTAAAAGCAATCATTCGCTTGGCGCTCGGAGGGGTGTTGCTCGCAAGTGCACTTCCAGCCTTTGCAGCAGGTGATGGAGCTGAAGTGGTTGTTGATCCTGGGCAGCAGGTCACCGGTTCTCTCACCAAAGATTTTAATGGAGTACCGGTGCCGCACGTTGAGTTTACCGGAGGGGACTTAACAGCCGAAGTAACTGGAACGATTTCCGACCATACCCTGGTGTGGCGTTTATGTGTCGCGCCCGGTGATGGTTCGGTGCGGACAGGTCAGTAGAGCAGGTTGCAAACGCCCGGCATTGTATCTGCATGATTAAACTTGCCTAAAGATGCAACTAAAATATACGAGGGGAGGTGAGAGAGAATGAAGAAGTTTTTAATAAGAGCAGCGGCTGCTGCAGCCTTGCTTGCTTCTTCGGCTCTGCCGGCTTTGGCACATCAAGGGCATGCCAGTTGTCAGTTATTTGGTACAACTGAGGCAGCTATTGCCAGGGATGAATTACTGACCAACGGGACAAAGGGACTGGGAGAGTTTGCCAGTGTGCTGCATCCCGTCAATGATGAGGTGGCCCTCTTCCACACGCTAGGCTGCGAGCCGTTTCCGTAACATAAACCTTTAGGGAAGGGAAGCTTAAGCGATACCTGGCGGTTTCGAGTGGACGATTCTTCCCAGCTCGTCGCGCTGCACAATAATCCGCTCCTTTCTAGGCTTAGGCAGGGGTGAAGTAAGCACAAATGGCAGCAATTCAAAAGTTGGGGTGGTACTCAGTCGATCCCTACAGAGACAGACATGTCTTGAAGCCAAAGAAACTTTCGAGGAAAGCGTGGCGTAGTCGAGCCCCGCACCGAGCGCCAGGCGCTCTGGTGCTGGGGCCAACATTCGGGAGTCCGATGATCCCGACAGAAACCATTTTCCACCGTGGCGTAAGTTCCTGAGATTGTCCAGATCCGCGATTTTCTAGCCCGTCTGGAGTTTGTTACTCTGGTTGCATGCCTTCCCGCTCCGTTACCGGATCCTGTCTTCTCTGCAACACAAAGAAGGGTAGGCGGGCGATGTCTCGTCACGTGCAGTCGTGTGTTGCGGTGGATCGAGAAAGGGGCACACAAACTTCCTCTTTCCTCTTGTGCGTCGGTGCTTCCTCCTTCTGGCTCTACGCGGCTGCTCGTGACGACGCGATGCTGCGCGACCTCGATGTCTTTCTCCGCGACATCTGGCTCGAGTGTTGCGGTCACATGAGTTCGTTCCACATCGCCGGAGAACGGTATACGGAGCCGCCACAAGAAGAGACTGACGCGCTCTTCGGTCCTCCGGACCGCGCTATGGACGTTACACTGTCCCGAGTTCTTCGACCCAACCTCTCATTCGAGCATGAGTACGATTTCGGGAGCACGACCACTCTTCAACTCACAGTGGTCAGCGAACGAGAGATACCGATGCGGAAGCGGGAGCCGGTGAAGCTGATCGCCCGGAACGAAGCACCCGTCTGGAACTGCACGGTCTGTCAGAGTCCTGCGGCGTGGATCTGTGTGGAGTGTGAGAACGAAGGCCCGCCCTTCCTCTGTCGAGCGCATGCGCGGACACACGAACACGATGACATGCTTCTGCCGGTCGTGAACTCGCCACGTATGGGCGTGTGTGGGTACGAGGGGTGACATCTGCTATAGAATCCCCTCAGTGAAGGCCTGCCGTACGGCAGGGATTGGTCCCGAACGGGAATAGCCGAGGGGTGGGTCGGCATTCTCCGTGATCAAGAATATGCTGGGTGTACAGCGAGTCAGTCTCCACGCGTGGGCTTCCGGAATGGTTGCTCTTCAAAGCGCGTGGAGCGTTGCTCTGAGACTTGACGGAAACCACCTTCTCATTACCCATTCAGCGCGCATAGGCGCCCGGGTTTGTTTATGGCCGATAGATTGTGTGGGTTCCAATGTCGTAGTAGATGACCTCGCTCGGTGACACGAAACGGAATAGCACTCGGTACTGCTGATTAACTGCGTATGCCCAGTATTCGCGGAGTGGACCTTTCAGTTGGTGTGTTAGAAGGCGCGGATCAAACGCGTTGGTCCGAAACCATTGATCTTTCTTCTCGGCAAGTCGCTTGATCGGAGGCGGAAGCCGCGAGAACGACTTCTGGAAGTCCGAGGTTGTATGAACGACAGTAACGCGGCGTCCGGGCATCCGTTACCGGAGTTCCGCGAGCGACTTCACGCGACGTGTTTTTCCTGCGCGATACTCGTGCTCTCCTCGACGAATCTTCCCGAGAGCATCCTGTACCTCTGCGAGAGATGCGCGAAGCCTCTCATACTCCCGTCTCGGCAGGACCACAAGGTCGGATCCCCCCGTCACCGTCTTTGGAATGGTGAGAATCTTTACCATCGTCCTTTATTGTGCCCGTTCGCGAAATCGCGGTCAAGATGATACTCGAGCTGACGATGCGTCCTATGGTGTCCCGCGCGGTGATCACGCGGGCCTTGCGGGGCTGCGGCGGAACGAACGCGAAGTGAAATCGTAAAGTTCGGGTTGTGACCTCACTGTCCCGATCCTCATCACACAATCCCAACTTGTGGGTGGTTAATGGTGAAGCTGGTCATATCGCGGTATTGTGAGTATAGATGCTGTTTCTTCAAGTATGATTTACACAAAGCAACTTTCAGAACTAGAGAAGGACAATGTTGCTATAGCTGGTGGTAAGGGTGCCTCCTTAGGTGAAATGATCCAGGCAGGCATCCCAGTACCGCCGGGCTTTGTAGTAACTGCTCAAGCGTTTGAAGAATTCCTTAAAGTGACTGATCTCAATGTCGAGTTAGATGCCGTTCTCGATCATGTTGATCATACGGTCATGCATACCGTTGAGGATGCTTCTGAAAAAATCAAAGCACTCATTCTTGGCGCGGAAATGCCTCTGGCGATAGCACAGGACATACAGCGAGCTTTCAAAAAACTAGACTCCAAGTATGTCGCCGTTCGCTCCAGTGCCACGTCAGAAGACAGCGCCGATGCCGCCTGGGCTGGTCAGCTAGAAAGCTATCTCAATACCACCGAAGATAAGCTTCTTGAGAACGTCAAGAAATGCTGGGCCTCGCTCTTTACACCCCGAGCTATCTTTTACCGCTTCGAGAAAGGATTGCATGGCAAGCCAATCTCTGTAGCAGTAGTAATACAGGAGATGGTAGAAAGTGAAGTTTCTGGAATTGCCTTTTCCGTGCACCCGGTTACCCAAGACTATGATCAACTCATTATCGAAGCGGGTTTTGGTTTAGGAGAAGCCATTGTCTCTGGCTCAATTACTCCTGATAGTTTTGTGGTTGAGAAAAGCAGTTGGAACTTACTCGATAAAAATATCACGACCCAAGAGCGAGGGTTGTTCCGCAAAGACGATGGCGGTAATGAATGGCGTGATATTCCTACCGATAAAGGTGATCAGCCGACATTAACTGATGAAGAGGTCATTGAATTAGCTCAGCTCGTCGTTAAAATCGAGAAGCATGACGGTTTTCCCGTTGATGTGGAATGGGCAAGAGAAAAAGGCAAGTTTTACATCGTGCAAAGTAGGCCGATTACAACTCTCAAGAAAACTGATGGAAAATAAATTGCCCATCATTGACGGTGTTGAATGGCAGCCAACCGTCACACGAAATATGTCATTTTGGCATCAGTGCTTGAGTGTCGAGGGATCATATAAACATCAGGGCGACTTCGGAGTAGACAGTCAGTTTGACTATCTATCTCTAACCGTTGATGGCGTACATACAACTGCCTTCGGCTACGCTGAAAATCTTCGAGAGATGGGTGTAGCTGTGCTGGCAGCGGTGAATAGTGATACCAAAATTGCCACACAAGTTCTAAGAGATGGCGATGACGTTGAGGTTGATGCTGATAAAGGGATTGTCGGAAAGGTATGAGTAAAATTATAAAAGCTAAACAAATTATCAGTTAGATTAAAACATATGGATCGCTCAATTTTACAACGGCCATGGACTAAGGTCTGGACAACAGAATACTCACTGATAACTGTGTGGCTTTTTGGCAGAGAATTTACAGAAGCTTGCAAAGCAGAGCTCGGTTTTTCTTTTGATCATTTTATTGTCGCTATTGAGGGGAACCTGGCAACTGGGTTTCGGTCAGACCCTGAAGTAAAAAGATTTGCTGCTGACGCGACCGAACGAATCATTCATGAGAGGGATTATCTCGATACGATCATCCGAAAGATGTTTGAGATCAAGCAAGAGATCGAGAAACTTTTTCTGCTCCCACCACTTGAAGTACTTCAGCCGGCAGTATTCAGACAATTTATCAATCTTCACAACTTGTTTCTTCCATATTTCATAATTCCACTTCGAGCACCAGATGCGTTTTCTGAAACTAGACTATCGCAGCAAGAGATAGGTACACTTTTTGAAAAGTGTAAGGTTGCTCGTTTGGCGACCGAACATTTTTATAAAGAGATCGAGAAGTTCCTGCAGAAACTTTTCAAGTATGCAGCAAGCGGCGCGAAGATTGATGAAAACTTGCTTCGCGTTGTCACTCCGGATGAGTTTGTTTCCTATCTGGAGTCGGGTTCACTTCCTGCGGTGAAGACATTGAAAGAGCGCTATCAGTATTTAGTTGTCGTTACTACTCCTGAAAAGAATGAGCTTGTGGTGGGTGACCTTGCTCACGAAATCATACAAAAAATCACCAACGTTGATACCTCAACAGTTAAAGAGTTTAAGGGGGTTGTTGCCAATAAAGGGGTTGCCCGAGGCATAGTGCGGATTATTTTTACCGAAGAAGACATGGCTAAATTTAAAGGTGGGGATATCTTGGTGAGCCCAATGACTCGTCCTGAGTTTTTACCAGTCATGCAAAACTCTGCTGCCTACGTTACCGATGCAGGAGGTCTCCTGTGCCACGCGGCAATTGTTGCACGAGAGCTTAACAAGCCTTGCATTATCAGCACGAAATTTGCCACTCAAGTTCTTAAAGATGGAGATGAGGTTGAGGTGGATGCCGATAAGGGGGTTGTGAGGAAACTCTGATCAATATGGACGTAAATATCCTAAAGCGAACGGACTGGTATGCCGACTGGAGCGGTCCATTTCCTCTTTTGGAAGTATCTATAGCACCACACATTTATTTCACTGGTCTACAGTCTCACTTTGATAAATCTCTGAGTCATTTTCTTGTGCTCTACCGCAAGGGCATCGCTTCAGCGCGGCTACCGTATGATGAGGTCAAACAACTTGGAGAGTATTTAGCTGATAGAACAAGAGATGCGGCCTTCACCGAAAATTGGGCTAAGGGATTCAAAGAGGCTGCGGACAAGCTCACTTCTGAGATACGAGTAACACCAAATGAATTTTTGAAAAAGTTGCGCTCACTGGACAAGTTGTATCAAAACTACGGAGCGTATAACGCAGCGACCAAGATTGTGTTTGATTACTTACCGCGTGACGCTCAAGAGGTACGGGCACAATTGGAAGACGCACGGAAATATTCAGAGACATTCTATAAAGATAACGCCGAGATGTTCTCGCGTATTGCGGATCTCTTAGTGCAACAAATTGGTTATCCTAAACACTTGATTTTGATGATGACTCGAGAAGAACTGTATGTGTATCAAAGCACGGGTAAATTACCGAGCGAAGACAAACTTCGGCAACGTTATGAATATTCGGGCGTGCATTTTGATGCGCAGGGGGTGCACATTCTTTCCAAGAAAGAAGTGGAAGAGCTAGAGGCCTTCTGGTCAGCGGCGGCCGCGAAGAAAGGACTCAGGGGTACCGTCGCTTATCCGGGTAAGGTCAGGGGTCTGTGCCGTATCGTTTTTGATTATCGCAAGGCGAACATCAATGAAGGAGAAATTCTGGTCACTGGCATGACAGACCCTAACTTTGTACCCCTTATGAAAAAAGTTTCAGCCATTGTTACCGATGGCGGTGGTCTTCTCTCTCATGCTGCCATTGTCGCCCGAGAACTTAAGAAACCATGTATTGTTGGCACAAAAGTTGCAACACAGATTCTTAAAGATGGCGATGAGGTAGAGGTGGATGCAAATAATGGAGTAGTAAAAGTTCTGAATGTATGAAGAAACTCACGTTTGAACCGAGTATCTACCGTGATTGGACAGCGATGTACTCTTGGTTTGCCTATGAAATGTTTATTAAAGGCTTTCAAACACAATTTGGGTGGCACTATACCGATGTTATGTTTGTGTGGGATGGAGAGAAAGTCACAATCTATCGCGCAATTGAAGAGCACATTCATGAGTTTTTTGCTTTAGTCGATGGACGGTTAAAAGATAATCCCCATTTTGTTGCTGAAGTTGCCGAGAAGGTTGTTCATGAGGTCAATGCCCTCAAACCTTTTCTGGATAGTATTTTGGAAGGAAAGCTGGGCGAACTCTCGAGTGATGAGTTGTTAAGAAAATTTGAGACATCAAGAGAGTCCGTATTGACTGTTACTCCCTGGTTTTTAATTCTCATGTACTTCCCTCAACAGTTAGAGCGATTGGGGTTAGATCAGTACAAACAAGACTTTGATATTGCAGTGGAGGCTCGAGGCAAGGTGGATAAAACTTTAGGCCCCTTAAGTAACAAGGCAACGAACCTGCTTGCTGCCGAAGCACTACGCAGGAACGAACTACCTGCAGCAGGTGCTCGGTATTTAGCTCCCCATGAATTCAAGAAACTGGTTACTGAAAGAACTTCAGAACGTTACAATAAAACGCTTCGTCAATCATTAATTGAACGCGAGCCCTACTGGATGATTGCGGGCGGTGACATTAGCACAGAATCTGTTGAGGAATATATTCAGCGACATGGCTGGAAATTGAATGTGCCAGAAGTGAAAGACGAAACAACAGAAATTAAGGGCAACTCTGTCCACATTGCGGAGACCTTGGTTGGGGTCGTTCGGATTGTGCCTAATCAGCGCGAGATTCATAAGGTGCAAGAAGGTGACGTTGTGGTCGCGCCGATGACGACACCAGAATATGGCCCTATTTTTGGAAAGATCAAAGCTATTATTACTGATGAAGGTGGCATTACTTGTCATGCCGCAGTAATCAGTCGTGAGATGAAAATTCCAGCCATTGTCGGCACAAAAATAGCGTCTCGTGTTTTGAAGGATGGCGACAGGATTGAGGTGGATACGGAGAGAGGTGTGATTCGGGTTGTAGGGTGACTATGAATGCTCAAATTAGTCCAGCAACGTACCGCTACATATTCTATGCTGAAGGCAACGGCTTTTTAGTAACGAGCATTTTTCTAAAACACTACATCGATCTTCAACCACTAGTGCTTCGTGTTGGTAAAGAGTGGACAGTGTATCTCCCAAAAGAGGTGATTGAGCAGACTCTAAAAGACGGCGTTGTTATGACATCTAGCCGCGAAAGAATAGAACAGTACGGCAAAGAGTTTGAAGCGTACCTCGCCCAAGTTCCAGATTTTGTGAAGCGATGGGAAACGGAACAAGTCACGCCCGACTCGTGGTTATCGTTTGTTGATTTTACTTCTCGCCTCTGGAAATGGTACCGCAAAACCGAGTGGTTCTACACCGACAAGCTCTATGCCTCTGAAGAGTATGCTGATGGTAGGAAGCAATTAGAGGAGCTGAAGCAAAAAGGACGCGAGGCAATGAATAGTATGTTCTTCGGCGATACGCCTTTCCAGTAGGTACGGAATCGTATCAGCAAGCACTTAGAAGTGAGCGTAGATGAGATTGATATGAGTAGGGTTGAGGAAATTGCTGCTGCACTTCAAGGAAATGCGCTCTCTAATAAACGGTTTGAGCGACAAAAAGGCTTTGGAGTTGTGGTGATAGATAACGAGATTGAGGAGTTATCAGCGCAGGAAGCGCAGCGATTAAGTGACCAATTGAAATCAGAAAATATCGCTTCAGCTAAAGAGATCAAGGGCACCATTGCGATGAAAGGAAATGTAACGGGCAGAGTTACTGTTATCCCTTCGCTGTATGGAGATATGCGAAAGATGAGTGTTCTGATTGACGCGATGCCGAAAGGAAGTATTTTAGTTGCCACCACTACGTCTCCTGAACTCATGATTGCTGTCAGAAAGGCAGCTGCCATCGTGACTGACCAGGGAGGATTAGGTTCACACGCAGCCATTGTAAGTCGTGAACTAGGTATCCCTTGCATCGTTGGCACAAGAGTCGCGACAGAAGTTTTTAAGAA
>Ga0213870_1001251_pt1 | contig 11537 bp, 14 predicted proteins | sample WICALVC2017_Meta_FD_160119 | JGI IMG/M metagenome (GOLD analysis project Ga0213870, IMG submission 160119) | Freshwater microbial communities from subterranean cave lake in Wind Cave National Park, South Dakota, United States - WICALVC2017 | ecosystem: Environmental > Aquatic > Deep subsurface >... | reverse complement strand
TCTACATATCTAACTAGGGCAATAAAGTGATCGCCTTGTTGGCATAAAAATGACTTGTATCTTCCCTGATACAAATGCCCTTGGCCAATGGTATTTTTAATGGTGTGCCAGCGCCTTGTATGGGTATTAGAGAGCCATCCCATAAATTTAGATAAATCGCCATCTTGCTTTGGATACACTACCAAGTGCCAATGATTCGGCATAATACAATAGGCCAACAATCTCATTGCAAATTTTTCTATCGCCTCGGCAAGTATGTTTTCAAAAATCTGGTAATCTTGATCATCATCAAAAATCTGCACGCGCGCATTGGCTCTATTTAGTATGTGATATACTTCTCCTCCAACATCGGTTCTTGTTGTTCTTGGCATGGGTTTATTATATCACATTTGCTAAAATGATAAAATGGTGGCTGACCCCATTTCTCGTATGTGATATACTTCTCCTCCAACATCGGTTCTTGTTGTTCTTGGCATGGGTTTATTATATCACATTTGCTAAAATGATAAAATGGTGGCTGACCCCATTTCTCGTGACCCCATTTCTCGCTAAAAGAAAGATATTTAAGGTTAGAACCAGCGAAAATGGGTAAAAATAAGAACAAAACAGAGGCTTTGGCCTCTGTTCGTGCACACTGGCGGAGGAGGTGGGACTCGAACCCACGAGACCCTTTCAGGTCATAGCTTTCCAAGCTATTGTAATAGCCGCTATACGACTCCTCCAGCTTAGGTTTTAGATGTTAGGTGTTAGAAATGTTAGATTTTCACGACTTATTGCCGCCGCGTAAGCAAAAGGGTAAAAATACCTCTCCCATTGCTGGTCGGTAGATTGGTACACATTATCAAAATAAAAATAATCAATTAAAACTTCTCTCAAGCAACAAAGTTCTTTTAAATGTTTTCTATTTTGGGGATCTTCAATAGTTAAATCTAATAACTCTAATCCCCTTTCAAAAGCAGCCCTACTTTTATTATTATCTTTTTCACGCCAATTAATAGACCTGCCAATTTCAGCTCCAACATTTGCCATCTGTGCGAAAAAAGAAAACTTTTCCCATTTTTCTTTTGTAAGATTTTGATGAAAATAAATCATTTTTTAACTAACTTATTTATAATATCAATTATTTTATTTCTTATTTCTTCACTTTCGATTCCCATCGTTCTATTGCCAAAACCTGGTTTAAAATTCATCATTGAATCGAATTCGATAAAATCGTTGTCTTTTTTATCTGGATGAATATTAATCCCCCATAAATTTTTAGGCTCTGAATTTTCTTCTTTTATTAAAAATTCAAGTAAATCTGAATGCATTGGAGCATCAATAGCCATAATTTCTTTCTCAATATCAATAATTACCTTTACAAAATCGCCGTGCATATTTTTTGCCATTTCTTGCAGTTCAGAAATTGGTAGTTGGTCTTTTACAATTTTCATAAATTAATTTCAAATTCTTGACGATATCGTATAAATAAGTTTACCTGGAAGCCTTTTTCTAGGGCCAGATTTTGCATTTTTTATGTTTGAAGGAAAATTTATCCAGGGATCCATCCATTTTTTATTTATAGTTCTGACTAGATAATGCCCACTTGGATATTTTTTAGATCTTTTTATAAATACAATAGTTTTGGGTTTATAAATATTTTTTTTAATTTTAGGCTTAATGTATTTATATTCATAATCCAATCCTCCCTTTTTTAAAGCTTTCACAATATCTTTACAAAGAAATCCATAATCTTTCGAAGATTTCGGATTATCAAATAACTTTTTACTATTTTTGTAACTTTTTTCCAAGATAAATGACACACAAGCAATTCCGCATCCATGGTTATCTTTTTGTGCAACTTCATGCATAATTAAATCTCCATACCACGCAAAGCCTTGATCCTTTGTTCAACGGGCGGATGGGTTTGGAATAATTTTACCAACCAATTATGGCTTTGTTTTTCATTAAATGGAGAATCTATAAAAAGGTGGGCGGTGGCAGTGTGGGCGGCCTTGCGCATTGGAGTTACATCGGCTGAAATTTTTTCCAAAGCTGAAGCAAGGCCTTCGGGATAACGAGTTAAAAGCGCTCCGTCAGCATCGGCTAAAAATTCTCTCTTTCTTGAAATTGCCAGCCTAATTAATGTAGCTGCTATGGGAGCTAAAATAGCCGCAACCAAACCCAATACCATCAATAACGCTCCCGCCCGATTATTATCTGAATCCCTTACCCTACCGCCAAAAAAACTTATTCTCAAAAAGAAATCTGAAAGCAGGGCAACAATTCCGGCAAATATCACAATAACTGTACTCAAAAGCATATCTTTGTTGCCAATGTGGGATAATTCGTGGGCGATAACTCCCTGTAATTCTGTTTTGTTTAATTTATCCAAAAGCCCTTGGGTAACCGCAATAACTGCATGATTTTTGTCTCTACCTGTTGCAAATGCATTTAATTGTTGCTCTTTTATAATATAAATTTTGGGTAAAGGAAGGCCAGCTGTAATAGATAAGTTTTCTACCAAACGATACAATTCTATATTGTCGCTTTTTTTAATGAGAGTGGCATGAGACATAGCTAATACAATTTTATCTGAATACCAATAACTGACAATGCTCATTGCAATACTTAAAAATACGGCGAAGTATAAAATGGTGCTACTTTGTAAAATCTGGCTGAAAAGCCAGCCAACGGCAATCACGAAAACCAAAAAGAAGGTTAATAGAAACCATGTTTTTCTGGTATTGGAATCGGCATTTCTATAAATAGAGGCCATTATTAGTTTAAAATTTTACCTGCACGGGCTGTTTTTCTACGTCAGAGAATGTCTCAAACAATTCCATTTGCTTGAAACCAAATGCATTGGCAATCAAGTTTGCCGGGAAACTTTCAATTTTAATACTTAAATCTCTGACATTGGTATTATAAAATCGACGGGCGGCCTGAACCTTATCTTCTGTGTCTGTAAGTTCTCTTTGTAATTCCAAAAAATTTACAGAAGCCTTTAGGTCGGGGTAATTTTCCGAAACCGCAAACAGGCTTTTTAATGTTGAAGAAAGCATATTTTCTGCTTCAGCTTTTGCATGCACTCCTTGAGCTCCCATAGCGCTAACCCGCGCCCGTGTAACTTTTTCAAATAATTCTCTTTCGTGAGCCGCATAACCCTTAACAATATTCACTAAATTAGGAATTAAATCATATCTTCTTTTTAACTGAACATCAATATCAGACCAAGCCTCTTTTGCCCTGTTTTTTAAAGTTACCAAACCATTGTAAATTGCGATAACCCATAATACCAATACTATTACGATGATTAGAATAATAATAGACAATGCCATGTTTTTTATATTTATGAATTCAGTATCTTGTATTCCGGAGCTGGAATAGAATAGTGAATATTGAATTCGTAATTCAAAATTCAATTCAAGCTACAGAATACGGAATACGGAATACACATTTTACTTCTGACTATTTTCAATTAGACTATTTAAAAACGGATGTTGAACCACAAATTTATAATTCAACAATTTTAAAAGCATTAAAAAATCAAGAAGCTCTTCTCTAAATTTCTCGGGGCCGGCAAAAACTTCCCATAATTCCACAACAAGATTTTTTGTATAACGATGCAAAATTTCGTAATCGGCTTTCTTTTTTAGATAGATCATTATCTGTTTAAATTCGCCTCGATCTAACCAAACCCCCTGACACATTTTACAAAAATCAATTTTCACTTTTGAATCATCGTAATTTACTTCTACTAAACCGGCTCTATCAATAGGGCAGTGCCTGTCGCTTTTAGATAATTTGAATCTTCCCTTGTCTCTCCAAATATCAAAATCAAGCCAGTTAAGCTGTTCATCTTTATCGTCCTTTACGTAGCTCAATTCATTCTGCTCAAACCAAACACCCAAACACTCGGGGCAATAATCAACTTCAACATTGTGGAAGAGAACTTTTTTTAATTGATTGTGTCTATTGGGACAAAGCATGATTTATGAATTATGATTTACGAATAATGAATTACGGCGGTAATATATACAGACATATGGCGGTTTTTACCGAGTAGCGATAGTATCTTGGTATGTGTACCAAAATGCCAAAAAATGCGCTTGAGGAGCGATTGAGATGGGTGCTCCCCATCGTCAACAAGGAGATTAAACTAGTGGACGCAGCCAAAGTGTGCCCTCATGGAAAACGAACGTTGGAACGCTGGGTGGCTGCCTACCGAGAAAATGGCGAGGAGGGGCTTGAGCCCAAGTCAACCAGGCCGTTCACTAACCCGAACGAAACGCCAATTCGGATTAAAGAACGAGTGATTGAGTTCCGAAAGTCAAAGAAACAGTGTGCGTTAAAAATACAGTGGGATTTGGAAGAAGAAGGGATCAATTTGCACTTTCAGACGATTCAGAAAATCATCAAGAAGGAAGGGCTGACTCGTAAATACCGGACACGAAAGATTAACTACGGCTACGTACGAAAACCTTTTGGCAAGGGCGACATGGTAGAAATCGATGCCAAGTTCGTGCCTGACAGGATAGAAGGACAGCGGTACTACCAGTTTACGGCCATTGATTCGGCTTCGAGATGGCGGTATATGCAGGCCTACGATAATATTGATACGGTAAGTGCGATGGAATTTTTAAAAGAACTGATGGCAGTTGCTGATTTCAAGATTAAAGCCATTAAAACCGATAACGGTTCATGTTTTACCAACCGATACCAGGGATACTACAAAAGTGATTTGCCATTCCCGCGGCCACATGCGTTCAGTAAGCTTTGTGAGGAATTCGGAGCGACACATTACTTGATTGACCCGGGTAAACCACAGCAAAACAGTTTCGTAGAACGGTCGCACCGGACTGACCAGGAGAAGTTCTATGACGAGTTGGAATTTGCATCCTTTGAAGAATTAAAGTACAAATTAAGATTGTGGAATATGTACTACAACGATACCAAACACTGTTCACTCAACAAGAAAACGCCCAACCAAATGTTAAAAATACTAACCTAACGCACCCGCCAAAAGTGTGTATCTAAAACACGGCTTTATCATAACAAAAAACCCCCAATAAAACAATGGAGATTTTTATCTAATATCTAACATCTAAAAAATGGCACCTATTTTAGTGGATCCTATGTAATTATTGTAAGCAAGTTTTGACAAATACTATCTCTTATATATAGACCCAAGCATATTTTCTAATTTTTCTACCCTATCCTCTAGTTTTTCAAATTCATCCCTATAAATAGTGTGGATGATTTGATGTTTTCTAATAACTTTCATCTCATTTTGCATAATAGTAAACTCGTTTTCTAACTTTTCTAACTGTTCGACAGTAGCAGTTTTTTCAAAACCTTTTTGTACCATCACTGCCAAATCATTGATTGTAATATCTTTTTTTGCCATACATTCTTATTATATAAATATAATAAATCTGTTGCAAAAGCCCGTCTCAATAATAATCCTCAAAAGCGACTTTTGTAACCATCTCTTTGCATATTTTCTAGGTTCTAATTTAATAATCTTCCCCCCCCATCATCGGAGGCATTCCCCCACCCATATTCCTTTCCTCTTTCTTTGGCAGATCTGAAACAACTGCTTCGGTGGTCAATAACATCGCTGACGCTGAAACTGCGTTTTCTAAAGCCGTTCTGACAACTTTTGTCGGGTCAACCACACCGGCTCTTATTAAATCCTCAAAAATCATGGTAGCCGCATTAAAACCAAAATCTTCTTTACCTTCTCTTACTTTTTGAACTACTACGCCGCCGTCAAGACCTGCATTTTGAACAATCTGTCTTATTGGTTCCTCAACTGCCCTCTTTAAAATATTAATCCCCGTCTGCTCCTCACTCCCTAACTTAACCTCTTCTAACATCGCTGAAGCCCTTAATAACGCAACTCCTCCCCCGGGCACAATTCCTTCTTCAACCGCGGCTCTTGTGGCATGCAACGCATCTTCTAATTTGTGCTGTTTTACCTTTTGTTCAACTTCTGTGGCCGCTCCTACTTTAATAACCCCAACCCCTCCTGAAAGTTTAGCCAATCTCTCTTGAGATTTTTCCTTGTCAAAATCAGAAGTTGAATTTTTTATTTCTTTTCTTATTTGGTTCACCCTCTTTTCAATTTCAGATTTTTCTCCTTTGCCCTCAACTATAGTTGTGTTTTCTTTGGCAGAAATAACTTTTCTTGCCCTGCCCAACATTTCCAATTCAACATTTTCTAATTTCATTCCCTTCTCTTCTGAAATAACCTGGCCACCGGTCACACAAGCAATATCTTCAAGCATTTCTTTTTTTCTGTCGCCAAATCCCGGAGACTTTACCGCTAAAGCGTTAAAAATGCCCCTTAATTTATTTACCACTAAAGTTGCTAAGCCGTCGCCTTCAACATCATCAGCAATAATCACCAATTCTTTCTTTCCTGCCTTCACTAATTTTTCCAATAAAGGAAGAATTTCCGGCAAAGCTGCAATTTTTTTATCAGTAATTAATATATATGGATCTTCCAATACCGCTTCCATTTTTTCAGAATTAGAAACCATATAAGGAGAAATATACCCCCTGTCAAACTGCAAACCTTTTACAATTTCTTTGGAAAGCCCGAATGTTTTTGACTCTTCAACGGTGATTACGCCGTCCTTGCCAACCTCTTCCATAACCAAAGCTATCAAATCTCCCACTTCTTTATCCTGGGCCGAGATAGTAGCTACTTGAGAAATCTCTTCTTTAGTGCTGATTTTTTTAGACATAATTTTTAGTTGTTCAATAATCATATCTTTGCCTTTTATAATCCCCATTCTTAAAGCCAATGGATTAGCTCCAGCCGCTACATTCTTTAAACCTTCTGTTGCAATTGCCTGACAAAGCAGTACGGCTGTTGTTGTGCCATCGCCGGCAGTATCATTTGTTTTTGAGGCAACCTCTTTTATAATTTCAGCTCCAATGTTTTCTGTTGCATCTTCTAATTCAATTTCTTTAGCAATAGAAACTCCGTCATTGGTGATGGTCGGTACGCCAAAGCCAGACCCCAAAACAACATTCCTGCCCTTGGGACCCAATGTCACCTTTACCGCATTGGCAACTTTATCCAAACCTTGTTTTAAAATTTTTCTTGCATCTTCTTTAAAAATTATTCGTTTAGGCATTTATTTTCACTAATCAATCACTAATTTTATCACTAATTTTCGCGAATCGTATTAGAGATTATTAGAGTTTAAATTAGAGTTTGATTTGAGATTTATATTATTCAATTACCGCCACTATATCATCTTCCCTAGCAATAAGATATTCCTTTCCGTCAATTTTAATTTCACTTGGCCCATATTTTGTAAACAAAACTCTTTGACCAGGCCCAACAGACATAGGAATTATTTTTCCATCCTCTGTTTTTTTGCCAGGACCTACGGCAATAACTAATCCTTGTTCCGACTTTTCTTTTTCAGCGGTATCGGGCAAAAGAATACCGCCCCTTGTTTTTTCTTCTCCTTTTATCGGTTCTATTAAAATATGATCTGATAGTGGTTTTATGTTCATTTTCTTTCGCGGAATTACGCGGAATATTACGTTAAGACGCGAGACGTAATTTCTCACAAGAAATTCGACCCGTCTCCGGAATTACGCGGAAAAGTTTCTGCGTGTTTCTGCGTAAATTTCAGCATGGTTCTGCGATATTATAGATTGATAATACAATTTAAGAAATTTTTAGTTCCTTGTCAAGCCCCCCTATGCATAAATTATTAACTAACCAAAAAACTCAATAGTTTTAAACAAAAACCCTGATCACTCTTTGGAAAAAATGCAGGGTTATCTAAGTTTCAAAACAAAGAACTTTTCTAGTTACACTATTTTACTTATTATTTCCATTCTCCCCACTCGCAATATTTAGACACATAGCCAGGTTGTTTGGCCAGTTCCCGCTCATTGAAGTACTCATTGAGCACCGCTTTATGAATCATATCCCGGCAGTTAGGGTCAATCGGGTGAACGATATCAGCATAGAATCTTTTGCAACTATTAATGTCGCTGTTTTGGCGATCTTCGTCAAGATTACAACCGCAGTTGCCGCAGTAGTGATTAAGCAAGGGATTTTTATTACCGCAACGGAGGCAGTGATCGGCAATCTTGCGGTTAGGCATAGCTACGAACAGACTTTTTGCGCCTTCAATTATCCTTAAATCGCTCACTACTAATAAGTTGTCGAAAGTGATCCATGCAAAAGCGCGTAGCTTTTTATTTTCTTTCTGGCAATTATTATGCACCAGCTTAACGCGAACCTCTGTGATTTTCATAGTTGTGTCTCCTTAGGTTCAGAGTCTGGTTGATGCGGTAAAATCTTCTAATGTTCGATATTTTAAAGAACTATATTTTTTTCCTCTGGATTTTTATTTTGCAAGAGGTCTTATGGATTTCTATTATTTTAATCATATCATATTCTTTTTGCAAAAATTGTCAAACCACTCCGCCCTAAAGAGCGATAGACTTTTAGTAAATGATAGCCAAGCTTTTGACATTATAAAGTATTAATGCTAATATCTAAACACTTGTGAAATAAGAGACGGGGTCGGGCTTTTAGAGAAACAAGAGAATATAAATTTAAAAATTCAATCTGGTTAAATATAATTTTAGTCTTTAGCTAATAGATCTAATAATGTTTAATTGGGTAAAAAAATGGAAGGTACAATCAAAACTCTTACGGAGAAAGGATTTGGATTCATTGCTCGCGAAGGCGAAACAAAGGATCTTTTTTTCCACTCTAACGATCTGAATGGCGTATCATACACTGAATTAAAAGTTGGTGATGCAGTTACCTTTGATGTTGAGGAGGGCCAAAAAGGCCCGGCGGCAAAGAATGTAACACGCGTTTAATACGTTTTCGAAAACAAAAAACGGCCGTAAAGCCGTTTTTTGTTTTTAATATAAAATCTATTTTTCTATAGAAATACCCGCATTTTGTCGCTCGCCTTCTATAACATACTTCCTGCGACAGCAGGAAGTATGTTATAGCATTTTTTATCTTACTAACCCTGAATTACGAAACGCGCTTTTGATTAGAATTTTTATCTTCGGTAGTAGATAGAAATTAAGAATTAATTCTTAATTTCTATGCCCATGTTTTTTGCTGTCCCTGCGATAATTTTTATTGCTTTTTCAATATCGGTTGTATTGAGGTCTTCCATTTTCATTTTGGCTATTTCCTTTAATTGGTCTTTAGTGACTTTGCCAACCATTTTTTTGTTCGGTTCACCAGATCCTTTTTCAATACCGGCGGCTTTTTTTAATAATTCTGACGCCAAAGGACCTTTTAATTTAAAGGTGTAAGACCTATCAACATAAATCGTTACCTCGGCTGGAATTACATAGCCTACTTTGTCTTTTGTCGCTTCGTTAAACTTTTGACAAAATTCAGCGATATTCAAACCGTGCTGGGCCAATGCTGGTCCTACAGGAGGCGCAGGGGTAGCCTTGCCAGCTGATATTTGAACTTTTACTATTGCTTTTATTTGTTTCGCCATAAAAATAATACTAATCTCTGAATGATATACGGATGCAACAAATTAACATATTCGTGGCATTCGAATTTATTCGTGTGGCATCGTATTATGACTTAAACTTTTTTGATCTGCAGAGAATCCAACTCCACTGGCGTATCTCTTCCAAACATATTGACTAAGACTTTAATTTTTCCTCTTTCTTGATCTATTTCAGAAATTCTGCCCTCAAAACCTTTAAATGGCCCGTCTGTAATTTTAACTGAAACCCCAATTTCAAAATCAATCTGGAATTCTGGCTCTGCCACCTCCATTCTTTTTATCAAGTCGTCAATGTCCTTTTTAGAAACTGGCAGAGGTATGGTGCCTGAACCCAAAAATCCAGTTACCCTTGGAGTATTCCTTACCACATACCACGACTCGTCATCAACAACCATTTCCACCAAAACATATCCTGGATATATTTTTTCTTCAACAATTTTTCTTTTTCCGTTTTTAATTTTTATCTTTTTTTCTTTTGGGACAATAACGTTAAAAATTTTGTCTTCCATACTCAAACTCTCAATCCTCTGCTTAAGGTTTTTAGCAACTGCGTCTTCATATCCTGAATAGGTATGAATCACGTACCAATTTTTTTCTTTTTCTATAACCTGCTTAGGCATCGCCTCGCTCTATCAACGAATATCGAATAAGTCTCGAATATACGAATTATTTACCTTAAGTATTCGTAAATTCGCAAGAAATTCGTTATTCGTTGATAACTTTTACTTGAAAATAAAACCTCTTAATGTGGTTGAAAACAAATAATCTAATCCCCCTAAAACCGCTGCCACCACAATGGTAACACCCAACACAATCAAAGTGTGTCTTAAAACTTCATTTCGAGAAAGCCAATTGACTTTTTTCAACTCAACATAAACTTCCTTAAAAAATATCTTTATTTTTTGTATTATATTCATATTAACTACTAACTATTTTTGTTTTTTTTAAAACGGCCTCCCGGCCGTTTATGTATCTATCTCCATAGTAGCCGATAAATAAGTTCTAGTCAAGCCCTTGTATTGTACAAGACAAAAACTGCAGAAGATGAGATACATAGGTAACACCCCTAAACCACCAAAATCTGTTAGGATTAGGACAAATGTTTAACCTACTCATCACAATGCAACAAATATTTGCCTACAAGGGCGTCGTGGGAATACGAAGCTTCCTTAACCCGCCCCGCTTAAGCCAAGAAGCCAAGTCCAGGCTTAAGTGGATGGATCATTATCGTGAAACAAAGAACATATCCTTAACTTGCCGTCATTTTAACATATCTCGCAAGACATTCCATAAGTGGAAAAAGATATATGATCCCTACAATCTTGCCACATTAGAATCGGGAGACAGGGCGCCGAAAAGGAAGCGACAGCGTGAAATATCGTCAGAGCAGGAATTGCGCATCGTCGGTCTGCGAAAACAACACATCCGGTACGGCAAAGAGAAACTGTCGTTGAGGTATCAAGAAACTTACGGTGAAACAATCTCTGCATGGAAGGTCCAGAAAACTATTGAAAAGTACAGGCTGTATTACAGTCCCAAACGCACAGAAGCAATCAAGCGTAAAAGAGCAAGGTCTCAAAACAAAAAGAGAATAACCGAGTTAAAGCAGAAAAAGATATCAGGATTCCTTTTACAGATCGACACCATCGTTATTTATGCCAACGGATTTAAAAGGTACATTTTAACTGCCATAGACAAATACTCCAAGATTGCTTTTGCCAGAATGTATACAACCCACTCTTCCTACAACAGTCGTGACTTCCTGTATCGACTCAATTACCTTTTAGATGGTAGGATAAAGAATACCCAAACGGATAACGGTTCTGAATTTTTAAAATACTTCGATCAAGCTTGTGTTAAATTAAATATCAATCACTATTTTTCGAGAAATCATACGCCCAAGGACAATGCCGTGTTGGAAAGATTTAATCGGACATTACAGGAAGAATTTGTTAATCAGGGCAACTTTACAACCAACATTGGCATATTCAATCGGGATTTAACCGAATGGCTGGTGGAGTA
>Ga0213870_1001250_pt1 | contig 11541 bp, 10 predicted proteins | sample WICALVC2017_Meta_FD_160119 | JGI IMG/M metagenome (GOLD analysis project Ga0213870, IMG submission 160119) | Freshwater microbial communities from subterranean cave lake in Wind Cave National Park, South Dakota, United States - WICALVC2017 | ecosystem: Environmental > Aquatic > Deep subsurface >... | reverse complement strand
GGAAGAATACTGTCAAGACATAGGTTGCGCCAATAATCACAGGAAGATCCATCACACTTATTGCCTCAAAATAAAGGCGCCCCATTCCAGGCCAATCAAAAACTGCCTCTGTAATTATTGCGCCCCCAAGTGAGCCTGATAGGCTAAGTGCTAGAATAGTAACTATTGGAGGTGCGGCATTTTTTAATGCATGACCATAAACTATTTTTTTTTGATTTATGCCAATGGTTTTTTTTGCAATAACAAAGTCTTCCTGCAAAATGCCAATCATAAAATTGCGGACAAGATATGCCCACGAACCAAAACCTATCAAAACAATTGTTATCAAAGGAAGTGTCATGTGATACAATAGTGCTGTGATGTATCCTGGATCTGATGGCAAAACCGATGGAGTTGCACGTGCGGGAAACAGATGATATACAAAGGCAAAAACAAAAATCATTATCATTCCAACCCACCAAACAGGAAAGCTGCTACTAACTACGGCAAATGTTGATGTGATTCGATCTACCTTTGAATTAATCTTGCTGCTAGCTAAGGAGCCAAGGAAAATTCCTATAATTGAAATTATTATAGTTGCTGTAGTAAAAAGAAGAATCGTTTTTGGTATCTTTTCTAACAATATGTCTTTTACATCCGAAGAACCAGAATCACTTGTAAGAAATGTTGCACGACCAAAATCCAAAATTAAAATCTTGTAAACTGTCAGGCCAACTCTTTGAGGCGAGTACCAAGGTTCATCAAGACCTAGCGCTTTAGACCGTTGCTCAATTTGTTCCTGTACAAATCTTTCAAATTCTTCGGCACCTGCAAAGCTGCCCGCTATGGCTGGATTTTGTGTTATTTCGGTTCTTACCTGAAACGCTACCCCTTGCTTTAAAATTACATCCATGTTGGAGCCAACAAGAGCTATTGTAAGCAATAATGTAGCCAAAAGTACACCACACATGGTGACAAGACGCGTTGCAACGTATCGCTTAAGGCCCAATCAATAAAATAATAAAATTTGGTTTATAACCTATCTGAAAATAAAAAAGGAGGCTGTTTTAGGCACAGCACACTGATTTTTTCCATTTGTCCATTTGAATCTCATAACCGCAATCTTTACACAAAAGCCAACTTCGCTCCTGAAGAATTTTAAGCGGAGCTTCATATCTTGTATAAAAAAGGTTGTCTCCATCACAGGACGGACAGGGAATACATAGATGTTTCATTAAACGTCATATTGCCAGTTTTGAATATAAGGCGCGCGTAGAACTGATAAGTTGTTCTTTTTTGTCGATCAAAAAATAATAAAACTAATTTTTGCTGGAATTGGTGACTTGAGTCACACTTGTTCCATTAACCAACAGCTCAATTATTGTGCCATTGACATTTAGGCGGATAATCATTCCATCAAGGCCTGCCTGTATGGCAGTTCCGTTAACATTAAACTGCGAACTTTTGGTTTGATTAAGACTATCTGATCCAAAATACTCCTCATATAATGTAGAGTTACCTTGAATGGATGTAGTTGAATTATCTGAATTTCTTATAACTGTAAGTGCCTCCATTATCTCTCTTGTGACAGACGCTTTTTCAAAATACGCCCTCTTTGCATCCTCCATAGTTCCGCCCTTTGCAAGCTCCTCATTCATCACATTTCTTGCATCCTCCCACAACTTGCTTGTATAGTTTAGCTGCCCTATTATGATATTCTTTATGCTCTTGTCCAACTGTGACACAAATCTATCATAGTACCATCCATCCACATAATTCCCTCCGCCTGGCTTTGATACTGCGATTGTTTCATTGAGTATTAGGGCAGCAACAAATCGCTTCTCCTCTAAAAATTTCTGATATTCTTCTAGTGCCTGCTGCTTTTTTTGCTCGTGCTCTAATTTTGCTACCATGTCTTGACGATACTTGTAAAGTAATGCTGTGATTGGATCATTTTCAAAATCGATATCTTTTTCCTCTAAGGAATATGCAAGATCAAAGCTTTGTGCTAGGGAGGCTGATGCAAGTGCGGTTCCCTTTACTATAAAACTGGTGCTTGCAAGTCCGGTTTTTCCATTTGCACTTGTTGCTGCTATATTTACAATGTATTTACCAGGAGTTCTTTCCTTTGCCTCAAATTCGTGATAAAAATGGCCATCTTCATCAGAGAAGGTAACAATCGATTCGGTGCTTAACCTGATCTTTACCTCGGCGTTTACTATTGGCTTGTGGGCATGATCAACAACCTTTCCTGATATGACAGGACCTTCACTTCCTGCAATGGCCTCTTTTTGCGGGCTAGCTATTATTATGAGATCCCACAGCTTTGCATCAGTCATTGGTACATTTGCAAATAATAATACAACAAAGACTAAACCAATTACATAAGCTGAATTCTTGGTCACTTTTGATGATGCTTGCTTTGATTGTTAAGATTAGGATCTACTATTTTTTCTCTTTCTTGACAATATTTATTGAGTCATTCTCGCATAAGAACCACCTAAGAGCGTATCTCCGTGTATAAGCAGATAGCAGTATCAATTACGTTACTGGCTTTAGCATCATATGTAGGCAATGCAAATGCCGAATTTTTGTCACAGAAATGCAATGACTGCCTTGTAATTTCAGACTCTAAAATCTTGGAAACCTACAAAAAAACACTGCCTATTGTTATCTGGGCTGAAAACCTTGACCCCGGAAGCACAGTTATAGAACTAAAAGGACAATCCAATCTTGGCATATCAAGCATACCAATTACGATTAGCGTTACAAACCCTATTGGGAATATAGTTACAGTTGATCAGATAACTGCAAACCCCGATGGCAGTTTTATGACTCAAATAAAGACAGGTGGTCCTTTGTGGAAACAGGATGGCTCTTACACAATTAAGGCTCAGCAAGGCGATTCAGTAAACTCCATGAAAATTGTAAAAATCCAAGTTGACATTGTAAACGGTGCCGTGGTGCCAGAGTTTGGGGCAATAGCGCCTCTTGTACTATTAGTAGCTATAATGTCAATTATAGTAGTAACCGCAAAGGGCAGATTGAGCACATTAACAAAAATTTAATCAGCTAAGCTTCTTAAATCCTAAAAATAATCGTCAGTCAATTGGATTTAGCGCGATTTCAAGATGATGTGTATGAAATAACAGAGCGACTTGCATCACAACTAAAAAAAGACGATCTGCCAAAACTAAACTTTGTCAGACAGCGACTAATCGAGATGTACAAACAGAACTTGGTTAAAATCAACCATTCTGTTCTTGAATTAATTTGTGCCACAAACCTAATTGCGCATGGTTATTCAGTTGATGTGGAAAAACAGGTCTCAGACATTTTGATCTGTGATGTTTATGCAACAAAAGGAGACGGTACCACTATAATAGAAATAGAAACAGGCTTTACGCCACCTGAGCATGCGCTAGATACTATTGATTACTATATTGCAAGAGTAATGAGTAAGATTGCAAGATACAGCAAATATTGCTCAAAGTTTTCACTTGCAATTCCAGTAATTGGAATTTTGCCAATTCCAAAACTCTTTCTTGAGCCGCCTAATGTAAGAAAGAAAAGCGAAGTCAAAAAAGTAAAAAAGTTCTGTGACAGATTTTACAGAAATCCGCCAATTAAAGTAGACGAGATACTAAACGCAAGACTGCACTCGATTTATCTTATCAACATAGACAAGGGGTTTGCAAAGGAGACAGACCCCTATGCCTATTTAGAACTGACTGAAAAACTAGTCAAAAAGAGCGAGATCGACATTAATGGCTCTTAAAAATAACAAGCTTTTCAAGTAGCCTAAATCAGATTATAATTATGATTTGCGCAAACTGTGAAAAACACAAACATTACGAATGCATTGACTGTCTAAACGACCACAAGACACATCTTTGCGAATGCGATTGCCACGTTTTGTCAAAATCAGAGAAGTAAATTTAGAGTCTATAGCCTGCAGACCATCTGCTTTTCATTTTCTCATCAAGGTCGTCTGCAAGCATGTCAAACTCTTTTGTGTCGCCAAACTTGTGATAGGTTAGTTTTTCTAGGGTGCTTAGGACGCTTTTTGCGGAACGATACTGAGGAACAGATGGCTCGTTAAGCTCGCCATAAAGCCCTATTCCTTGAATTCCATTTAACTTGGCATAGCCTAGGATCAAGCCGTTAAAACCTGTGATTATTGACTTTTGTGGAGTAGTGTTTAGATCCATCTTTTCTAGCTGCTTTGTAATCTGCATTGATGTAGTTGTGACATATGTTTTTGGGGACTTGCCAAACTCGCGTGTCGTGTGAAATCCGCCAACAGTATAGATAAACTTGGCAGAATATTTTTTTGCAATATCAATCACATCCTGACATATAGCATGTAGCTCTGCAGTTGCTTGAGGCTGGCCTGCACCACCACCAAAAACGATCAAATCATCTGTGTATCGATACTCCCATTTGTCATCTGGTAATTTTATGTGCCCCCCCATATCAAGAACAAATGTTGGATAAGATGATCTTGCAGTTCTGAATTTTTTTGTTTTAAGATTCTCGTTTATGTGTTCAATTACAATAGCTCCGATATTTCCCATATCTTGCATTGCTGCAATTATAATCGGCTTTTCAAGCTCAGGCTCGCTTTCTTGGAAAAACTCCATGCTATATTGTTAGCTTAGCTTATGTTTAAATTGTGAGTATATCAAAATCAAAAAACTTGTTGATCAAGTTTTAAAGCAACATTTTACAATGATCTGATATAAATTCTCATCGATCGTATTAGCTAAAAATCAAGATTCATAAACTGATTCCACACTATATGTGAAAATTAGGGATTTACAATAAATGAAAAACTTTGGTACACTTGAATACGTGCTTGACAGGTACTCACAAACATGGAGCTGGAAGGTAACAGGCCAGCGAGCAGTGACTATGGTCTCAAAGGTCATTCCGCAATCGTGGTACGGCGATGGCCCACATGAGGCAATTATACCTGACAGTCAGAGAAACGTCAAACAAATCAAATGGATCCTTGAGCGATATCCGCTTGAGATCTTATCAAAGTCTGTCTGGAAAAGAAAACTCGTGGATCATAAAAACATCAAGGAAAGAATGCCAAAGATTGAAAAACTTGTTAGGGCAAATCCTGGAAAACAGTTTAAAGGGAAACTGCTCAACTTTCAAAAAGAAGGGCTTGATTTTCTAATAAAGTCATACGGAAATGCACTGCTTGCAGACGACATGGGCCTTGGAAAAACTGTGGAGACATTGGCTTATCTGGCTACAGAAAAACAGGCCTTTCCAGCACTTGTTGTAGCGCCACTTGTAACATTGAACAACTGGCAAAGAGAGATTGGTAAATTTTTGAAAAGAAAAAGTCGAAACGGACGACTAGTTGACGGTGAAGTGCCTACCTCATTTATTATTCGCCACGGAAAAAACCAGGATCTTGGCAACTTTGATTTCTATATAATCAACTATGAGCTGCTGCACAAAAGATTACCAGACCTCTTAAAGCTAAACATCAAAACCCTTGTCTGCGATGAGGTTCAAAACCTTCGCTCAAACACCACACAAAAGTATGCTGCTGTAAAAAAGCTAGCCGCACTAGAATCAATAAAGTATAGAATTGGCTTATCGGGAACTCCAATCTATAACCGTGGCTCTGAGATATGGCCTATTGTCGATATTTTAAGGCCTGGTCTTCTTGGAAATTTCAAAGAGTTTTGTGAATATTTCTGTTATGTAAATGAAAAAGGAAAGGCAATTGTTCTTGAAAACAAACGTCAGTCACTACACAAAGAGCTGCGAAAACATGTTATGTTAAGACGTAAAAAATCTGACGTACTAAAAGAGCTTAAAGAAAAGGTACGATACAAAGAAGTAATTGATACTGACATCGAGTACTACCACAAGGAGCTAAACAGAATTTGGCAAAAACTCGAAGAAGAACAAAAAGACGCAAAATCAATGTTTGATAAATCGGCCTCTTATCAGCGAGCCATACAAGGCGAAAGACAAGCTGCCGGTGTTGCAAAACTTCCATATGTAATTAATTTTGTTGAAAACATAATGGAAATTGAAGAAAGTGTAGTTGTCTTTTGTCATCACAAATCAATTCATCAGCTATTGCATGAAAGACTTGGTAAATATTCCCCATCAGCTATAATTGGTGGTCAAACAGATAAGGCACGACAAGACAACATTGATGCATTTCAAGATGGCAAAACAAAACTAATGATTGCAGGTCTTAGGGCAGGAAACGTTGGCATTAACTTGAGCCGGGCACGATATGTTATTTTTGCAGAGCTTGACTGGAGTCCTGCAATACACAGGCAGGCAGAAGACAGACTGCATAGAATCGGCCAGAAAAACACCGTCTTTGCATATTATCTGATTGGAAACGGAACCCTTGATGATCACGTGGCAAACGTGCTTGTAGATAAGAGCTATGAGATTGATGCCATAATGGATGCAAAAATTGAAGAAGACGACAACAAGGAAAAGGCAAAACTAATCTTGGCTCAAATCCATGACAAACTCTCTATGAAAGTAGTTAACTGAAAATATTGATTTTTTTATTGGAAAAGACTTTGCATTTTGCAAAAGATCTTTCTCCATATAGGCAAATTTCGCAAAACGTTTCGGAACAGGAACAAATTATTTCGTTTTTTTGCTTGTTTTACAAACTTGCCGTAATGTGCCAGAATGTCTCAAAACATGTCCCAACACGAACAAATTATGTCCTTTTTTGAAAAGATCTGAGAATGCCATTTGCAAAATGCGAACAGACTATGGCACTAAATTAGAATGAATTCAACAGTCAGAAGGCCAAGCTGTTACAGGATATGGAAGAATAGAAAATAATTTTATTGCCAACTTTTCAGATTTTGCGCCTAAACATGGAAATAATTATCGCCATTTTTTTCTCGAATAAGCGGTACGGATCTGCTAAGTTTGAACTATTCGTAATCCTTGGGGAGATTACGAATTTTTCCAATAACAGAGCTGAGAAAAACTTTTCAATAATTTGTTGTTTGATCAATTTTCAGAAATATTGCTAATTAATTATATGTAAATGTCAATGTTGACAGAACTATATATATAGATCTTATACTCATGTATACTATGACTGATTGGAATCAGCTATTGTTGGAGGTAAAAGACGGCTTGACCTTTGCACAGAGGCTGCCCCCAAGTATAACTTACAGTGTAAAAAATGATGGAGTGCCTATCGCAGGATCTGAAAAAACGGTTTATCGGAGATTAAACGTTCTAGAATCTATCGGGCTGGCTAATTTTAGAGATGGTCGTTTTCAAATAAACAGAGCTGTGCACCAGCCTCATTTTTTGTTTCAAAAATTATTGCCATCTCTTGTGGCATTAAAAAATGCAAGACGGTTTGGAAAGCTATACAATAGTTCTGACGTAAGTTTATCCCGTAGAATACTCGATGAAAAATTTTTAATTACTTTGGACTATGCAGCATGGGAACTAACACGATACCAGACTCCCTCGGATCTTTATCTCTATGTGGATGATATAGAAACCACGGTAAAACTCTTGAAAAAAAATAATTTTAGTGAAGGCAAAAAAGGCCATGTAATTCTGCTTCCAAAAATTGGCGATTTTTCAAACAAGATAGAACGGGTATATTTAGATTGTATTGCCAAAGGCGGAAGAAACACCATGGATGCAATAGCTATTGAAATATTACATGGGGATAAACTATCTGCCAAGGGGCAGTTCTCAATAGAATATGTGCTAAAAGTACAAGAAGATCTTCCAAAAGAGCAAGATGATAATTGAAGCCGCTGATTCGTGAAGCAGCACTAGTAACAAAAGATTTAGGCCAACTAGTATTCATAGGAGCCATTGCAAGATACTTTCATACAAAAGACTATCGCGACTCTCAAGATCTAGATTTTGTAATGGCTACTCCTCTTACTGAAGAGGAGTTATTTGACAAAGGCTATCGTAAATTTAATGAAAATAGAAAAGATGTATGGCGAACTCCTCGAGGAATTAAAATTGATATGTACACATCTGATGTTGGAGGAATATCGGTTGAAACATTAATCAAAACTGCAAAACAATTTGATGCAGACAAAAAAGGCACTAAATTGAGTGTGATGAGTTTAGAATGTCTTATAATTTCTAAGCACAGGGCACAGAGGGACCAAGATATTTCTGATTTAAGAATGATTGCTCACAGGAAATTAAGAGAAGTTGATTGGAATCTAATGAGGGAAATAACAGGCGATGAAACAGAATGCAAATCAATTAAAACAGATATGGAATTTCTGGCAAAATCATAGTACGGTAAAATCTTGGTCCAAATGACTAAGCATTACCTAATTTTGTATTTTAATGACGACTCAAATTAGTTATTCTTTTTTCCTGTCTTAACTTGTATGCAGTTATCCCTGCAAACCCAAAGATAACTCCTAGTCCCATATACGAAAGAGGCTGGCTATAATCAATCAGAACAGCAGAAATTCCTGTCCCAAAAATGCCTGGAAGTAAAGAAAGTACATAGAGCCACCAACCACAACATCCGAGCGGTACAAGTGAGAAAAACGACAAAAATGATGTAAATGTTGTCCCTCCGGAATTTCCGCCAAACATTTTTCTTTTGACTGTCAACCTGCATCCTAATCTTTTTGCATGACTTGAAAGATACATCTGTAATCCAACTCCTATGCCCAACCCTCCAATGATTATGGAATTCATTTGCAGTGCAGCCGATATTGCATCTGCAGGATCAAGTGCAGGAGTAGTAGCTACGACCACCCCAAGATACACAACTACTGTTATTGCTCCTACCAAGATCCCCTTTACCAGCGGCTCCATTCTAAGCCTCCGGATAAAGTAGGGTATCTGGATAAAATGCGACCCATTCAAACCAAAATCCTGGGCTGAAAACTTCTCTTTCCAGCTTTGTGCCCATTAACTGCCCATTGACAGCTTCGCCATCAAAGTTCCACTGACTGTTTGTTTGTGTATCAACTATTTTGCCATCGACATATTCAAATTCCAAAATATTGCCATCAACTACTGGACTAAATGCCCTTGCCATTTGCGGGTACAATGAAACCAAAAGGAGGTTCTTGTCTCCAACATGATCATTGATTACCTTTTTTTCTTCAACATCTGCAAGCTTGTATGCCTTGTAGGTGTTGCCCTCATCAAATCCCAAAATTATCTCCTTTGGGTGAAGCCTGTCGTCTCTGTTTTCAACTGGGAAAATTATTCGTGGATCTGTATAGTAACCAGTGTAAGGGTCAGAACCATAGGCTCGAAGATGACCTGTCTTTGTTGTCAAGACAAGCGTTTCAGGGTATAATGACTTCCAGTCAGACCAGCTTGCAACATCAAATGGGATCCTATTTAGCTCATATCCTGCAAGCTCGCCAGTTATTGCCATTCCCATTGCCTGACTCCACTGTGAATCTGTATTTCTGTCATACATTACCAGGTTGCTGTTGTATAGCTTGCCTGATACTCCAAACTCTGTAACCTGACCGTTGACTGTGCTTTCAAAAACTTGATTTGTAAAACATAAAGGACAGTATGTTACTGCAACAGGAATTCCACCTACTATATCATTTACGATTTCATGCCAGACAAGAATGAAAAGTGGATAAGCCCTTGCTTCTCCGTTTATTATCAGGCCTAAAACAAGATCATTGTCTGACATAAAATTTGCATCAGAGGCTGTTGCAAAGTCAGGTCTGTCAATTGATGGAATTCCATCTTTTGGAACTCCGCCGCTTTTGATCTTATCTAGGGGAATAATGTGTTTGACTCCTTTTGTAACCTGGATTTTGAACTTTGGTTCATCTTGAATTTGTGATATGCCTTGTTCCTGAATCTGTGATGCGTCTTGTTCTTGTGATACAATAGGGGCTGATTCTACAATTGTGTTTTCAAAAGAGTCACTCTCTCTAGTATTTTGTGGAATGGTCATTACATCAGCTGCATAGATTATTACTAAAACTGCGACTACGCTTATGCCTCCTAAAATTGGATATTGATAACGCATCTTACTAAAAACTGGCTTGAAAAGTATTAAACGGTTTTTCCAAATCCCATTAGTTCTCGATTAATATGCAAAGATAATTTATAGTAGAATGTAACTAGGTAGTAACAATGTTACCATAAAGTAACATCTTAGCCTATTTCTATCTATGACAAGATTAGAAAACTTTCATATGATGTGATCACTTCATCTTTTCACTTATGGAACGAGCAGATGTGTATTGAAAGTCGAACCAACAGATTTGGAAAAATGTTTAGAAAAATATGGGATGAAACGTTGTCCAATTGATAACAGCATAAGAATACTTTGGAAAAAACATGCTCTACACATTGTACGCAATATGATTCTCCTGAAGCAAAGTAGATTCAGCCAGTTCCTAAAATCTATAGAAGGAATAAACACAAAAACACTTTCTATCAGACTTGATGAAATGGAGAGATCTGGTCTAATCAACCGTAGAGTCTTATCAAGACGTCCAATCGAAGTTGAGTATTCCTTAACTCATAAAGGAAGATCACTTGAACCATTGTTGCATTTTCTTTCAACCTATTCTATGAAATTTGAACCTAAAGTAATATTTCCAGATAAAAAACCACGAAGTGTAAAACAAGTATTTGGAACCGAAAATCTTTTCAAAGTTATTCCAAATTAAAGTATGTCCTAACTTGGTAAGATAGAAGAACCTGATTTTACAAGTGTAAAGTATAGGATTTAAGTAACAACCGATTGATTTCTTACATATGATCAAACAATCGGTTTGGATAGGAATAACAATCGGAGTCTTCTTTGCTGGCATAGGTATGAGCTATGCAATTTTTGCTAGCACATATGATGATCCTGCTACCATGAAATTTAGAACTCAAGACATGTTTGACCAAATGATGTCAAACAATCCCAAGATGACAGCAAGATGGATGGATTCTACGATGACTGAAGATCCACAGCTTATGTTGAATCAGATGAATGAGATGATGAGCGATCCAAAACTAAGGATAGAAATGATGAATTACATGATGCAAAATCAAGAGTTTATGCAAAGTATGATACAAAATGTCCAAATGATGGATAAAATGGATTCACAGATGAGTCAAGGTAACATGATGTCAGGCATGTCATTTAATGTCAATGCCCCAATTACGATACCCATGATTGACGGATACTACAAAGGAGAAAAGGTGTATTTTGTTCATACTGAGGTATCTGATGCCAACATGGCAAATATGATGAGCATGATGATTAACTTTCCAACATTACATGTTACGGAATTGAAGAATATCTCACAAGAAAACATGGCCAAAGTCTATGTATTTACAAATGGCATTTCAGGATCAGGGCCTTATGGAGGTGGACCATTTATGTTCCAGATAGATGTGTTTGATTCTATACCAGATCAGGTAGGATACAGCCAGTTTAGAGTACCATACCTAGTTACATGGAATGATAATTCCACACCAAGACTCTTAACATCAGTTGAAGAAATTTTAGAAGCTGAGGCAAATGGTGAATTAACAATTCAAAAAACAGGCAGTGTAGTAAAT
>Ga0213870_1001249_pt1 | contig 11550 bp, 8 predicted proteins | sample WICALVC2017_Meta_FD_160119 | JGI IMG/M metagenome (GOLD analysis project Ga0213870, IMG submission 160119) | Freshwater microbial communities from subterranean cave lake in Wind Cave National Park, South Dakota, United States - WICALVC2017 | ecosystem: Environmental > Aquatic > Deep subsurface >... | reverse complement strand
TGTCTAAAATGTTTATCTTCGGCATCTGATTGGCAAAATTTTCTCAACGATGTTATGGCTAACATCGCTTCAAAAATTTTGCCAATCACCTATCCAAAGCTAAATCATTTTATCTCAAAAAGCATTTTCTAATTCAAGGTAATTAGGCAATTTTTATTATTTTAAAGTTTTCCGGATTGACTTCTATTTTATCTCCCTTAACAACTGACTCGTCTAAAAGAGCTTGGGCGATTTCGTTTTCTACTTTATTCTGCAGTGTCCTCCGCATTTCCCGGGCGCCGAATTCAGGCTTATAAGAAATATCAACAATTTTTTCTTTCAAAGACTCTGTTACGATAAGGTCTATTTCTTTCTCCTTTAAGCTCTTGGCTAAATCAGACAGCATTAGTTGAGCGATATCCATCAGATTTTCTCTTGTCAGAGGATGGAAAACAACGACGGCGTCAAAGCGATTTATAAACTCGGGTTTAAAAATGCCTTGCTCAAAAAGCGAACCCATCAAGATTTTTTCCTCAATTTTTTTCCCTTCTTCAATTGCCTTAAAAATCAAAGGGGCTCCGGCGTTGGAAGTGCAGATGATGATTGTATTGGCAAAGATGACCTTCCGGCCTTGGCCGTCGGTAATATGGCCTTCATCAAAAACCTGCAAAAATAAATTTAAAATATTGGGGTGGGCTTTTTCTATCTCATCCAGAAGGATCATAGAAAAAGGATTTTCTCTTACCGGTGTTGTCAGAAGACCCGGTTGCTCTATTTGAGAAGTTCCCCCAATCAACCGGGGGATATCGGAAACTATCTGAAATTCCGACATATCCAGCCGAATCATTCTTTTTTCTCCGCCAAAATAAATATCGGCTAAAACTTTTGATGTCTCGGTCTTGCCTACTCCGGTTGGACCTAAAAACAAGAAAGTTCCCATCGGCCTTTTTTTAGAAGATATCCCCGACCTTGCTCTTCTCATAGCAACAGAAACTCCCCGAACAGCTTCTTCTTGGTTAATAATTCGTTGGTGAATCAATTTTTCCAAATTCATTAGAACTGACCTTTCCTTAAACTCCAACTTGCCGATGGGAATTTGTGTTTTGTCGGAAATAATCTTGGCAATATGGCGGGGCAAAACCACTTTTTCTTTCTGTGATCTAACGACAACCGACGCCTCCTCCAAAACATCAATGGCTTTTTTAGGGAAAGGGGTGCTGGGCATATACCGGGCTGTCAGATTTATTATTTCCCTGATAGCCGGATAAATTATTATAATTTTATATCGTTGTTCTAAAATAAGAGCCAGATTTTGCAAAATTCTGATTGTTTCCAATTCCGAAATCTCCGAAACCTCAATTTTCCTAAAGTATTCCAAAAAGGCCGGGTTCTGTTCTAATTTCCGGTGGAGGCCATCAAAAGAGGTTATCCCGACAAAATGAAAATTTGGCATAGCCAAATATTTTGACAAAATGACAGAAATATCAACCTCGCCGGGCTTTTGAACTTTTTGGGTCACATAATTGTCTATCCGGTCAATTACTAAAATAACATTGCCGGCGGCCAAGGCCTCCTGAAATATCCTATCTAAAGTGATTTCCATTTCTTCCTGATTCTGAATTTGAGAAAGTAAAGCAACCATATCTATTTCAACAACCCGTTTGTCAACAAGGTCGGGGAGACCGGTCCCCAAATAACAACGTTTGGCCAAGGCCTGGACAATGCTTTTCCTTCCAACCCCCTCTTCTCCAATAACTAGAGCGTTGCTCAAATCTGATTTGGATAAGATTACCTCCAGATCCCCAATCTCTTTTTCATGGCCAATAATTTCATTTAAAATATTTTTTTTGACGAATCTTCGCCAATCAATCGAAAATTGGTCTAAGGTTACGGTAAAACCAGAGGCAAAATCCTTGCCGATGGAACCAAACCTTGATAAGTTTTCTTTAGTCCAAAATTTTTTGCTTTCTTTTATTGTTTCTTCTAAAAAATCCAGCCATAAGGTTATTTGCTCAATATCTTTTTCCTTAAGCTCATCGTTAAGTAAAATTTCTTTAAAGAATTTATTGTTCTTAGCCAGACTGACCAAAATATCCTTTGGCCCAATCGTTTGGTGCCCCCTTTCTTCTGATAGGACGGCGGCGTCAGTGATTGTTTTTTGGAACGATTGATCAAAGGCCAGTTGAAATTTATTTTGTCTTGATTGTTTTTCCAAGCAATTTTTTAGGTCAACCAGCAGTTTTTTATCATCCAGTCCTAACCGAAAAATTATGATTTGAATATCCCGGTTTTTTTCCAAGGCGGCATAAAAAAGAGCTTCGGAAGAAACTTCGGCAAGTTTCCTTTTGGAGCAAAGCCTAACAGAATATTCAACAATCTGGCAGGATTCAAGACTTAAAAATTCCGCTAAATTAAAGGAATCCGGTTTTAAGAGAGCCTCTGAGATGGAAATGGTTTTTTTCGGAATCTTGATTTTTAATTCGGAAAACAAATGGCTCTCCGTAAAAAAGAGCAAAAGGATAAAAAACAAAACAGGCATTTTTAGAGCTGTTGACTCTGAGACAAATCCAAAAAAATAAAAAATAATTAAAAGCAGCGACAAAAAAAACAGACCTAAACATAATCGGCTTAAGCCGTCGGCGTACTTAAAAAGGGGAAAAGATGCCAGCCGGAAAGTTTTTGAAACTAAGGTATTTTTTGTATCAAAATTAAAAGCCATAGACCAATATTATGAAACAAGAAAGAAGATTAAAGCAGCTAATATAAAAGGTTCCAGTATCCAAAATAAAATGAAAATTCCGCCTATGGCAAATATAAAAGCCATTGCAATCACGCCAACAATAATTAAGAAAGACCGGCAGATTAAACCGATCAGACGTGAAAAAATATTGGAAATGAAAATTTCAAAATATCCCCTTATATCAAAACCCCGGGGGTATTGCCATTTATACCTCCGCCAGGGAGAAATAAGAGTTGCTGCCAAAAGAGGCATGGAAAAAAAATCTAAGCCGAAATAAATAAAATTTTTCCAAATAAAAAACAAAAACATTGGCATTTGTAAAAAATGCCAAACAAGCCAGGAGATAACGATATTTTCTTGTCCTTGTCGCGCCATAGTTATTTTCCCCTAATCATTTTGATCCCTAAATGGGATATTTGGCCGGAGCCAAAAATTAAAATTCCCGCCAATATTGACCAACTTAATAAATTTAATATTTTATTTAAAGCATCAAGAGGGAGAATTTCATTTATTTGTTTTTGGATTGCCTCTTCTAATTGCTCTTGGATTTGCTGGGATGTCTCTAGAGAACGGACCGGTGATGATTTTTGCTGGGGTTGTCCCTTAAAAACTAACGGAGCCGAAACCTTGGCGGTAAAAATATTATAAGACTGCCAAAGAGTCCAAAATATCACTGCCAAACCAATCATCAATAAAACATATCCTATCGTTTTATTTAAAATCATTGCTTAAAATTTCCTGACGGATATCTTCTGGGATGGGGATTGCTTCGCCGGGTTTGGAAACTCCGGGATACCGCCAGGCACTGATTATCTTTTTTTTGTCTTTTAAATCTTGATACATCAGCCATATTTCTCCAGGAGCTTTTTTGGCAAGATTAGTTGACCTCCTAATTGAATAAACTTTATTTGTTTTCATCGCCGCAATGGTGCCTGGGGCAATCCCCAATTCTTTTCTCTCCGGCTTATAGAGCAAATTAATCAACCGGCTTTGAGAAAGCCTGTACTGACGCATTTTTGTTTTTGAATGTTCGGTCCAATGAAGTTTTTTGTATTTGTCTTCCATTTAAATGACCGGCTTTAATCCGTGGACGATGGAGGATTTGAACCTCCGACCTCTTCGATGTGAACGAAGCGCTCTGCCGCTGAGCTAATCGTCCGATATATCTTAATGTATGCGCATCTTTACTGCTAATTTTACCAAATTTTATATTGGCAATCAACAATCCAATGCCGGACAAACTAAAAAGAGTTGTAACTTGGGAAATGGGGTTTTTAACACCGCTTACTGCGTAAGCGGTGTTAAACTCAATTCGCCTTCAGATATAATAGTATCCACATAAAAGATTGTGAGTCGATACATATAATTTCTACCTAAAAAGTGCAATATGTCTGTGTAGATTGCCAAAAAACTTGACAAGGATTGAGTAATATGATAGGGTCTTTCTATGTCCGAAAGATGGTCTTTCGGATGGTTCGTTTCAGTGTAGTGACGCAAGGTCACTCTTTAGGAGGTTACGCTTATGCGTACCGTCAAGATTCACTGCGTCGGTGTGTCCTCGCTTCTCATGGATCGCATGTCGGCCGAGACTCTCGAGTCTCTGGAAACGGGTGTGCGTCCCCCTGAAGTCAAGGATCGTCCGTCCGTGGACAAGGCCCGCGAGAAGATCTACCGTAATGACAGCGGTCAGATCGCTCTGCCGGCTGAAATGCTGATCGGTGCTTTGGTTGCCGCTGGCCAAAAGGTCAAGAATGGCGCCAAGACCATCAGTACAGCCAAGACGACCACGCTGTTTGACCTCATGATGGTCAAGTCCGTCGATCTGCCGCTCACCAATGGCAAGATCGATCCCAAGAGCGTGCTCGGCAACGCCGCCACGGGAAACGACCTTCCCTGGACCGTCGATCGCCGCAAGGGCATCGGCTACCAAGCCAAGACTCCCACCGCCGTGGCGATCATCCGGCCTCGTTTCCCTTCGTGGGAGTTCGATCTGGAGATCGAGTACGACGAGAAGCGTGTCAAGGGTGAGGTTATCCGCCAGCTGTTAGAGAACGCCGGCGGCAGCCAGGGTCTGGGCGCCTTCCGTCCCAACAAGCGCGGTCCCTTCGGGCGTTTCCGCGTCGAGAAGTGGGAAGAGGTCGGCGCCAACAACAAGGCCAACTAGTACCGTCAAGTCCTGTTCTGCCCAGAACAGTCGAGACTGGTACTGAGTGATCCAGTTCAGTGAAATGGATTTCACTAAACTTAAGGGCGGGTGTCACTGCAAAGTGCGCCCGCCAATTTTTTTGAAAATTCCAGTTACGTCAAGTTATGTTGCGTATCGTCGAGTAAATTCCAGTGACGTTCACTTTAGGGTGGGGACTAATCTGATCCCCACCAAAATTCCTTATCATCCACTTATGTCATAGAGCGGAGTTCAGTTAAGTCGAGTCCAGTGTAGCGCCTTGCAGTTAAGTTAAGGGCGTCCCGATTAACATCGCGGACACCATTTTTATTGCTTGTAAATTTGATATTTCTTTCATTAGATGTTATATAAAACAATCCTGTTCAGTCGAGTGGAGACTAGTCAGGTTTAGGCCAGTAAAGTTTCGCGTTGTTACCTCAAGTCCACTTTCGTGGGGTTTATGGCATTCCAATTTTGGAACGCCGCGCAATCATTCGTTCTTTGTCATCTTTATCCACTGTTGCTTAGTTTGGTGTATGGTAAAGTCCTGTACCATGCAGTAGAGCCGTGTAGAGTTTACTACAAGTACAGGGCGCTTAATTTATTTGAGCGCCAGCCATTTCTTCTTTATTCATTCCATTGACGTATGGTTCCGCTGAATGCAGTGGCGTCTAGTATTCCATAGTACAGTCTGATTGAGTTCAGTTGAGTGTAGGACAGGAATATAAAATTCCTGTCATTTCATTATTATTGCTTTTTGGCTAATCTGGTAAAGTACCGTAGCCCAGAGTTCTGTCCAGCACCCTCACCTCTACTTTAGTTCGGTGAAGGGGAGAAATTAGAAATTTCTCCCAAAATTCATCATTGTTCTTCATCTGTTTCTGTTAAGCAGGGTGCACTTTTCTTTTGTGCATTGAGGTTACGTATGGTGCAGGACGCTCTTATTTTAGAGCGTCACGCAATTATTCCTCTTTGCCCCTATTTCATGGAGTTAAGTGGAGTCGTGTAACCTAGCGTACGGTTGCGTGGAGTGGAGTTCGGTTCAGGGCGCTTGGATAAATTTCCGAGCGCCAATCTTTCTTATCTATCTAATTCAGAATGGCGTGGAGTCTTGTCGAGTTAAGTCCTGTGTCGTCAAGAATCGTAGACTAGAGCACAGTTAGGTACGGGGCAGAGATTTTTAAATCTCTGCCATTTACTTATCTCATACTCATACTATTTACAGTAGGGTACTGTGTTATTGTGTTATGTCGCGTAAGGTCACGTCCAGTTCGGTCTAGGGCGTTTCGATATTATTCGGAACGCCATTTTTATTGCTGAAAAATTGACATTATTATATTAAGATGTTAGTATTTTACATATTCCAGTGCTGTTAAGTTCTGTCCGGCTCACTACTGTCCAATACAGTAATCTACAGTAATCTATGGAACAGTTCCTTCTGGGGATTGTCAGCAATCATCCTTTCTTCATTTTGCAGTTTTGTTACGTATCCTGCAGTTCTCTAGTCTGCCCTCAAGTAGATTTAAGTGTGGGGCAAGGATAAATTTATCCTTGCCATGGAATCATTGTTCTTTTGTTTTATTTCGTCAAGTTTATTTAAGTTGAGTACCGCAACGTTGGGTAGCGTGAAGTCTTGTATAGGGCGGTCCGATTTCATCGAGACCACCACGCAATCATTGTTTTTTTAATCCAGTAGAGTGTTGTTTGGTTCAGTCGAGTAGGGTTCAGTGAAGTGTAGTTAAGTGAAGTCAAGGGCAGAGATTTTATCTCTGCCATGTCATCATTGTTCTTTGTCATCTCTTTCCTGTCTTGTATTGTATCGCCAAGTTAAGTGTTGTTTCGTAGGGTCCAGTCTTTTACGGTCGCGTAGAGTGCAGGGCGCTTGATCCAAATCGAGCGCCACTTCCTGATTTTTCCAATCTTATCTGCTAAAGTGTAGTAGCGTTCAGTAGAGTTACGTGACGATCCGTAGAGTCTTGTGACGCGGAGTTCAGTCCAGGGCATCTCAAAATTTTGAGATGCCACGCAATCATTTTTCTTCAATTCTTCCTGTGGCGTGTAGTGACGTATTGTCCGGTATCCTGCATTGTAGTAATGTAAAGCCGAGTGCAGGGCAGGGATTTCAAAAATCCCTGCCACGTTATCATGATTCCTCATAACATAATAGAGTTACGTTTCGTGGAGTTTAGTGGCGTGGCGTAACGTCTAGTAAAGTGGTGTGTAGTCCAGGGCGTTTCGATTCATTCGGAACGCCATTTTTATTAGTCAAGATATTTGTTTGACAAATTCTAAAGTATATGATAAATAATTAGTATAATTCAGTATTGTTCTGTTCAGTATGCAATAGCACAGTGGAGCCGAGTTTGGCCGAGTTAAGTGCGGTTATGTAGGGTGTGGGACGGCGATTTTTTTAAAATTCCCGCCAAATTTCATCATTGTTCTTTTCACTAATTTATTTTCTGGTGTCCGGTCGAGTTAAGTCCAGTAAGGTAAACTCAGGTGTAGTACCCAGTAGTACGGTCGAGGGCATCTCAAGACTGAGATGCCAGCAATCATCATTCCCTTTCATTCTTACTTAGAGTGCCGCCAAGTGCAGTGCAGCGTAGTTGCGTGAGCTCTAGTTCCGTATGGTGGAGTTAAGAATGGGGCGGTAGTTTTAAAAAATTCCCGCCAAACTTCATCATTGTTCCTTTCATTTTTGCTGTTCAGTCCAGCCGTGTTTCGTTGAGTAGAGTCGTGCAAAATTAAGTTCAGTCGTGTACAGCGCACTTCATGGCGTTTCTATTAATTTAGAGGCGCCATTTTTGTTGTTTCGAAAAAACTTGACATATTTAGTAATGAATGATAATATGTCGTTATCGTAAAATTTCACTTGTTGTGGAGTTTTACCGGTTCGTTGTCAACTAGAAGGAGGGCATTTAATGCCGCAGCATCCGCAACATCGAGGCCTGCCAGTGCAGGCAAACTTTACGGGAAGGTTTTCTCCCCGTAAAGCTCAGGAAGACATGATGTCTTTCGTGGAGGAGAACGGTCCCTCAATCATTGAGGCGCCGACCGGCTCAGGGAAAACCGCCGTGGAAGAAGCTGTTTTGAAGGCAGCCGAATCGCGGGGAATTAATCCTTGTTTTCTGGTTGCGCCCAATAAGACGATCGTTCAGCACCTGTGCAATGAGATTCCCGATGCCAAGACAGCATTGGGACGCCACGACTATCCGTGCTTGTATCCGGCCTACTCGCAACGGACTCCTCTGCCTATGGCAGATGAAATTCCGTGCTTGTCGCTAGACTGCCGGAGTCGTGTGAACCAGGAGACGGGGCAAACTCAAGAAGAAGGTGCTCCGCCGTGCCCCTATTACTTGGCTAAGTTTCAAGCCAAGCAGGGAGGAACGGTGGTCTCAACGATGGCGTTCTACCTGTTTAACAATCTGTTCAAGAAAAAGGAGGATGTACCTGAAGGCGCGCTGGTGATCGACGAAGTTCATCGGATTGCCGAGGTCTTCCGTAATTCTTTGTCGTATGAGATTACGGATTATCATCTCACGCGATCCATCGAGCTTCTTTTGAAGATCGGAGCCGAAGAGACCCAGGCGCTCAAAAAGTTCTTGAAGGCGATGAAGAAAATCGCCAAGAACAAATCCGAAAGGGACGGCGTTCTGCTTGACGCTCCGGAAATCAAGAAGCTCATCGAGATCTTGCAAGAGATCGACGCCCGTGAGCTTCGCAAAAAAGTCAAGCAGGCAGTCAGGGAAGGTGTGGTCGATCCTGTTGAGGACATGACCACGCTCAAGCGCCTTGAGGTGCTGACCTTCGACATTCCCCGCTACATTCACTCGTTTGAATACTCTCTTCCCGGTGAAGAGAGGGAGAGCGAAGGAGTGTCAAAGCGAGGCGGTCCGCTCAACTACACCTGCGCCTATTACACGCAGGAACTGGGAGAGCGCAAGAGGGTTCAGCATAAGCTTGTGATCAAGTGCTACTATGTGGCGCCTCTGATCCGCAAGATTCTGCCGCCTCTGACTGTGTCATTTTCGGCAACCATCGGCGATCCTGAAATCTTCGGTTACGAAACCGGAATTCGTTTTCCCAAACTGAGTCTGGAATCAACGTTTCCGGTCGATCACGCGCGGGTGTATCTGCCCAAGGATACACCAAACCTGGCGATGAACGAGCGGAACAAGCGTGACCTTACGCAAGTTCTGCGAAAAATCGCCAAAGCCTGCAGGCGCTTCGCCGACAAGGGGATCCGATCGCTCGTGGCGACCATTTCCAACCTCGAACGGCAAAAGTTCCTGATGTTGGCTGCCGAGGAAAGGGTGAACGTCATCAGCTACGGCAATGGTGTTACCGCCAAGGAAGCAGCTCAGCAGTTCAAGGACGGCCATGGCGAAGTGCTGGTTGGCACGGCTGCCAACTACTCAGAGGGCATTGACCTGCCACGTCAGACGGCGCCAGTCATCTTCTTCCTTCGTCCGGGGTATCCCAATCCAAGGGATCCCGGCACGGTGTTTGAAGAGAAACGCTTTGGCGGACAGCGATGGGCTCTCTGGAACTGGCGCGTCATGCAACAAGCCCTGCAGGTGCGCGGACGGAACATTCGCCTGCATACTGACATGGGCGTGACGTTCTTCATCTCTCAGCAGTTCAAGCGCGTGCTCTTCGGCGCGTTACCGACGTGGCTCAAACCAGCCTATCGCAACCAACTCACTTTTGAGCAAGCGATTGCTGATGCGGAGAAACTGATTGGCGTTTAGTTGCGTGCTGTGTACTGCTGTGCGGTCCACTCCTGTTGGTTTTCGTAAAGTCCAGAGCGGGAAAACGAGCATGCTTGTTTTCCCGCTAATTTTCTCATTTTTCATTAATCTAGAAAATGGAGTGACGTTCTCTTCTGTTGAGTCTCGTGCACTTCTGCTCAGTAGTGTCTAGTGCGGTATAGGGTGCTTGCGATTAATCGCGAGCATCATTTGTCTCTTTCTCATTCTTTCATGGGATGCTTGCAGTCTAGTCCAGTCAAGTGGAGTAAACTCGAGTAACGCAGAGTTGAGTCTGGTTAAGTGTAGGGCGTTCTGATTAATTTCAGGACGCCATTTTTATTGCCGTGAATTTGACATAATTAATAAGGTATGCTAATATGTTGATAGTTCGTTTATTGTAGTAGCGTGTCGCGTAGTCACGTATCGTGGCTTCCCGTTAAGCTCCGTCACGTGGTACTGAGTGTTGTGGGGTTTACTATCGGGAACTTTGAATTAAAAACTCAAAGTGCCATTCATTATTTTAAGGACTAACCAGCTGAAAAGCTGTATCAATAATGTCGTGGTGAGCATATTCCAGTCTCAATCCGATTTCGATGCAGTTGGGTTAAGTGCTGTCAAGTGTACTAGAGTATTGTGGCCTCAAGTGCAGTACGGTGGAGGGCACTCCAAAATTTTGGAGTGCCACGCAATCATTGTTCTTTTTCAATTTAGTTAAGTACGGTTACATAGAGTTACGTGTTCTTCTGCAACCTCCTCTGCGGTATTCTGTAGGGCGCTCTGAAATTTTAGAGCGTCACACCATCACTGTTCTTTTTCCAGTTCAGTGGCGTCGAGTTCGTTTCAGTATTGTGAATTGTTGTCCAGGGCGCTTGGATTTATTTCCGAGCGCCAAACTTTCATAATTGTTCTTTTTTATTAATTTCAATACTATGCAGTAGGGTAAACTAAAGTTCTGTTGAGTTCCGTATTCTTCAGTTAACTTGAGTTTAGTGCGTGGCAGTTCTAAAAAGAACTGCCACGCAATCATTGTTCTTTTTTTACCCTGATTTGCAGTATAGCGCAGTTGCGTTGAGCAAAGTTGAGTTCCGTGCAGTCACGTCAAGTAAAGTACAGGGTGCTCTTATTCTCAAGAGCACCGAGAAATCATTGTTCTTTTTATAAAGTATGCCGTGGAGTTCAGTAGTGTTCAGTTCTCTGCGTTTATGTTAAGTCAAGTTCTGTGTAGGGCGATTGGAATTTATTCCAGTCGCCATTTTTTTTGTCACCTTTCTTTTGCGTCATATATTGTTGCGTCTCGTTTTTAACACCGCTTACTGCGTAAGCGGTGTTAAAAACAAAAAACGGTCTTCTTGCGCCGTTTTTTGTTCTTCTCTTATTGTTCTATTTAATTTCAACTTTTGCCCCGGCGGCTTCAAATTTGTTTTTAATCGTCTCGGCTTCTTCCTTCTTAACGTTTTCTTTGACCAATTGGGAGCCGGAAGCAACGGCATCAACCAAATCTTTTGACTCCTTCAGCCCTTTAGCGGTTACATCCCTCACAACTTTAATAACTTCAATTTTCTGGATTCCCACTTCTTTTAATTCAATGCTAAAAAACGTTTTTTCCTCCACGGGAGCCACCGCCGGGCCAGCCGGCACAGCAGCCATTACTGCTGACGGAGCAGCGGCGGAAACGTCGAATTTCTTTTCCAAAATTTTAACTAATTCGGACAAATCAAGAACCGACATCTTTTCTATTCCCTCAATTAAATCTTTAAATTTGGAGGGAACTTCAATTTTTTCTTTTTCTTCCGACATTCTTTTAAAAATTTAAAAAATAAAAATATAAAAATTACTTTTAGTTTTTATATCTTTAGGTTTTTATTTTACTTAAAACTGTTAATAGACCTTTAATATTGCCCTCTAAAACATTAACC
>Ga0213870_1001248_pt1 | contig 11552 bp, 11 predicted proteins | sample WICALVC2017_Meta_FD_160119 | JGI IMG/M metagenome (GOLD analysis project Ga0213870, IMG submission 160119) | Freshwater microbial communities from subterranean cave lake in Wind Cave National Park, South Dakota, United States - WICALVC2017 | ecosystem: Environmental > Aquatic > Deep subsurface >... | reverse complement strand
AGCGGATATCAATCTCTTCCTGCTTGAAAAAATTTGCGACATAAAATGCGGCAATAATTCCCCCTAGTCCAAAACCAATCAAAAAAAGATTACCCCAATATTTTTTTAGCCAGATTAGCAACATACTTTTTTGCAAAATTTGTTCACGTGCTTATCAATAAGTTTCAAAAGAGGCTTAATGGTTTCCTTGTTTAAAGAATAGTATCGAAATGGTCCTTCTTGCCGAATGTGGATAAATTGGCATAACAGTAAACGCTTTAGGTTATGAGAAATAGTGCTCTGTTTTATCCTCAATTTTTTGGTGAGTTCTGTAACGTTCATCTCGCCGTTGAGTAAAGCGTGCACAATTTCAAGCCTAGATTTGTTTGCTAGGGTGTGGAAGAAAAACTTGTATGGTTTTTTTGTCATATGATAAAATATTGATATACTTGTTTCAAGTATAGTGTATGCCTAATTTAGTGTCAAATCCAAAAGGGAGTTCCACCTTGTCGCCCGCGCACGGGAAGGGTGGGGCAAGCGCAACTATCCTTTCTTTTCTTTCGGCCCCGCCGCCCGAAAAATCCGCTGGGGGTTTCCAGCAGGCGGGCAAAAATTCCTTCCCCCCAACCCCCTTCCTTTTTGTCCGTCTGCTGCCTGTCCGTCCGAAGCCGAGAAGCGAAGGCGGAGAAACCCCCAGCGATTTTTTCGGGCGGCGGTAATTTTTATTTCTCTCCCAATAATTCTGGCTGAATTATCTCAAATGATTTGGTCGATTGTTTATGTTTTGGAGAAACATGAAAGAATATAACACTACGATCTCCCACAATGGGTGCATATGCTGTCTTTTTAACACCAGTCAACCGTTCGACCAAGTTCGACACGTCTCTTATTTTTTTAAGGTTAATTCCAGTCTTAATGCCTTTGAGATAAAAAATAATCGCTAACTGTTCCAGCGCTGCGTTTCCTGCCCGGTCGCCTATTCCGTTAATACTTGCGTCAACATAACCTGCCCCAGCAAAAACTGCAAACAAAGAATTCGCTACAGCCATTCCCAGATCATTATGGCAATGATAGATAATCGGGACTTTCGAAACTTCTTTAACTTTTTTAACAGTTTGATATGTTTGCCACGGGTCGAATTTACCAATCGAGTCGTAAATAATTATTTTGCTAGCACCCGCCATCACTGCTTCACGACTTATTCTTAACAAAAATCTTTGGTTGACTTGCGAGCTGTTGGCAAACCCCACTCCAGCTTGTACTTTACTTTTTTTCATATATCTGAGCGCTACCGTTAGCGAATCTATTTTTTCCCCATACGAATATGGTGGACGCTCAACAATAACCGGCATAACAAGGTCAAGTTCGTCAACACTATTCTTTATCAACCGCATTTCACTTTCTAGTAGTGGGTTGAAGGCATACACAGCCCCATGGACTACAATCTTACTGCCAAAAGCGCCTTTCAAACTTTGCGCCAACCAAATTGAATCTTTATTTACCCTCCCCGGGTGCACAATATCGAATTCTCGTATTCCCAATTCATAAATTTTTTTAGCTAATGCTAATCTTTGCTCTTTTTTCATACGTCTTTCTACTCCGGGAACATCTAGCCCTTCCCGCAAAGTGGTATCACGAATGATAATTTTGTTTGGCAGGTGAATTTCCATAGTTTAGCTGGTTATTACATCTTGGAAAGTCAAGTTTGATTTTAAAAACCCACGATTCTCCATCCATTCTTTTGTCTTTTTGAAATCAGAAGGGGAATAAAATTTGGGGGGTGAATAGCGAATAGTTTTAGGCGTAAACCCGCGTTTTAGCCTGGGCGGAATGTCGGCAAGAAGAATCTGTTGGTACTTTTTCCAATTTTTGTTTATTAAATGAATCGCTTCGCGCACGGCAAGAACAAGTTTACTACGCATTTCTGCAGGCAAATCCCCGCGGCCGAAAGCTAGCTCAGAAAAGTTTCCTTTCGCAATAGCATGCGCTCCATGATATTTGGCAAGATCAATATAATGCTCCATCAATGTCACTGCTTTCAACTTACCCGTTAAGAGCGCTTCTAGGCGATTCAATGGTCCTCCAATATGTTTTATCTTTATTTCTTCAATCGGAATACGTTTTTCAAGCATTCGTATGGTAGCGTAATGAGAGCCAGCACAGCTTTTAACACCGATTGGTAGGATAGAAAGTTCTTTTACGGACTTGATGCGCGGGTCTATTGCCATGACAGCGAAGGGTGATTTGGTTGAAATAACATAAAGAATTTTGCCAATGCTCCCTTCTGCTATCCGTTGTAGGGCTCCCCACTCACAAATACTATAAAGACTAATACTTTCGCTCTCGAGAGCACGTTCTTTTTTACGAGCAAAAACTGGTTCTTCGGGAGCATAAGGATCTCTCTGGACTATTTCAACATCCAATCCAAATCTTTTAAACAGATTTTCGTGTTTAGCAACCAACCAAGGGAAGCCAAAAGCTCCGGTATTGGTCATGATTTTTATTTTTTTCGATTTCTTAAGCATATTAGATCATTCTGAGACAAGATTAATTATTTTATTCAAATCCTGTTTATTTCTAACAATAAATTTAGGCTTGGAGGAAACAGAAAAGTTTGTAACACCATCGGTCATGCTTACAAGCACTGGTCCTCTGCTAATTATACCACCATCGATTGCCTTCATACTTCCGGCCAGTGCTACAAGACCGCTTTTCGCAAAAATATCTCCTTTTACCTTGGTATGTCTTAATCCATTTTGCTCAAGCTTTTTAAGCACATCGGCGGAAATGTAATGTTTGAATTCTCGTGAACTAATAGTAAGAAGGGATCCACCTGTCTTTTTTAGCAAACGTGTCAATGCAGGATAAGTACCAAAAGTTTTATCTGGATTTTTATCAAAAAGTGTTGGAACTAGCAATGAACTATCGCCGGTTTGGACTTTCTTCCCGCTCCACTTTTCGTACATATAACAATTCATTTCCTGTTGTACTCCCAACAATTTCGGCAAGGTCCTTATTTGTTTTTTCCGAAAGAGACCTCCAAGCACATTGAAAGTGGCTATTGGGCCGAATCCGGCACTAATAGTTTGAGTAATAGCTGTAAAGCGAATTTTATTTTTAATCATATATTCTCCGATAAAAAACCCCCTGAAACCGAATGCCTCAAGTCTCCAACTCATCTTTGGTATCAAGGGATCGTATTTCAAAACCTTCATCATGCGTTTCCTTACCTCTAACATTACATCCCTTGTTTTCTGGGCATTTTTTACTCCTATCAGATAAACACCCTTTTTTGTAAAGATGCTCCCATCAAGCAACGGTAAATTAACGAGCGGGTTAAAGCTATATGCCTTAATATCTGCTAAACTCGCGTATCTTGCTAAAGCCGCGCCGAGGTTTCCCCCAGAAGAAAATATCACCTTTTTATATCCTAATTTTTTGCAGTGACCTAACGTGATGGCCGCCACCAGCGCTTCAAATGTGTTTGTTTCCGTCAATGTAGTCTCGTCTAAAATGAAAATAGGAACTCCCAAATAGTCCATCAAATAAAATATTCTTTCACCCTCTTTCAGGCTGATCAACTTGAGTTCTTGTTCGCTGAGTTTGGTAATACCGCTTCGGTGATACCGCAGAATTATGCTTTCCTCAGCTGGATATTTTTGATCTATTAAGATATCAAAATTTTTCATGATGGATAATCCCTCTAATATGTCGGAGTCTCTTAGGTGCTGGTTTTTCTTTTGTATAACCAATCGGGATAATGCATACCGGATAGGATGATTTAGGAATACCTAAAAGTATCTTTAATTCCTGTACTTGATGTGGTTTTTGCAGATTGTATGCAGTAGTAAAAGCACTCCCGAGCCCCAAAGTTGTTGCTGATAAAACTGCGTACACTCCAGCAATCACACCATTTTCTATCCAGCGAGAATACGATTCTTTTACATGAACGCAAAATACAAGAATTGTGGGAGCTTTCATCATAAAGTCCGCTTCATACTCTTTTTTGACTTTTGGAATCCATTTATTTTTGAAGGCGGCTAATTTAGCTATTATATTTTTGTCTTTGACAATAATAATTTCCCATGGCTGGCCGTTCATAGACGATGGTGCATATCTAATTGAGTCTATAATTTTTAAAAGTAGTTTCTCCGGAACTGCTCTTCGGGAAAAATTCCTTATAGTTCTTCTTTTATAAATTGTTTGAAAAAAATTCTGTATAGTGACCTACTCTTTAAGTAATTCATCTACACCTATATCGAGAGCTTGGGCAATCTTTTTTAGCGTTTCAATGGTCGGATTCTTATTCATGCCTGATTCAAGGCGAACCACCGTATTCAAAGATAAATCAGCAAGACGGGCTACCTTCTCAAGAGAGTAGCTCTTTTGTGCCCGCAGTTTTTTGAAATTAGAACCGATTTTGTAATTTGACATTGGGTTAATTACCATATACCATTAAAAGGTATAAACTAAATGATACATCATGCTCGTTAGCCATTTTATGATAACTTATTCTTTCGTCTTTGGCAAATTCAAAGGGAGTTCCACTTTGTTGCGCGCTCACGGGAAGGGTGGGGCAAGCGCAACTATTCTTTTTCTTTCGGTCCCGCCGCCCGAAAAATCCGCTGGGGGTTTCTAGCAGGCGGGCCCCGAAGGAAAGTGCCACGCACTTCCTACGGGGCAAGCAAAAAGAAAGAATTTTTGTTTACCCTGTAGCATCCTGAGCGAAGCGAAGGATTGCTGTGGGGCCCGCCTGCTCACCGCGCCGAAGGCGCGGCTGGGGTGGGAGCGGCTCCGCTCTCTTGCTCTGTCAAGAGAAGCAAAGCAAAACATTTTTCAATTCCCTTTAGAAGAAAAATGGTCGCGCGCCAAAATTGAAAAAAGAGAAAAATGTTTTGCTTTGCGCCCTGCCTCTGGCGGGGGCGGAGCCGCGGGGCGAGTCAATTCCGTTCCCTCCGTCGCCCTTCGGGCTTTGGCGGGCAGGCAAAGTAGGTTCGCACTGCGTTCAGTAATTGCGACCCACAACAAAAAACGCCTTAAAGGCGTTTTTTGTTGTGGGTCGGGGCGCTGGGAATCGAACCCAGTTCACAGGACCCCCAGCCCTGCATAATGACCGTTATACTACGCCCCGCAAGTCTTAGTTATTTTAGTTTAGAAAACGATTTAATACACTTAGCACAGGCCAAAAGCCGTTTTCCCGAAAACAAACGGACCCATTGCAGATTAGGGTACCTCCTTTTTTTCTTAGTCGGATTGTATTTTCCTCTTAATTTAACCAAATAGCCTCCCATTTGGGATTTTTTGGCGCAGATTGAACAAACTTTTGAAGCCATAATATAAATTCAAAGGCAAATCTCAAGTACGAAAATTTTTAGATTAGATTTTCTATTTTTTCCATTTTTATAATATCAGTTCTTCCTTTTTTTGCAATACCTTGGTATAAATACATTATGGGTCTTTCCATAATTATTTTATTTATTTCTCTTGCTGTCCTTCTTCTTTCTGTTGCCATCCATGAATTGGCTCATGGTTATGTGGCTTATTCTCTTGGCGATCCGACGGCAAAATACGCCGGGCGATTGACATTAAATCCACTAAAGCATTTGGATTGGTTCGGCTCGGTCCTTTTACCTCTTCTTCTTCTTTTGGTTACTTTTGGCCAAGGCCCTATTTTTGGCTGGGCCAAACCAGTGCCGGTCAATCCATATAATTTTAAAGACCAAAAGTGGGGTTCATTCAAAGTTGCCGTTGTAGGTCCCATCACTAATTTTTTGCTTGCCTTATTGTTTGCTTTTATCAATCGTTTATTGCCCTTAGCCGCAGAGGTTAAATCTAATATTGTCTTTTCTTTCCTTGGCTCCAATCGAGATGTCCTCTCTTCCATTCTTTCCTATTATCCCCTTGGCCCAATTTTTCTATTTTTCTTTATCGTGAGCTTTTATAATTTTTTATGGGGATTATTTAATTTAGTTCCCATTGTTCCTCTTGACGGCTCATGGGTCCTTTTTAATTTTTTGCCGCCGCGTTTTGAAAGGATAAAAATATTTTTGCAGCAATACGGCCTTTTTCTTTTAATTTTCTTTATTTTTTTCGGCGGCCTCCAAACTCTCAGCAAATCGGCTTGGTTCCTTTATTACTTGGTAAGCGGCAGTTAAAAGCTAAGGCATAAAACTGGGTTATTTGACACTATTTTTATTTTTGCTATAATTATCTCAATGTAAGCGCAGCAGCGCTTTATTAAACCTGTTGCGTAATAATAATTCTACTGCAAATTGAATATTTCGGCTATAAATTTGCTATAATTTTTCGGCTTATACTCTGTATAAACCTTAAAATTCTATCAAATTTTCGCCAGAAATCTTCAATTTTCGTCACGAAAATTATTACGCAACAGGTTTATTATTTTAGCAACAAAATCGCAATGCCTACCATCCATCAACTAATCAAAAAGCAAAGGAAAATAAAAACAAAACTGGCAAGGACCACTGCTTTGAAGTTAGGTTTTAATATATTAAAAAATAGACCAACCTATTACAACTCTCCTTTTAAAAGAGGAGTATGTCTTAAAGTTTTCACGACAACTCCCCGAAAACCAAATTCGGCTTTGCGGAAGGTGGCCCGGGTCAAACTATCCAATGGGATGGAAGTTACTGCTTATATCCCGGGGGAAGGACATAACCTGCAGGAACACTCGATGGTTTTGGTAAGAGGTGGAAGAGTCAAGGATTTGCCCGGGGTAAGGTATCATATTGTTCGTGGAGTTCTAGATACAACCGGCGTAGAAAACAGAAAAAGAGGGAGAAGCCGATACGGAACAAAAAAACCCAAAACTACATAAAAAATAACTGCTGGTCCATTTGGCTAGTAGCTTTAGCGAGGAGAGCGGTCAGGAAACATAATTAAAAAGGCTTCATATTTAAGATGCGAAGAGCTTATAAAAAACATAAAATTCATCCAGACAGGGTTTATCAAGATGTCCAAGTGGCTCAGTTCATAAACAAGGTGATGAAAAAAGGCAAGAAAACAATTGCCCAAAAAATTGTCTACTCGGCTTTTGATATTATCAAGAATAGAACCCAAAAGGATCCGTTGGAAATTTTTAAAAAAGCTATCGAAAACGTTTCGCCGATTTTGGAGGTAAAGCCGAAAAGAATCGGAGGAGCGACTTATCAAGTTCCGATAGAAGTGAGGACGGAAAGAAAATTCCATCTGGCAACCAGATGGATTTTGGAGGCCTCTCGGGTCAAAAAAGGTAAACCGATTAAAGAAAAATTAAGCGAGGAATTACTGTCTGCAGCCAACAACGAGGGAACGGCGATTAAAAAAAGAAACGATACTCATCGGATGGCCGAGGCTAATAAAGCTTTTGCTCATTTTGCCCGTCAAAAATAGAGCATCTATATTTAGCAGTTTTAAAAAAAGGTGCCGTATTTAATTCGGGTGCCTCGACTTGAGTTTTTTTACCATCTTTTATCTTTATTTACGTTTGACGAACGTTCTGTCTCTATGGAAATTTCCAAGAATCGGATCAGTCTGTTTGATGATATATTCTTCGCCGGTGATTACTACGAGATAATCGGGGAGAGAGCACTTGACTTTAATAAAAACTCCCTTTGAGTAGTCATCTTTGCTGGTGATTAACAGCATTTTGCCTTTTTTTCAATCAAGCAAGCGTCGTCTTCGTAAACTTTTCCCACAGCAATCTTCTTAAAAGAACTACGGTTTCACACGAGATATATATTTATAGTAAAATTAAATGATTAAATTTATCAATGGCTCGACAGTATTTATTAGATAAAATCAGGAATATTGGAATTATCGCTCATATTGATGCCGGCAAGACAACGGTTTCAGAGCGTCTTTTGTTTTACACGGGAGTTTCCCATAAAATCGGCGAGGTTCACGAAGGCGATACAGTAATGGATTGGATGGTCCAGGAGAGGGAGCGAGGGATTACCATTACCGCGGCGGCGACAACAATGTACTGGCGGGGCCACCAGATCAATTTGATTGATACCCCGGGCCATATTGATTTTACGGCTGAAGTCCAGAGGTCCCTTAGAGTTTTAGACGGGGCCGTGGTAATTTTTGACGGCGTGGCCGGCGTTGAACCGCAATCAGAAACCGTCTGGCGTCAAGCCGATAAATTTAATGTCCCCAGAATATGCTTCATCAATAAGCTTGACAGAATGGGGGCTTCTTTTGAAGGCAGTTTCCAGTCAATTATTGACAAGTTAACCCCCAATGCCGTGGCTTTGCAACTGCCGATTGGGTTAGAAGAAAACTTTTCTGGAATTATTGATTTGATAAAAATGAGGACTTTGTATTTCCAAGGAGAAAACGGAGAAAAAACGGTAGAAAAGGAAATACCGGTTGATTATCTTGACAAAGCCAAAGAATGGAGAAAGAAAATGGTGGAGAAAGTTGCGGCTGAAGACGCGGTCTTGCTTGAAAAAGTTCTTTCCCCGCAAGAAATAAACCAGGAGGAATTGACGGCTGTTTTAAGGAAGGCTTGTTTGTCATTTAAGTTGGTGCCGGTGTTAATCGGATCGGCTCTGAAAAATAAAGGCGTCCAGGGGATTTTGGACGCCGTAGTTGATTATCTGCCAAACCCGATCGATCTGCCTTCTACCAAAGGAACTGATTTAAAAACCGGTTTAATAGTTGAAAGGAAAACATCTGATGATGAACCATTGACCGCCTTGGTTTTTAAGATTGCCGCTGATCCTTACGTCGGCACTTTGACTTATTTCAGGGTTTATTCAGGAGTTCTTAATAAAGGAAGCTATGTTTTAAACGCTAACACCGGAGAACAGGAAAGGATCGCCAGAATTTTAAGAATGCACGCCGACTCGCGACAGGAACTGGATATTCTTTACACCGGAGAAATTGGAGCAACGGTCGGCCTGAAAGCCACAAGCACCGGCCACACCTTGTGTGGCATGGACAATCCTATTTTGCTGGAAAAAATCACTTTCCCCGAACCGGTTGTTTCAATCCGGGTAGAGCCCAAAACCAAAGCTGACCAGGAAAAGCTGATTATGTCCATCAGGAAGCTGACCGAAGAAGACCCGACTTTTAAAATTAGAGAAGATTTGGAAACGGGAGAAACAATTATTTCCGGCATGGGCGAGCTGCATTTGGAAATTATCGCCGACCGTTTGAAAAGAGAATTTAAAGTTGATGCCAATTTTGGCCGGCCTCAGGTTGCCTATAAAGAAACAATCACAAAAGAGGCGGAGGCCGAGGGAAAGTATATCCGTCAGTCAGGAGGGAGAGGGCAATATGGCCATGTTTTGATAAATATCCAGCCTAGAGAACGGGGGGCCGGATTTGAATTTATTGATAAAATAAAAGGGGGAGTAATCCCAAAAGAATTTATAAAACCGGTGGAGAAAGGAATTATTGAGGCCATGGACAAAGGAATTTTAGCCGGTTACCCTTTGGTTGACATAGCGGTAACTTTGCACGATGGCAGTTTCCATGAAGTTGACTCGTCGGAATTCGCCTTTAAAATTGCTGGTTCCATGGCTCTGCAGGAGGCCGCCAAAAAGGCGAAAGTTTCAATTCTGGAGCCGGTTATGAAGATAGAAGTCATCACTCCTCCTGATTTCTTTGGCCAAGTAATTTCCGACTTAAGCTCAAGGCGGGGCAGAATTGAAGCAACCAAAGAACGGGTCGGTATGAAAGTGATAGAGGCTTTAGTGCCCTTGTCTGAAATGTTTGGCTATGCCACGGCTTTGAGGTCTCTGACCGAAGGCCGGGCGTCATTTACAATGCAATTTGACAGATATGAGCTGGTGCCAGGAAACATAGCCCAGGAAATTGTGGAAGGAAAAAGAAAATAAATGAAAGATTTATTAACTATGATTTATGGATTACGATATACCACAAAATCCAAAGATTTGGATTTTGTGGTATAGGCTAATTCGCATGAATTAGCCTATAGAATTTTAAAATTATTGCGGTATGATAAATTTAAAAGCTTTTAAATTTATCATATAGATCGCTAAAACTATTAAATCAGTAATTTGAAAACGAGTGATTGCTTTTTAAAGTAATCACGAAGCCCAGCACTAAATTTATTTCAGTGCTGTGGTTTTGCAAAAAAACGGCGCTGAGTGTATAACCTCAACGCCACAAGCAATGATTACGTGAGACTCCAACGATACCCCAGAAAATTCATTTCTTTATACAATTCTTCGCTCAACTCGTTCAATTTACCTTGTATGTCCGAAAGGGCTCTGATCGCGCTTCTGCTTCTAGTTTGTTCTTTTTTCTCCGCGATGAAATATCGAATTTCACCAATTATCTCCGATTTGGTATTCATCCATTTACGTAACACGCGGTCTGTATCAACGCTATTTTCAACATAGTTCTGTTCGATGAAAACACGTAATTCATTCTCTTGGCATTGAAGAATACTAAAACGGGCAATAAAAGCTTTAACAGGATCAGGTTTCTCCACGATTTTTTTCTTTACATTTTTTTCCTCTAAGCGTTCCTTTTTCACGATTATCTCCTTCTATAGAAAAAGAGGATTGGGGACACTCCTTCACTTTACTACGAGCAAAGTTTCGGACTTGTAATGATTGTCAAACAACCATAACCAATTTAACATTGCAAACTTTTTTTGTCAAATTTTAGGCGAACTTCGAGTGATCTCCGAGATCGCTCAGTTTCTTAAATACCTTCACGGCTCAAACGCTGTCTGAGCCGTGAGAAATAGTCGGCAAGCAAAAGGCCAATAGCCACCCAAACGCCCATCCCCTGGGGAAAATATTAAATCTGTGATCAAAAACAGCCGTTTTTTATTACAAACCACAGAACTAATGCCGGGAATTGTTAAAGGGAAAGAGGAAATAAATATACTACATTTATGTAAGCTTACATAAATGTAGTATAGGCTAATTCTCACGAATTAGTCTATGTCACTTACCCATTCGCGCGAATGGGTAAGTAGTTTTATGAAGGCGGGGCAAGAAAAAAGCCCTGCAACAAATGAGTCGCAAGGCCATGTGACGTCAGAACTTCTCTCCATGGGAAAACGCTCAAACACGCACATTGAATGTGCGTGTTTGCGGCATTTATAGTATAATGAAAATATGATTTATGTTATTTTACTGCTTCTGTCCATTGCGGTTCTGCTATTTATTCTGGCGGTTTTTTTGAAATCCATTACGACTATGTTAAAAAAAATAACCATAAAGCCAATATGGTACAATAGGATGATTGCCGAAAAGATGGAGGAAAAGAAACGCAATTTAGAGCGGATTTTAACTCTTTTTGCCGATCAGCCGAAATTAACCAACGCTATGATACGTCAGGCTTTGGGATTTGACGACCGGGTTATTGTTAATTATATGGATGAGTTGGAAAAGATTGGCAAGGTCAGGCAAGTGGGGAAAACGGGAGTTAATGCCCATTATGAGATTATTTCGTAAATAGGCCTTAGGGGGCAGGATACGAACTTTCATCCCTTGAGCTTTTGAAAATATGCCTCAGATGCGAGGCTTCTTGTGAGGAAGCGATGCCACAGGCATCGCTGACGAAGAAAAACGAAGCAGATGAGG
>Ga0213870_1001247_pt1 | contig 11559 bp, 13 predicted proteins | sample WICALVC2017_Meta_FD_160119 | JGI IMG/M metagenome (GOLD analysis project Ga0213870, IMG submission 160119) | Freshwater microbial communities from subterranean cave lake in Wind Cave National Park, South Dakota, United States - WICALVC2017 | ecosystem: Environmental > Aquatic > Deep subsurface >... | reverse complement strand
CGCGCGTTGACCCTGGGGGCAGTGTGTGCGAAATAATTTCGGGCCACGACCCCCAAAACCCGCGGCATCGAAAACCGGACAGATCATGTGCTACATAAACCGGACAAGTTAACTTGCTATCTACAGCTGGGTTTTCCTATGGTAGGCTATCGGCGTGGGTCGCTTCAAGCTCGTCTCAGATTTTCAGCCGGCGGGGGATCAGCCGCGCGCGATTGATACGCTTGCGGAGGGGCTTGCGCAAGGTCTTCCTCACCAGGTCTTGCTGGGCGTGACGGGCTCCGGCAAGACCTTCACGCTCGCCAATGTGATTGCGCGCGTCCAAAAGCCCACGCTCGTCATCGTCCATAACAAGACCCTCGCGGCCCAGCTCTATCGCGAGTTCCAGGGCTTCTTTCCCGAGAACGCGGTGGAGTATTTCGTCAGCTACTACGATTATTACCAACCGGAGGCGTACATCCCCTCCACCGATACCTATATCGCCAAAGACGCCTCGATCAACGACACGATCGACCGGATGCGGCACTCGGCGACGCGGTCCCTGTTCGAGCGGGACGACATCATCATCGTGGCCTCGGTCTCCTGCATCTACGGCCTCGGCTCACCGGAGGTCTATCACGACATGCTGCTGTATCTGGAAGAAGGCATGGAGATCCGGCGGGAGACGATCCTCGCGAAGCTCGTGGCGATCCAGTATCAGCGGAACGACATGGATTTTCACCGGGGCACCTTTCGTGTGCGGGGGGATGTCGTCGAGATCTTTCCGGCGGCATCGGAGGACCAGAGCCTGCGCGTCCAGCTCTTCGGCGATCGGGTGGACGCCATTCACGAGATTGATCCGCTGACTGGCCGGTCGCTGCGCCGCCTCTCCAAAGTCCCGGTCTATCCCAACACGCATTATCTCATTGCGCCCGACCGGTACGACCGCGCGATCAGCGGGATCGAGGCGGAATTGGAGGTGCGCATGGCCGACTATACGCGGAATGGGCAACTCCTGGAAGCCCAGCGGATCGAGCAGCGAACGCGCTTTGATCTGGAGATGATCCGGGCGATGGGCTACTGCCACGGGATCGAGAACTATTCGCGCCACCTGAGCGGGCGGCAGCCCGGCGAGCCGCCGCCGACGTTGCTGGATTACTGTCCCAAGGGCTACCTACTGATCGCGGACGAGTCGCATGCGACGATCCCGCAGGTGCAGGGCATGCAGGCCGGCGACGCCTCGCGGAAGAAGAGCCTGGTGGACTATGGCTTTCGGCTGCCGTCGGCAATCGACAACCGGCCGCTGAAATTTGCCGAGTTCGAGCAGTGCGTCCGACAGGCGATTTACGTGTCGGCCACGCCGGGTCCCTATGAGGTGGAAAAGGCCGGCGATCATGTCGTGGAGCAGATCATTCGCCCGACGGGCCTGATGGATCCTGAGATTGCCGTCAAGCCGGCCAAGGGCCAGGTGGACGACCTGCTGGGAGAGATCACGCGCCGGGTCGCGAAGGGGGACCGGGTGCTGGTGACGACGCTCACCAAGCGGATGGCGGAAGACCTGACCGAGTACTATCACGACCTCGGCGTGAAGGTGCGCTACCTGCATTCCGACATTGACACGCTGGAGCGCACCGAAATCATTCGCGACCTACGCCGGGGGATCTTCGACGTGCTGATCGGCATCAATTTATTGCGGGAAGGCCTGGACATCCCCGAGGTTTCATTGGTGGCGATCTTGGACGCGGACAAGGAAGGCTACCTGCGCTCGGAGCGGTCCCTGATCCAGACGGCGGGCCGGGCGGCCCGCAACGTGAACGGCGCGGTGATCCTCTACGGGGACCGCATCACGGAATCCATGAAGCGAACGATTGCGGTGACGACGCGGCGTCGCGCGTTGCAGGCGGAGTTCAACCGGGAACACGGCATCACGCCGGAAACCATCAAGAAGGGCATTCCGAAGACCCTGTACGAGGCGTCGGAAGGCGATTACGTGACCGTGCCGATCGCTGCCGAAGAGGCGCCGGCCTATGCGCGCGACGGCGACCCGGGCCCCCTGCTCAAGAGGCTGGACGCGGAGATGAAGGCGGCGGCCAAAGCGTTGAACTTCGAGCGCGCGGCCCAGATCCGCGACCAGATCAAAGCCCTCAAGCGCCAGGCGCTGGACCTGGGAATCAAATCGTGAATGTCTTCCTCCGCACACGGTTCCATTCTCCTGCATGACATTACCGAGAAGGAGTGGTAGGATTCCAACTTCATGCCGGGAGGGGCGTGGTCATCAGGCATTTTCCCCTCGTGAGCGGGCACGGTTCACCGTGAGCGCCTGAACTGAAAGAAGAGGAATGGGCGCGGCATGCGGCGCCCCTATTTCTTCCCCTACGTTCTTCCCCTACGCTCAAATCTGCTTGTAGACAAAGACGCCGAGCAGAATGCCGATGAAGGTCAGGAGGTTCATTTTCAGCGTGAACCCCAGGGTGACCGTGAGGAGCCAGAGATCAATCGTCACTGGCGGGGCGAGACCGGGATGCACGGCTTGCGTGAAGACGTTCTGGATAACGCCCGATTGGGGAAAGACGGCGGTGAGGATTTCTCCGAGCAGCCCGCCGAAGAGGCCACCCACGATGACGCAGGCAATCAATATCCAGGGAGGTTTACGCATGGCGCAATCTACGAAGGAACCTCCGCAGAAGTCAAGCCGAAAACCTGCGCAGGCACCCAATCATGATCACGCTAGGCGCCTTGGCCCCGGGGTAACTTCCCGAGAAAACCCCGGTCTGTTTCCTGGGCCTGCCGATCCTGCGTGTGTCTTGACAGTTCTGGCCCGGCTCCAGTAGACTCACCCATCCAAATCTCTAATTTTTTCAATCAATAGGGGTGGCTGTGCTGGAAGCCCTGTCGGCGAAATTTGACGGTATTTTGAAGCGTCTCCGCGGCCACGGCGTCTTGACCGAGGCGGCGGTCGCGGAGGCGCTGAAAGAGGTGCGGCTGGCGCTCCTCGAGGCGGACGTCAACTTCAAGATCGTCAAGGAGTTCATTGAGCGCGTCCGCGTCAAGGCGATCGGCCAGGACGTGCTTCAGAGCCTGACGCCGGGGCATCAGGTGGTCAAGATCGTGTGGGACGAACTCTGTGCCCTTATGGGGCAGCAGCAGGCGGGCCTGGCGCTCTCGTCCATGCCCCCGACGATCATCATGATGGTCGGGCTTCAGGGCGCGGGCAAGACCACGACCTGTGGCAAATTGGCCCGGCATTTCAGAGCGAACGGCAAGCGGGTGCTGCTGGTGGCGGCCGATCCGCGCCGACCCGCGGCGGTGGAACAGTTGGTCGCCCTGGGCGCCCAACTGGAGGTGCCGGTGCATCGGGCCGAGTCGTCCGGGCCCGACGCGGTGTCGGTGTGCGTGGACGGCGTGGAGCGTGGCCGCGTCCAGGGCTTCGACGTCGTGATCCTGGATACGGGCGGCCGCCTGCATATTGATGATGACTTGATGCGCGAGTTGGTGGCGATCCGCGCGAAGACGGCTCCGCAGGAGGTGCTCCTGGTCGCCGACGCCATGATCGGCCAAGATGCGGTGGCCATGGCCGGGGAGTTCGACCGGCAGGTGGGCCTGACCGGCGTGATCCTGACCAAAGTCGAAGGCGATGCGCGTGGCGGGGCGGTGCTGTCGATCAAGGCCGTCACCGGCAAGCCGATCAAGTTTCTTGGCACGGGGGAAAAGCTGGACGCCCTGGAGCTGTTCCATCCCGACCGCATGGCCTCGCGCATCCTCGGCATGGGGGACGTGCTGTCGCTCATTGAGAAGGCGCAGGAAACCGTTGATCGGGACCAGGCGGAGGCCATGGCCCGGAAGCTCCGGGCGAACACGCTGACCCTGGAGGACTTTCGAGAGCAGCTCAGGCAGGTTAACAAGATTGGGTCCATCGAGAAGATTCTGGAGATGCTGCCCGGCGGGCAGCGGCTGAAGGATGCCGTTGGCGAGGCGAAGGCGGAACGCGAGATCGCGCGGACGGCCGCCATCATTGATTCGATGACGGTGCGGGAGCGGCGTGACCATACCCTGCTCAACGGCAGTCGCAGAAAAAGGGTCGCGGTGGGCAGCGGCACGACGGTGCAGGATGTGAACCGGCTGCTCAAGCAGTATCTCGAGGCGCGCAAGATGATGAAGATGCTGTCCGGGCAGGGCGGACGACAGAAGTTCGCCAGATCAATGAGGCTGTTGTCATGACGGGATGCAACCCTTACAGAGAGGAGAGGTAACCACGTGGTGCGATTGAGACTTACGCGAGGGGGCCGGCACAAGCGGCCCTTCTATCGGATTGTGGCGGCGGATTCCAGGAAGCCGAGAGATGGGCGGTATCTCGAAGTCCTGGGCACGTATGATCCCTTGAAGACGCCGGCTGCCGTCGAGATCAAGCAGGAGCGGGTGTTGGACTGGCTCAAGAACGGCGCGCAGCCGTCGGTGACGGTCCATCACTTGCTGCGGAAAGCCGGCGTGCTTATGCAGATGAAGGCGGCGCCCGCCAAGACGTAAGAGGGACCATGCGGAGAGGAGAGGCCGGTATGGCTACGCGGGTCCCCGTGGAAATGGTGGTGATCGGCAAGGTCGTGCGCGTCCATGGATTGCGCGGCGACGTGCGGGTGCGGTCGTTCTCCGATGTGCCCAACCGATTTGAAACGCTCACGCAGGTCACGGTGGAGGGACCAGACGGCGCCAGACGGGATCTGGCCGTCAGGGCCGTGCGACCGATCGCGACCGATTACCTCGTGTCGTTTGAAGGCATCGACCGGCCCGAAGCGGCGACCGTATTGGTCGGCAGTCTGCTGCAGATCACGGAAGACCGGTCGGCGTCGCTGCCGGACGGCCAGTACTATCAGCACGATCTCGTGGGGATGGCGGTCCGGACGGAAGAGGGCATGCCGGTGGGGACCCTGGAGGAGATTCTTCCAACCGGCGCCAATGCGGTGTTCGTGGTGCGGGGGGCGGACGGGCACGAGCAGCTGATCCCTGCGACTCGAGAGGCGGTCCTCACGGTGGATGTGGCGGGACGGCTGATGACCATCCGCCGGATGCCGGGTCTGCTGGACGAAGGGTCAAACCATGCGCTGTGACATTCTCACCCTGTTTCCCGCGATGGTAGAGGCGGTGGTCGGCGCCAGTATTGTGGGGCGGGCTCGGGCACAGGGCCGCGTGGACGTGCGCGCGGTGAATCTGCGCGAGTACGCGGAGGGGCGGCACAAGGTCGCGGATGATGCTCCGTACGGCGGCGGCGCGGGGATGGTGCTCAAGCCCGAGCCAATCTTTCGCGCCGTGGATGATCTGCGTGCCCGGCATGGTGATCTCCGCCTCGTGATGATGTCGCCGCAAGGCCGGCTGTTCACGCAGAGCGTGGCGGAGGCCTTCGCCGTGGAACCCCGGCGCGTGGTGTTTGTGTGCGGGCACTATGAAGGCATCGACGAGCGCGTCCGGCAGGGCCTGGCGCCGGAAGAGCTGTCCGTGGGCGAGTACATCCTGACCGGGGGCGAGTTGGCGGCGCTGATTGTGGTGGACGCGTCGGCTCGTTTAGTGCCGGGGGTGTTGGGGGACGAGCAGTCCGCCCAGGAGGAGTCCTTTGCGGGGTCGCTGCTGGAGTATCCCCAGTACACGCGCCCGCCGGTCTTCCGGGGGTTGGAGGTGCCGGCGATCCTTCGCTCCGGCGATCACCAGGCCATCCGGGCGTGGCGCCGGGCGCAGTCCCTCCGAAATACCTATTCCAAGCGGCCCGACTTGTTGGAGCGGGCGAAGTTGACGCCGGAAGACCGGCGTGTGTTGAACGAATGCTCGCGCGAAGGCAGGGCCTGAGGGCGAGTCGGAAGAGAGAGGAGAGACTGTCATGAATCGGCTCCAGCGGTTGAATGCGGCGATGGTGAAGAAAACCATGCCGGTTTTTGAGATCGGGGATACCGTCCGGGTCCACGTGAAGGTCGTGGAAGGGGAGAAGGGGCGCGTGCAGGTGTTCGAAGGCGTGGTCATCAGCCGCAAGGGCGGGAGCAGCGCCGAGACGTTCACGGTCAGAAAAGTGTCGTACGGAGTGGGCGTTGAGCGGATTTTCCCGGTCCATTCGCCGGTCGTTGAGCGGGTCGACGTCGTGCGCCGGGGGAAGGTCCGTCGGGCCAAGTTGTTCTATCTCCGGACCAAGAAGGGCAAGATGGCGCGGGTGGCCGAGCGGGAGTACGTGGCGGACGCCAAGCCCAAGCCGGCCGCTGCGGCGCCGGACACAGTCCAGGCCGGGGCCTGAGCGCGGGCGGGCGTGCCGCGAGACCCTGACGAGGCGTTCGAATGCGAAGCCTGGACGCGCGGGTTCCGGCGCGTGGCTGGCGTGGATGAGGCCGGCCGAGGCCCGCTGGCCGGTCCGGTCGTGGCGGCGGCGGTCGTCCTGCCCCGTCGGTGCCGGCTGGACGGTGTGCGGGATTCGAAACTCCTGAGCGAGCGGCAGCGCGAGCAGGTGTACGCCCAACTGCTCACGGCGGCCATAGATATCGGCGTGGGGGTTGTGGACGCCGGGGTGATTGACGCCCTGAACATCCTGGAGGCCACGCGCCTGGCGATGGCCCAGGCGGTTCGCCACCTGACCCCGCGTCCCGATTATCTACTGCTCGATGCGGTGGTCCTGCCGGGGATGGCGGCGGAGCAGCGGGCGGTCATCAAGGGCGATCGGTTGTGCCGGTCCATTGCCGCCGCGTCAATCGTCGCGAAGGTCCTCCGCGACCGGCTGATGGCCCGGGCTCACCTCCGTTATCCACAGTACGGGTTTCTCGCGCACAAAGGATACGGCACCGCTGAGCACCTGCGTCAGTTGCAGCGGTACGGGCCGTGCGATCTGCACCGGCGCAGTTTTGCGCCGGTCCGGGAGGCCGCCGTCCGATGAGCACCCGCGCCGTGATCGGCTCGGAAGGCGAGCGCGCGGCCGCCGACTTTCTGGAGTCGCGCGGGTACCGGATTCTGGAGCGGAACTACCGGACCAGGCTGGGTGAGATCGATCTGATTGCGGACGAGGGGGGCACTCTGGTGTTTGTCGAAGTGAAGGTGCGGCGCAACGACCGGTTTGGTGGGCCGGCGGCGGCCATCACGTCCGCCAAGCAGGCCCGGATCGCCCGGCTGGCCCAGCAGTATGTGGTGAGCCGGCGACTCGGCGGGCGGCCCTGCCGGTTCGACGTGGTCCTGATCCGGGGCGACAACCCCGGGACCAGGTGGATTGAACTGCTGCCCGGCGCGTTTGACGCGCCGGCAACTCGTTCCACTACATGATCGAGTTCTTTCATGTGTCCAAGTCCTATCACGGCCGGCCGGCTCTCCAGGATGTCAGTCTCAGGATCGAGAAGGGGGAGTTTGTCTTTCTCACCGGAGCCAGCGGGGCCGGCAAGACGACCCTCCTCCGGCTGATCTTCTGCGCCGATGCCCCCGATGAAGGGCAGGTCCTGGTGAACAGTCGGAACTTGTGGCATCTCAAAAAATCCGCCGTGCCCCTTCTGCGCCGGACGATGGGGTTTGTCTTCCAGGATTTCCGCCTGCTCCCGAAGAAGACGGTATTCGAGAACGTGGCGCTGGCGCTAAAGGTCGGTGGGGTGCCGGAGGGCGTGCTGCGCGTGAAGACCACGGAGACCTTGGGGGCTGTCGGGCTGGGGCACAAAGGGCATGCGCTGCCGTTGACGCTGTCGGCGGGGGAACAGCAGCGGGTGTGCCTGGCGCGTGCCATTGTGAACGATCCGCAGGTGCTGCTGGCGGACGAGCCGACCGGGAACCTCGATGCGGAGCTGTCCGGCGAGATCCTGGACCTGATGAAGGCGGTCAATGCGCGGGGCACGACCGTGCTCCTGGCGACGCACAACCGTGACCTGTGGCGCCGCGTGCGGCGACGGGTCGTGCGGCTGGACCAGGGGCGCGTGGTGGAGGACGGATGCCCCGAAGTGTGACCCGCTTCCGCTATCTCCTGGGGGAGACCGCGGACAACATCACGGCTAACCGGACCACCACGGTTCTTGCAATGGTGACGACGACGTTCACCATGCTAGGGATGGGCGTGTTTCTGCTCTTGTACCTGAACGCGCAGGAGGCGCTCGGTTCGTTGAAGGACGAGATCAAGGTCATCGTCTATCTCAGGGATACGGCGTCCCTCCAGGAGATCGCGCAGTTGCGGAGTGCGCTGAGCGGGGATCCCGCTGTGGCGGCGGTTGAGTGGGTGTCCCGGGAACAGGCGCTCGCTACGTTTCGGACGCAGTTTCCCTCGGAAGAGCGTCTACTCAATGGATTGGGCGACAATCCGTTCCCGGCGTCCCTGGTCGCCAAGGTGGACCCGGCTCATCGGTCTTCGGAGCAGGTGGAGGCGCTGGTCCAGAAGCTCACCGCTCTTGCCGAGGTTGACGAGGTGCTCTACAGCCGGGAGTGGATCGACAATCTGGCCGTCGCGGTCCGGTATCTGCGGGTGCTGGGCCTGGGCATCGGCGTCGTGCTGGCCGCGTCCATGGTCACGATTCTGGCCAACACGATCACGCTGACGTTGTACGCACGCCGTGAGGAGATCGCAATCCTTAGGCTGATCGGCGCGACGACGGGGTTCATCAAGATGCCGTTCGTGATCGAGGGGGCGTTGCTGGGAGGAGTGGGCGCCGCGTGTTCGCTGGTGCTGCTGCGGACGCTGTTCGGACTGGCGGAAAGCGCACTGGCGCTGAAGGGAACCTTTTGGGGCGTGGGACGCGGGCTGGCGTTTCTCCCGGATCGCGTGATCGTCGCGTTCCTGTTGCTCGGGGTCCTGCTGGGATGCCTGGCAAGCCTGGTGTCGCTGATCCCGTTGCGCGATGCGAGGCGGTGATGCGGATCGTCACGTGGGCGGTGGCAGTGGTCCTCCTGACGGCCGCGCCCGCGCTGGCCGCGCCGGATCGTCGTGAACCGCTTCCCGAGAAGATCAGGAAAGAGCGCCAGACGCTCGACAAGCTGAAAGATGCGATCAAAGAGAAGAAGCAGAAGTCGGAGGAGGCCCAGCGCAAGGAAGCGTCGGTCCTGCAGGAGCTCGAGAAAGCGGACCACCGCATCAAGCTCCGCCGGGACGAGTTCGCGCAGGGGAATACGAAACTGCGGAAGAAGGACTATGAGATCGCGGAGACGACCGCCTCACTCCGGCGTCTCCGGGAACGAATCGCGCAGCGGGAGGGGTCGATCCGAAGCCGGTTGCGGGTCATGTATATGGAAGGGCCGAACGGCCACCTGAAGCTGCTGCTCGCGTCCAGCGGGTACCATGATCTGCAGGCGCGGCTGGCGTCGTTGCGGTGGATCTCGCGGCGTGAGTTCCGGTTGCTCGAAGGCCATCGCGCGGACCGGGCTCGGTTCGAGTCGACCGAGTCGCATCTGCGGCGAGTCCGGGGGGAGCTTCAGGGGTATCAGCAGGAGATCGCTACCAAGCTGGCGGCCGTCCAGGACGAGCGGACGAAAAAGGATCGCTTGCTGACGCGGGTGCGGAGCGAGAAGGTAATGTATGTCAAGGCGGTCACGGAGCTGGAAAAGTCCGCCCAGCGCATCGAGGGCGTGATCCGGGAGTTTGAAGCGCGCCGCAAAGCGACGGCCTCGGCGCGCCCGGCGCCGCCCGGAGAGGGGAGGCTGGCCCGGCTCAAGGGTCGCCTGGTCTGGCCCACCGAGGGGGACGTGGTGGCCCTCTTCGGTCGCCAGAAGCATCCGAAGTTCGACACGTACGTCCAGCGTAAGGGGATTGAGATCCGCGCCGGCCATGGCACCGTCATCCGGTCGGTCTCCGACGGCGTGGTGGCGTTTGCCGATTGGATGCGCGGGTATGGCTTGCTGGCCATTGTGGATCATGGCGAGGGGTTGTTCTCCCTGTATGCCCACGCGTCCAAGCTGCTGGTCAATGTGGGGGACAGCATCCGGGGCCACCAGCCGATCGGGGAAATCGGCGATACCGGGCTGACCGGCGAGAGCACGTTGTATTTCGAGTTGCGTCAGGGCGGCGAGGCGGTGGATCCGCTGGTCTGGCTGCAGCGGCGGCGATAAGTCCAGGTCCGAGGAAAAAGGAGCACGGTGATGGAAGGTACAAGGCAGACGGTGAAAACGAAAGCGGGATGGATCGCGGTGTTTCTGGGGACCCTGGTCCTAGGGGTGTTTCTCGGCAAAGGCTGGGACCGGACCGTGCTGGCGACCGAAACGTACGAAGAGCTGAAAACCTTTACGGAGGTGCTCGCGCACGTGCAGAAGCATTACGTCGAAGAGGTCAAGAGCAAGGATCTGGTGTACGGCGCGATCCGGGGCATGCTCGCGACGCTGGACCCGCACTCCGCGTTCATGCCGCCCGAGGTCTACAAGGAAGTGCAGGTCGAAACCAAGGGCGAGTTCGGCGGCGTGGGCATTCAGATCGGGATGAAGGACAACCGGCTGACGGTGATTGCCCCGATTGACGGCACACCGGCCGAGCGGGCCGGGGTCAGGGCGGGGGACTTCATTATCAAGGTCAACGAGGAGACGACCAAGGACATGACCCTCCTGGACGCCGTGCAGAAGATGCGGGGCCCGAAGGGCACCAAGGTCACGCTCACGATCCAACGCGAAGGGGTGGCGGAGCCGTTGGTGTTCGGGTTGGTGCGGGAGGTCATCAAGATCGAGAGCGTCCGGTTCAAGATGCTCGATGGCGCCATCGGCTACGTCCGGCTGACCCAGTTCCAGGAGCAGTCCTCGAAGGACGTGGCGAACGCGATCCGCAAGCTGCGGGAGCAGAAAATGCAGTCGCTGATCCTCGATCTCCGGAACAACCCGGGCGGCCTGCTGAACGCCGCTGTGGAGGTGTCGGAGCAGTTCGTCGGTTTGAATCGCCTGATCGTGTACATCAAGACCCGCGAGGGCCGGAAGGACGATTACACCGCCCATATCAAGGAGCCGCCTGACGAGTATCCAGTCATCGTGCTGGTCAACGAAGGCAGCGCCAGCGCCTCCGAAATCGTGGCCGGGGCGCTCCAGGACTGGGGGCGCGCGGTCGTCATCGGCGCGCAGACATTCGGCAAAGGCTCGGTGCAGACCATTCTCCCGCTCGGAGACGGGTCGGGCCTGCGCCTGACGACGGCCAAGTACTACACGCCCAAAGGGCGCAGTATTCACGGGGTCGGGATCATGCCTGATATTCTGGTCAAGGGCAAGCCGTCTGCGATGCCCCCAATCCGCGAGCGGGATCTGGATAAGACGCTGAGGGAACCGGGGCGCGAGGGAGGCTCGCCCCATCAGGATGGTCAGCCGGAAAGCCTGCCGGTCCCCAGGCCTGAATCGAAGGACGACAGGAAGGAGTCGGAGGCGGGGAAAAAGAAGGATACCAAAGCGAAGGAGGAAGACGATCCACAACTGCAGAAGGCGGTGGAGTTACTGAAATCATGGGTTATTTTCAAGGACTTACGACTTATTCATCGAGATGGCCGCGTGGAACAGGCGATGTAAAAAAAGGGTCTTCGTGTCCGCGAGTGGGTGAAAACAGCATGAGAAACGGCATTCTCTCGACGGAGATTGGGCTATTTTGATGGTCAAGAAATCTGGCATGATGGCCGGATGCGAAAACAGCGACGCCTA
>Ga0213870_1001246_pt1 | contig 11559 bp, 13 predicted proteins | sample WICALVC2017_Meta_FD_160119 | JGI IMG/M metagenome (GOLD analysis project Ga0213870, IMG submission 160119) | Freshwater microbial communities from subterranean cave lake in Wind Cave National Park, South Dakota, United States - WICALVC2017 | ecosystem: Environmental > Aquatic > Deep subsurface >... | reverse complement strand
GAGCCGCACTCAGAAGATCGCCGTCATCAAGGTCGTCCGCGAGATCACCGGACTCCCTCTCGGCGAAGCAAAAGCCGCGGTCGACAGCGCCCCGAAGGTCATTAAGGAGAACGTCCCCAAGGCCGAAGCCGAAGAGATGAAGAAGAAGCTCGAAACCGCCGGCGCCAAGGTCACCCTCAAGTGACCCTGATACCGTCAGACCCTCTCGCGGCTGTGACGCTCCGAGAGTAGTAACACAAGGACCACATACTGTGGTATAATAGTTTGGTGGACCCAAAGGACCGCTCCGAGCAAGGATTCCCCGGAGAACCATACCTCCACCGCAAGGCGGCGGATCTCCTCGCACTCATCAACCAGCCAGAGCTCCTCGAGACGCAGACGCTGAGCGACATCTGTCGTACCTTCGAGAAGAGTGACTACGAAATGATTCCAGAAATGGAAGTGACAGTCGGGTGGGGGAGGAAAGTAGGAGAAGCAGAAGCCTTCACATCAACGATGATTGTGACGAAGGATCGCAAGCTCGTTCACATCGGCATGGGATCGGAAGGTGCCTACTACGTCGTTGTCAACATTCAAAATGTGGATCACCCAACAGAGTCGGAGCAGGAAACACTACGGAGGCAGTTCTCCGCCTTTCTCTCACTTCCGCACATACGGCCAGAGAAAACCAGCAATGGTGGAATCGGACTAGGCGGCATTGAGTGTGTGTCTCCACGGGCGGTCGAAGTCTGCGAGAGACTCTACGGGGAGGAAATCGGGTGCATCCGGCAGCGGACCCGCCATCAGGGAGGCGAGATCATGAACGAGGGACAATGAGCCTTTTCCCTTGAAACACCACAATGCGCGGCGATATTTGATCTTGACGTACCTTTGTGGGGGGGTACCCTAATAGCAGCAATGTCCTTCAGACTGGTTTGCTCGGATTCTCCGACAACATAGGAAGAAGGAAACAGGCGTTTTTATTTCCTTCTTCCATACCTCGTATGGCGGATCAACAGCTCACCTGCCGCGATTGCGGCCAGGTCTTCACCTTCACAGAAGGTGAGCAGGAGTTCTACAACTCCCGCAACCTCAGCGCCCCTCAGCGCTGCAAGGACTGCCGGTCAAAGCGGAAGGCCGAGCGGATGGCGGACCGGCAATTCCACGATGCCGTCTGCGCAAAGTGCGGGGCCCCCTGCCAGGTGCCCTTTAAGCCACGCCCCGTTGAGGAGGGTGGCAAGCCCGTTCTGTGCAAAGACTGCTTCTTTGCGCAAAAACAAGCGGCGTAAGAATGCGTAGAAGGCAAACCTAACGGTTTTCCTCCCACGGACCCTCCTTTCCCTCAATTGTGTCGCTCCAGCGCTGGGGCCCGCCTTCGGCACCCAGCGCTTCGCGACAAATTGTTGTGCCATGATGTCTACATGGCACGCTACCCGGAGATCGACGCGCTCCGAACGATTGCCATCTTCATGATGGTCGTCTACCACACACTGTGGGACCTGGAGAACCTCTACGGCTGGCCTATCCTCCGAAGCCTTGGCGTAGGAGGACGGCTCTTCGCGCGTACAACCGCGATCCTCTTCCTCCTTCTTGTGGGGGTGAATTTTGCGATTGCGCGGTTGCGCAACCCATCGTATGAACGCGTCCTTTGGCGAGCAGCACGGATTCTCGGCGCAGCCATCCTCGTCTCCCTCGCAACATACATGTTCGACCCAGAAACGTTTGTGCGATTCGGTGTGCTGCACTTGATCGGTGTCAGCGTTCTCCTCCTTCCCCTCTCCGCCTCGTTGCGTGAGTGGAATGCTCTCCTCGGCATCGCTGTGATTGCTCTCGGCACAGCACCCGAAGGGATGACCGTGGGAACACCGATGCTGCTGCCGCTCGGAATCACTCCACCACACTTCACGACGGTCGACTACTTTCCACTCTTTCCCTGGCTCGGCGTTATCCTCCTCGGCGTCTCTGTCGGTCACCTCCTCTACATCCGCGCTCCAGCGTGGAGGAGATTCTCAATTCTCACTTCCAGATTCTCGATTCTCACGTGGCCCGGTCGCCACTCCCTGCTCCTCTACCTCCTCCACCAACCTCTGATCCTCGTGACCATCACATTGATACTCGGTAAACCCACTCTATAGACTACGCACCACATGCCCTTCACGACTCGCAAAATCCGCGAAGGTGCGCCTGAGCCTACTCGGTGGAGTTCAGTGCTCATCACCATGCTGCGCTTTGCTCCCCCCCTCCTCGAGTGGTACCGGCGGTACCGCGCGCGGCGCGCGCGCGAAGAACGCACTTCGCTCCTCAAGCGCGTCGCGCTCATTCTTCTCGCGGTCCTCCTTGCGTTCCTGCTCCTCGCAGGCGTGACGAAGGCGCTTCTTGGTCTTCGCATGGTCGGCATGCGGACCATCCTCAACGTTACCGGCGCAGAGCTCCAAACCGACGCTGACGGTTTCACGAACATCCTGCTGCTGGGTCAGGGGGATGCGACCCACGAGGGGAAGGACCTCACGGATGCGATCATGGTCGCGAGCCTCGATCCGCGCACAACAAAGAGCATTGTTCTCCTCTCCCTGCCACGCGACCTGTACTTCCTCCGCACGGAGAAGATGGGAAAGGGAAGGCTCAACAGCATGTATCGGGATTACCGCGGGTACCTGCGCGCGAAAGGCATGAGCTTCGAGGGTGCTTCACAGGAAGCCCTCCGGGAACTCGCTGCGGAGATCGGCAAACACCTCTCACTCAAGATCCACGCTGTTTTGAAAGCTGACTTCATCGGTTTCGAGAAAGCGATCGATGCCGTAGGGGGGGTCGACCTCGAAGTGCCCTACGACATCATCGACACGCAGTTCCCCGGACCGAACTACACGTATGAGACATTCGAAATCCGCGCTGGACCCCAGCACCTCGATGGCGAGGCGGCTCTCAAGTACGTCCGGAGCCGCCATACGACGAGCGACTTCGATCGCTCCGCACGCCAGCAACAGCTCCTCCACACACTCGGGGCGAAGCTCAAGGACGAGGGACTCCTCTCGCAGCCGGCAACATTGGTCCGCTTTCTCGATATCGTCGGTGACCACCTCGAGACGACGATGTCCCTGCGGGAACTCGCTGGGCTCATGAAGCTGGGACTCATGATTGCTCGTGATCGCATCATCGCGATGCAGCTGCATGACCGTAACGGCCTCTACGGGTCACCCGTCGAGCCCGGTGGATTCCTCTATACTCCTCCTCGTGATCAGTTTGAGGGCGCTTCCGTGCTCCTCCCCGTTTCCATCCCTGAGTTCCCTGTGACCTGGAAGCAAATCCAGACGCTGACGCAGCTCCTCTTCCGCACGCGCTCGATCTACCTGAGCCGTCCCGCGATCACGGTGCTCAATGGCGGAGCGAAGACGGGGCTCGGGAGGCACCTCGCGAACGAGCTACTACGGTTCGGATTGAACGTGGTGAACGTCGCGAATGCACCGTTACCGAAGAAGCTCGAGGAATCGATCCTCTTCGCGGGTACACCACGCGAACACGATGAAGCGAGTGCGCTGTTCTTCTCGAGCCTGCTGCATCTCCCACTTCGGAATGTCCCTCCGACGCTCCCACTCGAAGAGATTTCGGAGGTGACGATCCTCCTCGGAAAGGACTACACGTTTACACCTCTACAGGACCTCCTCCCGCCAGTGTATGACCCCTCCTCTCGATGACCCCTCGATGACCCCTCGTGAGATTATCGCTCAGGCTTGGGCTATCACGACAAAGGAGAAGATGCTCCGCCGCTGGGGCTTCCTCTCCTCCCTCTTCGAAACACTCCGGAACGTCGAGATCATCCTGTACCAGACGTACTTCCTCTACTGGTACTTCAAAGGTACGAGTGTGGGGTGGCTCTCCGTCGAGATTCTCTTCTACGAATCGATGCCCTTCTGGCTCTTCCTGGCGGTCACGATTATCCTTCTTGTGCTCCTCGTCTTCGAACTCTTCCTCCCAACCCTCGCAACGGGCGCGATTATCGGGCTTGCGGCGAAGTCGTACCGCAAAGAAGAAGTGAAAGGAGGTCTCGTCCTTGCCCTCTACAACTTCTTCCCGATTCTCGAAGTCCATGGGTTCTTCTTGCTCAGCAGCTTTACCGCCGTCTTCACGGTCTGGTCTTTGATGCTTCGCTACAGTGGAGGCGATAGCTCTATCAAACAGGGTGCGACCATTCTCATCCTCATCATCTGGTTCCTCGCGATGATCTTCCGCTTCTTCGCGAGCTTTGCGGAGGAGGGCATCGTGATTCGGAAGTCCGGGGCCTTCACCGCGATTGGGCGAAGCTTCAAGCTGATCATCAGCTACTTGAGCCATGTGATGTTCCTTGTCTTGCTCCTTCTCGTTATTACACTCCGCATCGTCATCAATACCATCATGGTGCTTCTGCTTCCTGCGCTTGCGATCGGCCTCGGACTCTTCCTCACGACGTTCCTCTCTGCAGCGTTGAGCTACACGATCGCGACCGTGCTTGCCCTCGGTCTCGTTGTCCTCGTAAGTTACTTCCTCGCCTACCTGCACGTCTTCAAGCAGACCGTCTGGACCCTGACCTACTTAGAGCTCTCCGCCCAGAAAGACCTCGATGTGATTGAAGGGGGATGACCTATTGACAGTGGACGAGCGTACACCTAAACTAGGAGCGATGAGTCCGCTGACCGCACACCAGCAGGCGGTGCTCCAGCACATCCGGGAGTTCCAAAGGAAGCGCGGGTACTCCCCTTCCTTAAGTGACCTCGCGCTCGCGTTTGGGGTGAGCTCAAAGAATGCGGTCGCAAAGGTCGTGAATGTGCTCGCGCGGGAACGGAAGCTCCAGAAAGACCCGAAGGGGAGGATCAAGATCCTTGAGCGCTCCCTCCGGGAGAGTGCAGCATCGATGCCCCTTCCTCTCTTCGGTCCCATCGCCGCGGGGTTCGCGGCCCCCGTTGAGGAGCAAGCCGAGGAAACGGTCACACTCGAGGACTATTTGATCCGCGATCGAAAGGCAACGTTTCTACTCAGGGTGAAGGGAGACAGCATGATTGACGCAGGAATCTTCGAGGGGGACCTCGTCGTCGTCGAACGCGGCGCAGAACCGCGGGTGAATAACATCGTGGCTGCGATCATCGATGGGGAATTCACTCTGAAGCGCCTCAAGCGCGAGGGCAGCCGCACATACCTCCAGGCGGAGAACCGCAAGTATCCGAAGATGTTTGCACGGGAGGAGCTGCAAGTCGCCGGAGTCGTGCGCGGGATCGTTCGTAAGTATTAAGCAGTACTGCGTACTGCTTGCTGCACTCATGATTTGCCATGTTGATGCTGACGCGTTCTTCGCTTCGGTCCTCGGCCGCGGAGATCCGAGGCTGCGCGGGAAGCCTCTCCTCGCACTCGGGATGGGTGGAACCTGCGTGATCGCGGCAACGTACGAGGCGAAGGCGAAGGGGGTGAAAACCGGCATGCACATCACAGAGGCGGTGAAACTCTGCCCGGAGGCGCTGCGTGTGCCATCGGATTTTCGTGAAACGGCTATCGCCTCCCATGAAATCGAGGGAATCCTCGGAGAGCAGTGCCCCCTCCTCGAGCAGATGTCGGTCGATGAGTGGTTCTTGGATCTTCGAAGTCTGCGTGGAGGACTCTCCGATGATCTTCACGGATGGGCGAAGAATCTCCAGCAGAACATCCTTCGGCGAACTTCCCTCTCTGTCTCGGTCGGAGTGGCACCGACGAAACTCCTCTCCAAGATGGCAAGCGAATACAAAAAACCCGCAGGGATCACCGTTGTTGCGCACGCAACGATTGAAGAATTTCTACATGATCGACCGGCAGCGGCCATCCCAGGAATCGGGAAGCAGCGACTCATCGCTTCGGAGGCACACGGATGGGAGACCGCGTGGGACATTGCACAAGCAGACCCTGAGAAGATCCAGAAGCTCTTCGGGAAACCGGGCCGCGAGATTCAGCTCGAGCTCCTCGGCTACCAGGTTTCTCCTGTGACACCTGAGAGCGAACCGCAGAAATCGATCTCCCGAGCGCGGAGCTTCCTTCGCACCGGCGATCGTGATGTCCTCTGGGCTCATGTCCTGAGGCATCTCGAGTACGTCGTCCTCAAGATGCGCCGCGAGGGGCTCGCGGCGCGGGGACTCACGGTATGGCTCCGTCAGGAGGACTTCACGATGCGTAGTGAGTCACAGCGCCTCCCACAGCTTCTCGATACCGAGGAGCAGCTCCGCCCCTACGCACGGCACTGCTTTGACATCGGCTATGACTCGCGGTATCGCTACAACCAAACTGGTGTCGCTCTCTGGAATCTCCGACAACGCGGTGCCTCTCAGTATGACCTCTTCGAGGATCCGCGGAATCTCGACCGTAGCGAGAAGATCCAGCACACCCTCGATTCCTTGCACGCACGCTTCGGAAGAGAAAGCATCACCCGCGGTGCCGCTCTTCCCGTGAGGGGCGCAGCGAAGCCCGCCATCAGTCTTCCCATAGTGGAAGGGGCCTCATAGCGCAGACCCTCCGAGCGACTGAAGCTGCTCCTCCACCTTCGCGAGCTTCTCCGTGACTTCAACAAGTTTCTCGCGCTCCAAGTGGATGACGTGTTCGGGGGCATGCCGTGTGAATTCTCCGTTGGCGAGTTTTGCTTCGAGCATCGTGAGGTATCGCTTGAGATCTATCCGTTCTCGCTCGAGTCGCGCGCGCTCCTTCTCAAGATCAATCACCCCCTCGAGGTGGACATACACCTCAGCGTGCGAGGTGAACGCGCTTGCAGCGCCGTGAAGCTTGACCGCCTTCGTGGTGATGGTGAGTTTCTTGACACGGCCGAGCCGCTCGACGTGCGTGCGCTGCGCCTCGAGAAGAGTACTGTGCGTACGCACGGTCACCTCGACTTTCGCGCTCGCTGGAACCCCATGATCCGTGCGAAGTTTCCGGATCGACCGGATGACGTCGATCAGAGTGCCGAGCTCTTTCTCCGCATCACAGTCACGGAGTCCTTCATCAGGATGCGGCCACCGCTCACGAACGAGGAGCCCCGCACCTTCCGGCTTAAAGGAGCCCCAAAGTTCCTCGGTCACGAACGGAATGTAGGGGTGCAGGAGGATGAGGAGCGTACGGAAGCTCGTGACAAGCACGGGCAAGTTCGGTGACCCCTTACTGAGCTCGAGGTACCAATCGCAGAAGCACTCCCAGAGGAAACTGTAGAGCCGATCCCCCGCAGGGCTCAGGCGATAGTGCTCGACGTCCTCTGTCGTCTTCTGGATGATCTCCTGCAACGCTGACAGCAGTGCCCGATCCACGAGGGACAACGTTCCTACGTTCTTTGTCCCAAGTCCTACATCCTTCGGATCGACGCCAAATTCCTCGCACTGGAGGAGAATGAACCGCGCGGCATTCCAGAGCTTGTTCACGAAGTTCCGGTACCCTGCAATCTTTTCTTTGTAGAGACGGAAGTCGTTTCCTGGTGTCTGCCCGATGACCATTGAGAGGCGTAGGGCATCCGCTCCATAGATCGGGATGATATCGAGAGGATCAATCATCGTCTCGGGATCGGACTTGCTCATCTTCTTTCCCTCACGCGTTCGTACGAGCCCGTGAAGGTACACCGTCTCGAACGGCACGTGTCCGTACTCAAGCTCAGGAATTCCGCCCGTGACGTATGTCGTCATGAGGATCATGCGTGCAACCCAGAAGAAGAGGATGTCGTATCCGGTCTCCATGAGCGTTGTCGGGTGGAACCTCAGAAAATCGGGGCTCTTGAGGAGGAGTTCTTCAAGCGAGAGAGTCGGATCCTCTGTCAGTTTTGGGTCAACGAGGGTGCTCCAGGTCCAGAGTCCCGACGAAAACCAGGTGTCGAGTGTGTCTGGGTCTTGTTTCCACCCCTCCCCCTGTGGGGGTTGCGCTCCAACATGAATGTCGATGCTCCCGTCACCAGTCCGATACCACACGGGAATCCGATGCCCCCACCAGATCTGCCTCGAGATGCACCAGTCACGAAGGTTATCGATCCACTGAAAGTAGATCTTCTCGCAGCGCTCGGGGATGAGTCGGATTTGCTTTGTCCGCACGACCTCCTGCATGACTTCTTTCAAGCTCAGTTCCCGACGCTTCCACCGCACCACACGTTTATTGACATCGATGAACCACTGTTCCTTGATCTGCGGCTCGATCGCTCCTCCACCCCGGTAGCTCACGGCCTTGTTGTGGACGTAGTCTTCGTCGATCTTCACAAGGAGACCCTTCCGCTTCAGCTTCTCGACGACTTTGGGCCGTGCTTCTTCAATGCGCATCCCTGAAAACTCCCCTGCAATCGGGAGGAGCTTTCCATCGAAGCCAATGATCTGCTCCTTATCGAGCCCGTGGCGTTGCGCAATCTCGAAGTCCACCGCATCGTGCCAGGGAGTCATCGTCATCACGCCGGTACCGAACGTGGGATCCACGGCTTTGTCTTTGATGACGGTTGCCGTGACAGGCCCATTGATCCACTCGACCATGAGCTTCTCACCATGGGTGTACTTCGCATAGCGCTCATCGTCGGGATGGATGACGACATACTTATCACCGAACTTCGTCTCGGGGCGCGCGGTCCCGATCTGGAACGGTCCATACTGAAAGATGTAAAACGATGCCTGTTCCTCCCGCCACTCGATCTCATCATCACTGACCGTCGTCTGCATCCTTGGATCCCAGTTCACGATCCGATGACCACGGTAGATGAGGCCATCGCGGTACATCTTCGCGAAGACTTCATTGACACAACGGTTGAGGGCAGGCTCCAAGGTGTAGCGCTCCCGAGACCAGTCGCAACTCGCGCCCATCTTCCGAATCTGCGCACGGATCGTTCCACGGCTCTTTTCAACGTAGTCGGCGATGCGCGTGAGGAGCTCCTCGCGCCCCAGTGACCCCCGCGGATCGGGGATTCCGAGTTCCTCCTGAATCTGACGAATGACAACCGACTCGGTCGCAATCGACGCATGATCGGTACCCGGAAGCCAGAGGGTTTCCTTGCCGCGCATCCGCTGGAAGCGGATGAAAATGTCTTCAATTGTGAGGAAGCAGGCGTGGCCAAGGTGGAGCTCCCCCGTTGCATTCGGCGGCGGCATGCTGATCGTGAAGGGGGGTTTGTCGCTTGCGGCATTCGCCCGGAACGTCCCGCTCTCCTCCCACAGAGCATAGACCCGGTCTTCAACAGCCTGTGGACTGTACGCCTTTGCAAGCACGTAGAGAAAGCTTAAAGCTTAAAGCCTAAAGCTTAAAGCTCTCATTGTAAAAAAGACCGCCCTTGCGGGCGGCCATCGAACGAGAGAAAGAACGGATCACTACGCACCAAGGGCGCGCAAGCGCAACACTTGTACAGAATGCACCCGGAAAACGCAAGTTCTTGCATGCAATTCCGTTGCACTCGTAGTACAATTTGGGTCCGATGCGTGAGCAACGACTCCTCCACTATGAGTCCTACTTCGGGAGATTCTTGGACACGCTCGAGCGTGACTATGACTGCCGAGATCCACTCCAGTGGGTCGCAGCCGGGACGCACGCCGTCACGCAATTCGGTGGAGTTGACCCCGCGATGCGTGATGTTGGTCGCATGCTCGATGGGAGCAGCGGAGAGAAAGTTCCTGCCCTCGACGGCCTCCTTCCACGCACACGGGAAAACATTTTTGGGGGAATCCGCGATCTCTTCCGCGGGCGAATCTTTTCTGCCCTGACGAAGGCAATCAATGTGGCGGGAGATGGTGCAGCAGACGGTGCAGATCTTCTCACCGGCGTTCACCACACCGATTCCCAGCGCGCAAGGGCCTCTGCCTCTGACACTCACTACGCTCTCGCCGCCTAACCCATGCACACCCCAGAAGCCGCAGCCAGATTCGAAGGAGGAGAAGCCATGCATTCACTCACCACTCCCGAGGCCATCGGCATCGGCCTCGGCATCGCCGCCCTCGCCTACTTCACCTACCTCGGAATCCGCAACCTCGTTTCACCTCACAAGCGATAGGAAAAGTGGTATACTGGAAGAGAAGAAACACACATGACGATGAAGAGAGTACGCACACCAGAGCCAGCTCCTGAGCGGCCGGGTCAGCCCACGGAACAAATAGATGCGCTTCACAAAGCCCAGAAGCCGCCTGAAGACGTTTCACGGCCACTCATCAGAGAACGGGCGAACATCCTCGACGGAACTGAGAGCCACCTTCAGAACTTCAACGCGAAGCTTGCGCCGACTATCATCCCTCTCCTCCACATCACGGGAATCGCCTACTTCACTGTGACAGGAATCCAAACGATCCTTGGGTATCCTCCGAAGTGGGTGCAGAGTCTGACCGGCAGTAAGCGGGGGTAAACTGTCTTCGGAACTATGCCAACGTTCGATTTTCAATGTCGCAAATGCTCGCACGTCTTCGAGTTCACACGGCCCTTTGGCGGTCGCGAGAAACCCGCGTGCCCGAAGTGCAAGAGCACACGAACGGAGAAGCTCCTCACATCTCCAGCGGTACAGTTCCGGGGGAGCGGGTTCTATAAAACCGATAGTGTGAAACTCACACCCTCGGAAAAGCAGACACCACCGAAGAAAGCGGAGGCACCTGCAACGCCCGCAACGCCGCCGGCTCCAAAATCCTCCGATAAAGAGGTATACTAAGAGGAACAATGAAGTCCCAGCATCCCCTCCCCATTCGCCTGATCGAGCGGATCACGGGTGCTTCGTACCCCGCCCTCCTCCTGGTGTGGGTCAGCACCGTCTTCGGCTTTGCACTCGCCTACTTCGTTCTTAGCACCATCTCGCCGGAGAATGGGCTTGAGCAACTCATTGGCAGAGAAATCACGCACCGCTTCTGGAACAGCATCTACTTCAGCATCGTCACGGCAACGACGGTCGGCTACGGCGATATCGTCCCGTCTGGGCTCTCGAAGATTCTCGTCAGCATGCAGAGCATCTTCGCGTTTTTCGTCTTCGCGGTGTTCATCACGAAGCTCGTCTCCCACCGCCAGGAGCTCGCTCTCAGGGAGATTCACACGCTCTCCTTTGAAGAGGCGTTCGCAACAGTGCGTGAAGGTTTCTTCATGATGCGCAAGGACTTCGATGCGCTGATCGCAGAGGCCGAAACGACTGGCAGGCTTTCGCCGCACAGCTGGGACAACCTCACGACGGCCTACCGTGAGGGGCAGAGCCTCCTCGAGCAGATTCCCGAGTTCTACGACCCCGAGGACGGACTCTACACTCTCGATCCGCGCCGGGAGGAACTCCTCCAGGAAGCAGTGCACCGTACTCTCCACCGTTTGAATCACCTCCTCGATGTTCTCAGCCAGAAGAGAATCGACTGGGCCTCTCACGAAGCAAGCGCGGCAGAACTACGAGAAATCCTGCACATCGTCGAAACTGTGACGCCGCTCTGGCGACAGAAGTCTCCGTCACAGCACCACGAACCCTTCGAGCAAATCCTGCACCTTGGGGAGAGCATCCACACACACCTCGCCCGTGCGTTGCCAGCGCGGTGATCTCTAGACACGGCGTCGTTTGTCGACGAATATCATCCATAGATTTATGGCTCCGGGAAGACACTGAGCCCCATTGAACAAACGACGCCGTGTCTAGAGATC
>Ga0213870_1001245_pt1 | contig 11560 bp, 6 predicted proteins | sample WICALVC2017_Meta_FD_160119 | JGI IMG/M metagenome (GOLD analysis project Ga0213870, IMG submission 160119) | Freshwater microbial communities from subterranean cave lake in Wind Cave National Park, South Dakota, United States - WICALVC2017 | ecosystem: Environmental > Aquatic > Deep subsurface >... | reverse complement strand
CATCCTACACTTTCATTTTATGTCTAAAGTATGTCACTACATAGTGGCATACTTTGGGAAAGAAAATTTTTACCACTTGACTTTTGGGTTGAATGTCTACCCTAGATTCTACACCCTTGGGATTGTATACCCTTGGGGTGGTTTACGAGTGCACCTGCGGATATTATGCGGATATTATAGTTTAGAGAGGGTTTTTTAGAGGATTTTTTGTAGCTTTGACTAGATTTTCCAAGAGCATTGCGACGTTGACTGGGCCGACTCCGCCAGGTGTTGGGGTGTAAAATGAGGCAAAATTTTTAATTTTTTTATCATTATAATCTCCATGCAGTTTACCGTCTTCTCCTAAATGCATTCCTACAGCAATCAAAATGACTCCCTTTTTAATCATTTCTGGTTTTACAATATTTGGTTTGCCAACAGCAGAAATTATGATATCGGCTTTTTTTGTCAAGTTTTGCGGATTTGGAGTTTTAGTGCCAATTATTTTTGGTTCAATTCCCATTTTTTTAAACGTGTTAATTATTGGATTCCCACCAGTTTCGCCTTTGCCGATGATAACGATTTTTTGGGAGGTTAACCAGTTTAGGAATCCACCTTCGAGGAGTCGAGGTTGCTGCCTCGCCACCTCGAAGGTGACCGAAGGGATGCACCAGACGATGCGTCCCGAAGGACTCCTTCGGGGTGAATGGTTATACACATCCTCCAAAATCCTCAATACCGCCAAGGCGATTGGGGGCTGAAATTTGGAGTTTGGAAGGAAACCATCAACGTCTTTTTTGGGACTAATAGTAGAGTTTATTTGTTCGCCATTTAAGTCTTTGGGTAGCGGTCGTTGTACGATAATCCCATGTATATTGTTAGCACTGTTTAACTTCCCAATTATTTTTAGGAGTTGAGATTGCTTTATGGTTGGCTGCAAATGCTTTACTGTAATCTGTGCGTCAATCCCCTCCCCTTTTAATTTTTTCTGATTTACATAAGAAGTGGAGGAAGAATCTTCACCAACTAGAATTACAGCAAGATGAGGTATTACTTTTTTTTCTTTAAGCTTTTTGACTCTTTCTTTAAGTTCTTGTAGAATTTTATCGGCAATTTGTTTTCCGCTAATTTTCATTGTCGGTTTTGTCACATATTATCCTTCTTCCACACACGTTGCCGATGCGACTCTATCGGATTTATGTGAGAATCTCATTAGAGTACTTCCTTGAGTATTTCTTGAGTGTTTTGGAATGTCCGCAAGCTGAAGTTTCACTACCTGTCCTTTTACAGATGTGATAATTATTTGCTTGCAATTGGGAGGAACAACTTGGGCAAAGGCAACTTTTCCAGTTTTTTGAGTAACTTTCGCAACTTTTACTCCCTTGCCTCCCCTTCTTTGTCCCCTAAATTCCTCAACAGATGTTTTTTTACCAAGACCATTTTCCATAATAGTTAATAAATCGGCTTTTTCATTTTTATCTATAACATCCATATTTATGACCTTGTCATCCTTATCTAATTTTATTCCCCTCACCCCCCTAGTGCTTCTGCCCTGTCTCCTAATAGATTTTTCCGAAAACCTTATTGCTTTTCCATCGCGAGTTGCGATTATCATATCTTGATTGTTGTCCGTTAGATTGCTCCATGCCAACTCGTCTCCAGTATCAAGTTTTATGGCAATTATTCCGCTTTTTCTTATGTTCTCAAATTCTTTCAAAGAAGTTTTTTTAACAGTTCCATTTTTGGTAGTTAAAAAAACATTCTGGGCATTTACACCTGTTTTATAAGTAATAAAGGATTCTACTTTTTCTTTTTGCTCTATATTAATAAGATTTACTATTGCTGTTCCCTTGCTTGTTCTTTGGGATTCTGCTATTTCAAATACTCTTAACTGATACGCTTTTCCTTTGTTTGTGAAAAAGAGTATGTTGTCGTGAGTTTGAGCGTAGCGGATATTTAATATTCCGTCTTCCTCTTTGGTTGTCATGCCTTTTACGCCCTTGCCTCCCCTGTGTTGGACTCTAAAGCTGTTGAGACTTTGCCGTTTTATGTATCCAGTATTGGTAAGAGTAATTACGGTAGGTTCATTGGGAATAAGATCTTCTTCGGAAAACTCTCCAACCTTTCCTTTGAACACTCGTGTTCGACGCGGATCTTTATATTTTTCTTTAAGGAGATCTAGTTCTTTTTTAATAACAGAAAGAATTTTTTCAGGATGCATTAACAAATCCTCCAAATATGCAATGGTTTCCTTTATCATTTGATACTCGTCTTCTATTTTTTGACGCTCAAGCGCTGCGAGACGGCGAAGCTGCATATCAAGAATTGCTGTTGCTTGAATTTGCGTTAGCTTGAACTTTTCCATTAAATTCTGTTTTGCAGAATCTTGGGTTTGGGATGCTCTAATGGTTTTGATAACAGCGTCTATGTTATCAACTGCTATTTTGAGACCCTCCAAAATATGAAGCCTATCTTTTGATTGTTTCAGCTCAAACATGGATCGTTTCTTAACCACAAGATATCGGTGTTTTAGGTATTCTTCCAAAATTGTTTTTAGATTTAGAGTTTGGGGAGTGCCGTCCACTAGGGCAACTATGTTGGCCGGAAAAGTAGTCTGAAGACTTGTATGCTTGAAAAGGTTGTTTAAAACCCTTTTGGGTGTTGTGTCGCGTTTTAGCTCAACCACAATTCTTGTTCCATGTCTGTCTGACTCATCGCGAAGATCGGATATTCCTTCTACTCTCTTCTCACGAGCAAGTTCTGCTATGCGGCCAACCAAAAGCGCTTTGTTCACTTGATATGGAATTTCTGTTATGATAATTGCAGATTTTCCATTTCCTATGTCTTCGATCCCTGCTTTTCCTCTTATTAGTATTCTTCCTCGTCCAGTTGCGTAGACATTTTTTATCTCCCCAATGTCATATATAGCGCCTGCTGTTGGAAAGTCTGGGCCTTTTATAAATTGTAGGAGCTCGTCGACAGTTACATCAGAAGAAAGCTGGGGAGTTGTTATTGTTCGAGACAACGAAGTAAGTCGAGAACTATTTGCTTGTAACTTCTCGACTCCTCCGCCTTTAGCGTCGTCTCTCGTTGAATAAGGCGTATGATGCTTAACTTTTCCAATCATATACACAATTGCGTCTATCACTTCTCCCAAATTATGTGGCGGGATTTTGGTTGCCATGCCAACCGCAATTCCCTCGCTGCCCATAAGAAGCAGGTTTGGAAGCTTGGCAGGAAGAAATACTGGTTCTTTAATAGTAGCGTCGAAGTTGTTTGCGCAACCAACAGTTTCTTTATCTAAATCATAAAGCATTTCAGAGGTTATAGCAGCTAAGCGAGCTTCAGTATACCGCATTGCCGCAGGTGGATCCCCATCTACAGAGCCAAAGTTTCCTTGGCCATCAACCAATGGATATCGCATGGAAAAATCCTGGGCAAGACGCACCAGCGCATCGTAAATTGGAAAGTCTCCGTGAGGATGGTACTTTCCCATTACTTCTCCAACTATTTTTGCAGATTTTGAGTATTTGGCAGTATGGGTTAAGCCCATCTCGTGCATGGCATAGAGGATTCTTCGGTGCACTGGCTTTAGTCCGTCTCTGACATCAGGTAAAGCCCTTGCTACAATTACAGACATGGCGTAATCAAGGTACGCACGTTTCATTTCCAAGGTTATTTCTGTTTTTTGAAGTTTACCAATATCAGCCATAACTCAAGTCAAAAGGTAAAAGTCAAAACTCAAAAGGACAAGTAAAAAGTCAAAAGTGTTAAAACTTTTTAATTTTGTCCGCCAGCTGGCGGATTGCCTTTTGTCCCCGATTGAATCGGGGATTGATTTTTGACTTATATCAAGAACGAAGCAATCAAAAGCGCCACGATATTCAAAACTTTTATCATCGGGTTAATAGCCGGTCCTGCTGTGTCCTTGTATGGATCCCCTACCGTGTCGCCAGTGACTGCGGCTTGATGAGCAAAGCCTCCTTTGCCCCCAAGGGTGCCTTCTTCTATATATTTTTTGGTATTATCCCAAGCAGCCCCTCCCGTGGTCATTGAAATTGCTACAAAAAGGCCAGTAATAATACTTCCAACCAATAATCCTCCAAGTGCTTTTGGACCCAAGAAAAGTCCAACCAAGATTGGCGCTACAACTGGAATAAGGGCTGGTATTACCATTTGTTTTATAGAAGCGGCAGTTACAATATCAACTGCTTTTCCATATTCTGGTTTTGCTGTGCCTTTCATAAGGCCTTTAATTTCTCTAAATTGTCGTCTTACCTCATTAACAACTGCAACACTTGTTTTACCTACTGCCTCCATTGCTAGGGCGCCAAAGAAATACGGGAGCGCTCCGCCAATAAACAAACCAACAATAACGCTTGGATCCGATAAAGAAAACGTGATTGGTTCTGTCCTATTTGTAGTTAGTTCTTGGGTATAGCTTGCAAAAAGGACTAGTGCTGCAAGTCCGGCAGAGCCGATTGCGTATGCTTTTGTGACTGCTTTTGTGGTATTACCAACAGCATCCAAAGAGTCAGTGACGTCTCGAACTTTTTTATTAAGTCCTGCCATCTCGGCAATTCCACCAGCATTGTCGGTAATAGGCCCAAAAGCATCGATTGCAACTATAATCCCAGTTAAAGAAAGCATGCTTGTTGCGGCAATTGCAACTCCATAAAGTCCAGCGAAATTATAAGCTAGTAAAATGCCAAAGGCAATTAGAATAATTGGAGCCAAAGTTGATTTCATAGATACTGCTAATCCTGCAATTACATTGGTGCCATGACCGGTTGTTGAGGCATTTGCAATTGTTTTAACAGGAGCGTATTTTTTGGATGTGTAGTATTCGGTAATAACAACCATCCCAATTGTTATGATAAGCCCGATAATTAAAGTATAGAAAAGGTTTAAATTAGAAATCTCATTAAGTCCAATCGGAAAAAGAGCGTTGGTTAACAAATAGAAACCGATTAAAGCGGCTACTATCGATACGCCTAAACCTTGATATAAAGCTCCCATAATGCTTTTGCCCGAAAGTCTTACAAACCATGTTCCAATAATACTTGAGAGAATAGAAATTGCTCCAATAAGAAGCGGATATAATAATACTTCACTGTTGCGAGGGAATAAATAGCGTCCTAAAATCATCGCAGCAACAAGTGTTATAACATATGTTTCAAAAAGATCAGCTGCCATTCCGGCATCATCGCCCACATTATCTCCTACTAGATCTGCAATAACGCCTGGATTTCGTGGATCGTCCTCTGGAATTCCTTTTTCTATTTTTCCAACCATATCAGTGCCAACATCTGCACTTTTGGTAAATATTCCCCCACCCAATCTTGCGAATACAGAAATAAGCGATCCGCCAAAACCAAGGGCGATTAGCGGTTGCAAACTATCTATCTTAAGCGCAGTCAGTACAAGATAGAAACCGCTTACCGAGAGAAGTGCAAGCCCAGCAACCATAAGTCCAGTTACCGCTCCGCCTTTAAAAGCCAAAGAAAAAGCATAAGATAGGCCGCTTTTGGCAGCTTGAGCAGTTCGTACGTTGCTTCTTACAGCCACATTCATGCCAATAATCCCGGAAATGGCAGAAAAAATTGCACCAATTGCAAAACCTATTGCTGTAACAAGTCCCAGAGTTAAATAAAGAACTGCAAAAATTATTAGGCCAATTATCGCCACAATGTTATACTGTCTTTTTAAATATGCTGTAGCGCCCTCTTTTATAGCATCGGCAATATCGTTCATCTTTTTGTCGCCGCGAGGATTCGATAAGACGTTTAGGGTAAGCAGAATGCTATAACCAATAGATAAAAGACCTGAAGCAACGCTAATGATGAGGGCGTTGTTTACAATAAAGGATAAATCCATAACTTAAGATATTATAAGGGAATTTACCTCGGTTAGCAACCGTGCGAAAGGTAGCCGTTCGGGACTTTCCAATGTCATTCCCGCCCCGTATGTCATTCCCGCGAAAGCGGGAATCTACGGGGTAAACTCCAGCGGGAATCCAGAATATTATTTATATAGATTCCCATTTTCATGGGAATGACAAGGATAAGTGTTATACGTCTAGTTGTGCTTGCTTCGCATTGCTCTGGATAAAGTGTTTTCTTGGGGGGACTTCGTCGCCCATAAGCATGGTAAAGACTGCATCTGTTTCTTCTGCGTCTTCAATATTTACCTGTTTTAATATTCTATTTGTAGGATTCATTGTTGTTTCCCAAAGCTGCTCTGGATTCATTTCTCCCAAACCTTTGTATCTTTGGATATTTATAACGGCTTTTGTTTTTGTACCAGTCATTGATTTTATGACCTTTTCTTTTTCGTCGTCGGAATATGCGTATTGTATGTCTTTGCCTGTTTGCAGTTTGTAAAGCGGCGGTTGGGCGATAAATAGATAGCCCTGCCTTATTATTTCTGGTAAGTGACGGTAGAAAAAAGTTAACACCAGTGTTTCTATGTGTTCTCCGTCAACATCGGCATCGGTCATTATAATAATTCGATGGTATCTAAGTTTATCAAATCTAACAGTATCCCCTATTCCAGCGCCAAGGGCGATAATAAGATTTTTTAATTCTTCGTGCTCGATAATTTTATCAAGCCTTGCTCTTTCTGTATTTAATATTTTTCCTCCTATTGGCAGGATTGCCTGAAACTTTCTATCTCTTCCCTGTTTGGCAGATCCTCCGGCAGAATCGCCCTCTACTATGTATAATTCAGAAATGTTAGGATCTTTTTCTTGGCAATCTGCTAACTTTCCAGGAAGGCTCGATCCCTCAAGCGCGCCTTTTCGAAGTATTGCTTCTTTGGCTGCTTTTGCAGCCAGTCTCGCTTTGGAGGCTAAATATACTTTCTCCAAGATTTTGCGAGCATCGGATGGATTCTCTTCAAAATATGTGCTCAAGCCCTCTTTTACTATTTGCGCAACCAGCGGCTGTATTTCTGCGTTGCCTAGTTTTCCTTTTGTTTGGCCCTCAAATTGGATTCTATCTTGGGGCATTTTAATAAAGACGACAGTTGTTAGCCCTTCTCTCGTGTCATCTCCAGTAATTGAGTCTTCTCCATTTTTAAAGCTTCCGATTTTTTTGCCATAATCGTTTATCGCGCGGGTTAAAGCCATTCTAAAGCCAGTTAGGTGGGCTCCGCCGTTTATAGTGTTAATTACATTAACGTAACTTTGTACATTTTCAGAATATCCGTTGTTATACTGAAGTGCTACTTCTACCTCAATGTCTTTCTCTTGTTTTTTGATAAAAATTACCTTGTGCAATGGTTCCTTATTTTCGTTTAGTTTCTCGACAAGTGCGGTAATACCGCCTTCAAAGTAATAATTTACTTCTTTTTCTTCGTTCCCTCTTTTATCGAATAAATGGAAATAGAGACCTGGGATAAGATATGCTCTTTCTCGTATTGCTTTTTTAACCACCTCAAAGTCAAAAGTTGTTGTTGAGAAAACCTTATTATCGGGCAAAAAGGTAACTCGAGTCCCTGTTGTTAGGTAGTGACTAGTGATTGGTGATTGGTAATTCGAGGGCTGGGTTTCCTTGACAGGATACTTTGGGACTCCTCTTTCGTATTCTTGCTTGTAGAACTTTCCATTTCGTTTTACTTCAACTGTCATCCATAAAGACAAGGCATTAACGGCAGATGCACCCACGCCATGAAGTCCTCCAGATATTTTGTAAGCCGATCCTCCGAATTTTCCTCCTGCATGAAGCTTGGTCATAACTATTTCAAGAGCGCTCTTTTTGTATTGGGGCATTATGTCAACTGGAATTCCTCGGCCATCATCTATAACAGTTGCGCTTCCATTAGCATTGAGTGTTATCCAAACATTTTTTGCAAATCCTGCCAAAGCCTCATCCACTGCATTGTCTATAATTTCTCTTAAACACTCGTGAAGGCCAATTATGTCGGTTGAGCCAATATACATTCCCGGCCTTTTTCTCACAGGTTCAAGTCCCTCGAGGACCTGGATATGCTTTGCAGAATAGTCAGAAGATTGTTTATCTGGAGTAACTTTCTTTGTAGCCATAAGACTATTTTACCAAATCTTGCCAAGGATTTCTAGAGGTAGGTCTAAAACTGGTGTTAGTTTGAATTTTAACTTGTGGGGTGGATGGAACACATTGAGACATGAAGACTAAACATGACTGAAGAAACCTATTGAATTTAGGTAGTATCCAAAACTTAATACAATAATAAGATAGATTAAAAGACTTAATATTCTAAATGCAATTTTTGTTCCTCTTGTTATACAGAAATTTAGATACGGACCAATCAGAAAAAATAAAAAAATGCCAATAACGTTAGATAGATATAGTATCGTTCTTTCTAGTCCGTGGGGCACAGGTGAGACAAAAAGTCCAAATATAGCCATTAGTATCCAGTATGGTACAAGAAGAGGTACAATAATTAAGAGTAGATAAATCACAGAAACAGCTGAGCTAGCAAAAATGGCAGTAAGAAGTTTAAGCATCAACTCTTTGTTCTTCATTACAGATTTAATCTTGCCATATATTTATACAGCTGTCAATTGTACAGTTGTGCAAACCAGGCTGTGTTAGAATCATGTACTAATGGTAGTACCACTTAAGACTTTATCTACTTGCTGGCAGCAATTTTTTTACTCTGACAAATTGATCCTTAAATCTAGCATCCACATTTTTGAATACTTCAGGTTTACTCTCAATACTAGATAGTATTGATTCCAATTTCTTACGTTCTCTTTCGTTGCTGCGTTTTATAATCTCTTCTATAATCAGTTCGGGCAAAAAGTACATTGAGTAACGTCTTTTAATGTTATACCAAGAATAAGGATCGTATTTTTCCTCCAACTCTTTTTCGTAATCTCTCTCTTTTCTTTTTGTTCTTTCTATAACTAACCTAAAGCCACTACCCGATAAAGTTAACCAAGCATTGATTCTTGCTATAGTATTGTAACTTACTTTAAGTATCTGCCGAATTTTATCGTAGGTTTCACCGTTTATTAATAGTCTTGCAATTTCGAGTCTTTTGGCTAACATTTCAAGCTCTTGAGGAGACAGAAGGTCAGCTAAAAATTGAGCCGCCTCTTCTTTTTTATGTACCGAAGTTAAAGCTTCACATAACGCAATTAATAGTTCTTGTCTCTCTTTTTTGGTTAGCTTTGGAATCCTCGAAAACTTTGCCATGCCATCAATACTATCTAGTATTGATGGGAAAAGCAAGAGTTAATAATGTAAGTGCTCACTGGACATAGTGCTCTAGCTTCACAAACTTGCAAACAAGCTTCACAAACTTGCAAACATTTACATTTTTTGATTAGCGTCCAAGGCTAAATGTATACCCCAGTGAGCAGTTACCAAGCAGGGTTTGTAGTAGATCGTCAATAGGATTCCGATATGGAATCGGAATAGCTTTGCGATGTGGTTACTTAGACATTCCTTACTTTTTTTCTAATACTTTCAATAGCATAATTAATTATATATCTTGGATAATTTATCACTAAATCCTGGGCGTGGAGGTATTCTACGTCTTGTCCCCCAAAGCCTCGCTTAAATAGAGATAATCCGTAAAACCTGTGATTAGGCTTGTCAATTGGCGACACTCCCCAAAAGTTATAGCGAGTCATCCCCTGTTTTTTAGCTTCAAGAATCGCTTTCCATTGGATTAGATAAGCGCCTGGATATTTTCTTCCTTCATCAGTGCTTGCGCCATAATGATATATTGCCTCCCGATTATAAAAAATAATAATAGCTTGAGCGAGTAATAATTTCCCCAACCATGCTTCGTACAACAATGCATGGTTAGACCTAGAAAGTGTTTTGAATTGGACATGCAAAAACTCATAAGAGAACGGCACAAATTTCTGCCTTTTCGCCGTTTCAATCTGAAGTTCATAAAACTTCTTAATGGCGATTGGATCCTTTGAACTTGTTATTCTTATTCCCTGAATTATTGCTTTTTTTATTTCATACCTTGTTGTTTTTCTCATTTGCGACAAAAGGGTTTCTTCTGCCTTTGCGATGTCTAGTTGGGATGTAAGCTGCGCATGAAGGTGCATTGGCGCATTGACAAAACCATTTTTCTTGAAAAGATTTTTGGAGAACTCACTAGAAACAAGTTGTGGCCTTACACGCACAAATACGCATTTATTATCTTTGGCAATTTTTTTTATTTCTTCTACAAAAGCGTTAACAAGCTCGTTGTTCCTCCAGTCTATAATTGGGCCGCCTGGCACTATTAGGTGTTTTCCCCTTTTTGCAGGTTCCGTAATTGAAAGCATCACTCCTACTAATTTTCTGTTTATATAGAAGCCTGTTCTTTGGATCTTGTTGCCCAAGTTTTCATAAAATTCTCCCCAATACCACGACTGCAAAAAATTCGCGTCTTTCTGCAAAGCAAGAAACCCTTCCCATTCATTTTCGCTGTGAATAGTTTTAGTTATAATTATAGAGTTCATTTCGACACCGTCATTCTGGTCTTGTCCGCCCTAACCCCGTCCCTCTCCCTTAGGGAGAGGGTTAAGGTGAGGGATAATGACGAAAGAATTGATTTATTTTTTGAGCCAAACGCTTCGCGTCTTCTTCCGACACATTTATATGAGTTGGCAGGTTAAGGATTGTGTCCGATGCTATTTTTGCATTTTTTAGACTATTGTCCACGCTGTCATACCAAATGTCGGAAATATAAACACCTTGTTTCTTAAGATAATCAATCAATGATTTTCTATTTTCTACAAAAATAGGATAGCGAAGGTTTGAAGAAAGACCAATGTTTTGATTTATAGAGGTTGAGGTAATTTTTTTAGCGAGCATACTATTGTATATATGCGCAATTTGTCTTCGATGTTCTAGATTTTCGTTAAGATTTTTAAAATTGTCTAAAACAAGACTAGCATACCAATTAGGAAGATCGTATTTAATATAAAAACTTTCGTTCATGGGCTTTGATAGAAGATTTAAAGATTTTAGGATAAAATGGATGAATTTACCAATTCCAGTTTGGTAAGTTTTTCGGATTATAAAAGTAAAAAGAGGATACAAACGGTCGATTAGTTGGTCTTTAAGACCAAGGGTTTGAAGATTTATTGTTCGAGCCTGTCGAGAACCATCATTGTTCCATTGTTCCATTGTTGCATTGTTGTTGTCCACCTCGAAGGAGTCATGGCTTTCAGCCTGCCACCTTCGAGGTGATGTTGAAGTTACGAGGTCGGTATTTCTAATTATCAATGCCCCGCCAGACACAGTATCAATTATTTTGTCTTGGCTAAAAGAAAGGACAACAAAATCCCCAATTGTTCCCGCTTCTTTACCATTTTTATATTTTGTTCCTACACAATGCGCCAAGTCTTCTATAAGGACAAGATTATTTTCGCGACATGTTTTTGCGATTTTTTCTATATCGCATGGATAACCTAATGTATTTTGGACAATTACCACTTTTATTTTGGGGTTTTGCTTGATTGCTTTTGAAAGCCTGCTGGCAGAAAAATTTAGATCAAGATTATTGTCAAGATCAAGACATAAAGGTTTATAACCAGTAGTTTGTACTGCTTTATAAACAGCAAAACAAGTAAAGCCGTTAATCG
>Ga0213870_1001244_pt1 | contig 11561 bp, 15 predicted proteins | sample WICALVC2017_Meta_FD_160119 | JGI IMG/M metagenome (GOLD analysis project Ga0213870, IMG submission 160119) | Freshwater microbial communities from subterranean cave lake in Wind Cave National Park, South Dakota, United States - WICALVC2017 | ecosystem: Environmental > Aquatic > Deep subsurface >... | reverse complement strand
AGAGGAATTATCAGCATCATGTGGGATTACTGAGACAAGATTATAGAGACAGGGGTTCTGGAAGGGGTTTGTTATTTACTTATGCACAGTTATTGGGAATGCCTAAGGAAACAATAGAGGCAAATGTTCAGTATTTGCATTCAATAGGGGTGGATTATAATAATGGAATTTTATTAGGGACAAAACCTCAGACAAAGAGGGAGAAGTTGGCCTGGATGTTGAGAGAGTTATTTGATTACAGGGAAGTTCCTGCTGGATTGAAAAGGAGTGTTATACATGATTTGTACGAATTTGTTAGAGAGGATTCTTACCTTTTGAATAAATCAATAAATTCTTTGGAAAGGAATAGGGAAAGGTTAAGAGAAAAAATACAGGAATTTAAGAATTAGTTTTACCACCAGTCATTATGATGTTGGTGAATGATAGACTGGTGGAATATATTTATTTAAAAGTTTATTTACATATTAATATAGCTACTCTTAAGGAATTGATTATGAAAAGGCTTGCAATATTTGACTACCATGGAACATTAATATGGGCACTGGATGTGCATAATGCTGCATATAGGGATACTGTTAAGCAACTGTACGGCGTAGACGGTTCTATTCATGATGCTAAAAATTTTGCTGCCTCTACAGTTCAGTTAGTGACAAAAGAAATAGCAAAGTCAAGGGGCGTTCCTGAGGATGTGATAACTTCTCACTATAATGAAATTTTGCCTACATATGAGAAAAATTTTATTTCTCTGCTTGAAAAAATGAAAATCAGGGTTCTGCCAGGAATACCGGAATTATTAAAAGGCCTGAAAGATAGCGGTGTAGCAATATCCATTGCTACAGGGGATAGCAAGCGCACCATAGATTCTCTGCTAAGAAAGGCCAAACTAAATGATTGTTTTGAGAATGAATTAAGAGTTTATGCAAGCATTGAGCCCCCTATTACAAGCAGGCAAGAGCTTGTGCAGAGGGCAATTGAGCTGGCTGAAGGCAAATACAGAAGATTTGGCAATGGGGAAATATTTTTGTTTGATGATTCAACCAAAGGCCTAAGTGCAGGCAAAGAACTGGGTCTAGTTACAGTAGGGGTTGGAACAGGGCCAGAGGGCTATGAAAAAATGCTTGAGGCAAGCCCTGATTTTGCATTTAAAGATTTCAGCAATTACAGAGAAGTAATAGATATTGTTTTGGGGTATAGATAATTCAGATTTTAATCTGCTCAAAAGAGCAGCTCACTTTGAATCCGCAGTTTTCACACCTGTACAGGCGGCTGTCCTCAATTACAGGGAAGCCGCATTGCCTGCAAGAATCGTGAAGGGTCATATTGATACTTGCGTTTTTTTATTTTTATACTACACAAAAAGCCTTATATATTGGTTATACCAATATAATCATATGAGAGAGGCAGAGTTGCAGGTCAGGAAATGGGGAAGGTCAATGGGAGTAGTTATACCAAAGACTGTGGCCATACAGGAGCATATCAAATCTGGAGACACTGTAAAACTCTTGATATTGAAAAAATCAAACCCAATAAAAAAGACATTTGGAACATTCAAGTTCAAAAAAAACACAGAGCAGATGCTAAAGGAAGCTGATGAGGAAGCCTGGAATGAATGAGATATTTTTCTTTGATACATATGCTTTTATAGAGGTAATTAGGGGCAATCCTGATTATAAAAGATTTGAAAGCATTCCTATAATCACAACTATATTTAATTTGGCCGAATTGAACTACATTATTAAAAAAGAAATGAGCAAAGAGAAAGCGGATTATTATACGCAGGAATATTGGGTTTTTGTTGTTGAGGTGGCCTTAGAGGATATAAAAAGCGCAATGGATTTTAAAATAAAAAATAAAGGCTTTTCCATACCAGATGCTGTTGGCTATATTGTGGCAAAAAAATACGGGGCAAAATTCCTTACTGGGGATCCTGGATTTAAAGGCCTCCAAAGCGTGGAGTTTGTTAAATAGAAATAATTGGAGCATTTTTAGCTGAAGCTGAAAAATCCAAAGTAAGCATGTGGGTGGTCTAGGGGCTTGAGTTTGTATCTTAATAGTGGTGAATAACCGAAAGCTTTAAATACTAGTATGTTATACAATATACAAGGTGAATTAAAAATGGCAAATAAAACTCAATATTTAGAGAAAATAGCAAGAAAAGCTTTAGACATGGTTACAAGATATAGTGTAGATTGTTCATCTTTAGACATGGTTACAAGATATAGTGTAGATTGTTCATCTTTAGACATGGTTACAAGACATAGTGTAGATTGTTCATCTTTAGACATGGTTACAAGACATCAAGACATGGTGTAGATGGTTTATCTGTTGATAGAAAAGCACTTAACTATGGTTTAGAACATGGATTATTTGACAAATCTGCTGTTGATGACGCACAGAAAAAATACGAAGCAAGCCATCCAAAAAAGTAAAGACACCAACCTCTTTTTATTAATTCTTCAAATCTTTGATTTGGCTATTGTTTAGCCCGAACCTCAAATTGAAACTAACTTATGCGATTTACCGAAGTTGGACGCTCTCGAAAAAATTTCCCTCGTGAAACAGAGCTGGAAATTTTTTCAGAGATGGCGGACAATTTGGACGGAGAAACCTGCAAGGTTTCGTAGTCGGTAAATCGCTGTTAGTTGCCCACGAATACTTGGAGTGGTTGATTTTTAGTGCAACGTTCCGTAGCGAAGCGGAGGAAAAATTCAAAGTAAAAAATCGGCGTATCAAGTGCGAAGCACCATTAGTTAAAAGAATCAAGGGTTTGAGGTATTATATAGACATTTATAAGTAGTAACAAATAGAAAGATTTAAATACTTGTTCTTAATAATATTAATAATGATATTAGAAATTTTACATGTTAATGGAGATAATGAAGATATTCAAAGTAGATATCATAATGGTCCAGAATATCAAAAATTTATTGCAGACTTAAAAAGTAAAATATTGAAGGCTTCCCAAATTGGTGCGGATATAATATATAGACCAAATTTAGGAGATATGACTCGTAAAGAAACTGAAATATATTTTACATCAAAAGAAGATTCTAAATTACGCCAACCGGAATTAAAACAAAAATTTCCTTTGTTAGATGGACTTGCAGAAGTTACATTTACACTATTACCTGATGGTTTATATGCACCTACATATGTTGATGAGTCTGATCAAATGATTGCTAATGATCCTTCAAAATTGGTAATTATTGGAGGGAAGTATAAACAAGCATGTGTTGCGGCTGTTGTAAAAAACACACAATCAAGAAATCCCACAGCACAGGTTTTAATTGGGGATGATGTTTCATTTGAGAATAAATTTCCTCCAATTGAAGGTTATCAATCTATACCTCATACAACATTAGAACGACATTTAATTTTAGCCCCAAACCCTTTCTATATTTAGCCGATTTTTTTATTGGGCTTAACATCGGAATTTAACGAAGTCGCTCGAAGAGCGATTTGGGTGGAGAAACCTGCAAGACTTCGGAACCGTTAAATTCCTGTTAGTTTCGTCTGACCAAAGGGAAGACCTAAAATTTAGTGCAACGATGCCGAAGGCAAAATTTTAGAGTTTGAGGTTCGGGCGTAGTTAGAGGTTGGCATTGTATCTTAAGAGTAGTGAATAACCGAAAGCTTTAAATACTAGTATGTTATACAATATACAAGGTGAATTAAAAATGGCAAATAAAACTCAAGATTTAGAGCAAATGGCAAGAGAAGCTTTAGGCATGATTACAAGACATGGTGTAGATGGTTCATCTGTTGATAGAGAAGCACTTAACTATGGTTTAGAACATGGATTATTTGACCAATCTGCTGTTGATGACGCACAGATACAATATAGAGCATTAAGGGCAAGAAGTGCTTTAGACATGATTACAAGACATGGTTTATTTGTTGATAGAAAAGCACTTAACTATGGTTTAGAACATGGATTATTTGACCAATCTGCTATTGATGACGCACAGATACAATATAGAGCATTAAGGGCAAGAAGTGCTTTAGACATGATTACAAGACATGGTTTATTTGTTGATAGAAAAGCACTTAACTATGGTTTAGAACATGGATTATTTGACCAATCTGCTATTGATGACGCACAGATACAATATAGAGCATTAAGGGCAAGAAGTGCTTTAGACATGATTACAAGACATGGTGTAGATGGTCCACCTGTTGATAGAAAAGCACTTAACTATGGTTTAGAACATGGATTATTTGACCAATCTGCTGTTGATGACGCACAGATACAATATAGAGCATTAAGGGCAAGAAGTGCTTTAGACATGATTACAAGACATGGTGTAGATGGTTCATCTGTTGATAGAGAAGCACTTAACTATGGTTTAGAACATGGATTATTTGACCAATCTGCTATTGATGGTGTAGAAGTACAATATCATCAAAAAAAAGCAAGAGATGCTTTAGACATGGTTACAAGACATGGTGTAGATGGTTTACCTGTTGATAGAAAAGCACTTAACTATGGTTTAGAACATGGATTATTTGACCAATCTGCTATTGATGACGCACAGATACAATACGAAGCAAGCCATCCAAAAAAGTAAAGACACCAACCTCTTTTTATTAATTCTTCAAATCTTTGATTTGGCTATTGATTAGCCCGAACCTCAAATTGAAACTAACACAGATTTTTAATAAAGCCCATAACCTATATAATACATATAGTGAATTGAATGCTGGAGAACTTGCTAAGCCTGGAGGAGATAAGCAAAAACCCGCTCTTGATGTTTATATGGGCCCTTATTATCGGGACAATAGGCATACTTGTAAGCATGCAGGTTTCTTTCAAGATTCCAGGCGCCGCCGGGGCCTCTGTGGACCTTACAGGCATGTTTGCCCTGTTTTTTGTAATAATCCCTTCTGTGCCTTTCATAACGCTTTTGATTACAAATGAGGAGGAAACAGAGGAGGAGGCCATAATACACCATTATTCCCAGAGCTTCTGGAGCAAGCACGGAAAGGATATAATGGTATTGCTTTTCTATTTTGCAGGCATAACCCTGGCCTTTGCAATATGGTCTTTTGTCCTGCCTGATGACACTTTCCAGGTGCAGATAGCAAAAATAAATGAGATAAGGGGGGTTATCAGCGGACAGGGAATAGAGGGGACTGCCACAGCAGCTGCAGTGGACAAGTACAGCTCATTCCTGGCCATATTGTTAAACAACCTCCAGGTAATGATGTTTGCATTCCTGTTTTCCTTTGTTTTCGGCGCAGGGGCAATATTTATTATAGTCTGGAATGCTGCCATACTTGGGGTGTTTATAGGCAATCTCTCAAAAAGCCTTTTTGAGCTCCCTCTTGTTTCCCTGCTTTTCATACCCCACGGCATCCCAGAAATAGCAGCCTATTTGTTTGCAGGAGTGGCTGGTGGGATTATATCAGCGGCCTTGATAAGAAAAATCCCCTTCCATACTCTGGAGATAATCATACTGGATGCATTCAAGATGCTCACTATTGCGGCTTTCCTTATTCTTATAGCAGCAGGAATAGAGGTTTACTTGTAGCCCTTCTTATCAGATGGTAATACTTATATACTAGTAATACTATAATACTGAATATGGGACTAAAAACAATAAAAGGTGTTAGGGAAGAGAAGTGGAGCGAGCTTAAAAGCATGGCAGCCAAGAACAGGGTTCCCATGGGAAAGCTGCTGGAGAATATGATAGAGGCCTATTCAAAACATACAGAAGAGGCATGGAGAAGGATATTAAAAGGAGAGAAAATCCTGTCAGACAAAGAGGCAGAGGAAATGAAAAAGCATATAAGCGAACTGAGGAAAGAGAAATGGTTCAAGGAATGAGAAAATGATTCTGCTTCTGGATACTTCTATAATTATAGATCTGGAAAATGGAATTAAGAATACCTTAGAGAAATTAGAATCTATTAGAGGCTCCTATCCTGATGTGCCTAAGGTCTCTTTTATGACCTATTTTGAATTTATTGACGGAATAAGGAATAAGCAGCCCCACAATAGGCAGAAAGCTCTGGCTTTTATAGAAAATTTTGATGTCCTCCAGACAACAAAAAACACAGCGGGCATATTGTCATCATTAAAGGAAAAATATGGGGACGTGTCCTTTTCAGACCTGTTTATTGCAGCCCAGGCCATAGAAAACAATATGATGCTTGCAACAAAAGACAAGGATTTTGACAAGATTAAAGAGATAAACAAGATTATAATTTAGGCTATCTGATTCTGGCAGCTGCGGGGATTGGGTCTACTTGTAATAGGTTAAAAAAGAGCGTCGTAATAACCCCCCTTATATATAAAGTTAACTGTTCAGAAGCTTTATAAATCCCCTTGTTTTAGTGACATTTTAGTATCTATTGGCAATTGCCGAAACCCTATTTAAAGCTTAGTCAATTGTCGTATAAGTATTTAAATAGTTGTAATCCCATATATATATTACAATCTCCCAAAAATATTCCTCCGCAAGGAGGGATGGGATATATAAAGGAGGTTAAAAAATGGCACAATCAGAAACAAGTTGGCGAAAGATTGGCGGAGCTGCATTCCTTATAGGCGTAGTAATAGCAGTCATAGCAGGATTAGCAGCCGCATGGATTGGAACAGGCACAGCTGCAGCAGGCGGAATAACACTTGTCCTGTTAATACTGGGGCTTATAGTGGGATTCCTTAACATCAGCGACAAGGAAATATTCAATTTCCTTATAGCAGTAATTGCTCTGGCTTCAGTAGGCCTTTTGACACAGCTTATTGCAATCCCAGCAATTGGAAGCTTCCTTCAGTCAATAGTGACTAGAATTGCAGAGTTCGTAACACCTGCAGCTCTTATAGTTTCACTAAAGGCTGTCTGGAAAATCTCCAAGGGAATGTAATCTGACCAACCAGACTATCTCCTGCACTCCGACTTGGTTCATTCGGATAAAGTCGGACCGTAAGTGTGAAAGTCTGGCTCTTAGTTGGCCAGGATTTTAGTAGAGCCGAGTCGCCAAAACGGAAAATAAGCTTTTTTTTAATTTTTTTATTTTGGTTAGAGGTTAGACTATTTAATTTCTGAGGCGAAAGTTTTAAATAAGTGCATGCAAACATAATATAACCTGATGCTTATGGTACTGGAGATAAAAGAGGCAAAAGCAGCTTATGATGTAATTGTGGTGGGCGGGGGGCCTGCTGGCTCTACAGCAGCAATGTATCTGAAAAAGGCCGGCAAAAAAGTCCTGCTTATAGATAAGGCCAGGTTCCCAAGGGACAAGGTCTGCGGGGATGCGCAAGGCAGAAAAGCAGCAGCTATAATGAAAGAGCTTGGGATATATGAGGGTTATAAAAAGCTTCCTGGTGTTGCTATATACGGCCTGAGGCTTTCTTCTCCTAATGGAAAACAAGTGGACCTGGAAATGATTGACAGGGTTAATGGAACCCCTGGCTATATAGTAAGGAGAATGGATTTTGACAATTACCTTTACCAGTCAGCCACAAGAACCTTTAAAGTGGAGCATATGGAGCAGGTTTCTGTGGAAGACATTATTCTAGATGGTGAAAAAATTAAGGAATTAAAGTGCAAGAATCTGAAGGACAATAAAGAATTTACTTTAAAAGCAAAAATATACATAGGTGCAGATGGGGCGCACAGCGTGTTTGCCAAGAAGTTTGGGATACAAAACCCTCCTGACCACCTGATAGTGGCCCTGAGGGCTTATTATAAGAATGTAAAAGGCCTTGATGACAAGATTGAGATTCACCTGATAAAGGACCTTATTCCTGGCTATTTCTGGATTTTCCCGCTGCCTAATGGGGAGGCCAATGTTGGATTAGGAATGATTACAAAAGACATGGCAAAGAAAAGGATTAATCTTGTTGATGCACTAAAAGAGGCCATAAACACAAACCCGCTTTTTGTGGACAGGTTCAAGGATGCTGTTCTTATTGATGAGATAAAGGCCTGGAACCTTCCAATAGCAAGCTACAGGAGGAAGTGTTATGGTACAGGGGTCATGCTTGTGGGGGATGCAGCAGGCCTTATAGACCCGCTAAGCGGAGAGGGTATTGGTACAGCTGTGATCTCAGGCAAAATAGCTGCACAGGTTGCAGTAGAGGCCATGGAAAAGTCAGACTACAGCGAGGGGTTTCTGGAAAAATACAGCAAGCTTTTGTGGGAGGCCATAGGGCCTGAAATAAAGGCAGATTACAGGGTCATGCAGCTGGGCTCAAAATTCCCGTTCCTTCTGGACAGGGTAATTGGCAAGATAGACAAGAATCCGGAATTCAAGAAAGTGATGGAGGCACACCTGCCATACGTGGAAGGCAAGGAAAAGATAGGGACTTGGGGATTTATTAAGGACTTGCTGTTCTGAATGAATGTTAAGTGAAATAGTTGGCTACTTAGATAGGTTTATTAAACTTACACTCATATTATTTTTATAAAATCTTATTACAAGAGAGATAGAGTAATATTTGGAGGAAAGGAATTGGGCGATGATGCATTAAAATATTTAGCCTTGACTCCTAGCAAATCATATGAAGTGATATATACAATGGGCAGATTTGTATATAAGAAACGATTTAGGAAAGATTGAACCATATCCGTCTAGCATGTTTGAAGTGAGGGGAAATGAAAAGAAAGATTTGTCCTGTATGTGAAAAGGGGAATCTGTTGGAAGCGGACAATATAGTGTCAGAAATAGGAGGATATATATTTATAGAAAGTGGAGAAAGATGCTCTAATTGTGGGGAGGAATTTATAAATGAAAAAGATTCCCAGAGGACAATAGAAATAGCAAGGAAATTAGGAATATGGCCCGCTCCATTAAAGCTTTATAGAACCCTCTCAAAAAGCGGCGGAACTCTGGTCTTGAGAATACCTACGGATTTGGAAAGGCAAATGAATTTGCATACAGGGGAAGAGGTAATAATAACCAAAGTGGGAAATAAGATTGTAATTGAGCTTAAAAGTTAAATAAAAAGATAGGGACATGGGGATTTATTAAGGAGCTGTTTTTCTAAACCTTATATAATACTTAAATTACTTTCTATCAAATAGAAGATTATGTCTCAAATAAAAGAGCCTTTATGTCATTTATATAGCGATTTACTGCAGCTAGGCTTGATGGAGCATTTGGGGCTAGATAGGCAGACATTCACACCTGTCTTCACTAGACTAAGAGACTATTGGGTGCAAGCCTTGCCTTCTGGTGTAGGCGGAGAATATGTGATGTGCTCGCTTCTACAGTTAAGAGAAATTCTTGAGACTCCAGACGACTTGGAAGAAATAGGATGTTATCTTGCTGATGCCACTGTCAGAACTTATGGAAATGGTTCGCATCAATTTGTAGGGGAAGCTGTTCCCGCTTTAATTGACGGTAAATTAGTAAAAACAAAAGAAAAACTGAAGGAGGGTATTGATTTGTTGGCAAGTATAGGAGCTGCTGTTTCTGGTGGACGACGCATGTATGATTGCGGCAAAGATTTTGGGACAATTGCATACAAAATAAAAAACGGACAAATTACTTCTCTAGATCAGCTAAAGGCTCATTATCCTATATAATAGTTATTATCCATGTGGTTTTGGGTTAATTTCTTGTATGCTCGGCCATTGAATCTGATAATTCCTGCTCATCAGAATGCCTTTTAGCTAGTATATAAACTGCAACAGCCATATTTAGCTTGTAATCCAAAGACCTTTGCGGGTGGAGGCCTTCTTTAATCAATAGTGTCCCAATTGTTTTATCAACAACACTTATGTCTTCCAGTTCGTCCTGAATGTCCTTTAATGTATATCTCCTCCTGTATGGGGCATTGAAGTCCCTTATGCAATAATGAGTAACCTCAAATTCAGGCCGGTCTATGAAATGCGTGCCTTCCCTTCTGTGAATCTCGCTGGTCCTTATTTTAACGCAATATAAATGATAGCTGCCTTCATGCTCAAATGCCAGCAGGGCGTTATCAAGGTTTGGCCTGTTGAAAGCACCACCCACAAGCGGCACCAAATCATAAACGTCTATCCCTTCCATCATGCATATTAAATGGGGCTTATGTTTTTAAGCCTTCTTCCAAAATATATTTGGTAGTGGCTAGCTTGGGGAGCTTGGCGTTCCCTGTAAGCCCAAACCGCCATCATGGGGCAGGCGAAGCCTGAGGGCGGCACAGGCTGTTAGAGGGGGCCTGCGTTCTCAACTGCGAAGCCCTGTCCTGCAGGATTGCTTTTATGGTGAACCGTGCCAGGGTCGGAAGGCAGCAGCACTAAGCTATATGTGCAGTGCTTGCAGGGACAACAGGGTGGAGGCGAGGACTCAGCAATTGGTATGTCTGACTATTAGATGTTAATGAAGGTCAGCAAACTAGCGGAAACCCTTTTTAGCAGCCTGCGCCCACCAATGGCGCGCCGCTACTATTTTTGTTCATTTCTAAGAAACCTGTAGTTTTTTGTATACATTTCCTCTGATTTTCCCCTGTTAATTCTATAAACATGGAATATCCCGTTTGTCTGTGAGAATAAATAATTTGGCCCTATTATATAAGAATTTGCCTCATCTGCACAGCTTGGCATGTAGTTTGGGTCATTTAATGGATGTGTATGGAATCTTGAAAATATTTCTTCGTTTCCCAGGAATTCGTCATCAATGACCGATAGGGACATCATTTTAAGTCCTTCTGTTAGATCTTGGAAATATTGCATGCCGCCATGATATATCTTCTCTGATTCTTTACTAAAATCCTTCATTTCCCCTGTATTGGAGAATAAAAAAACACCCAACACCTTATTTTCTGGTGCATTTGCTACCTTAGAATAAGCTTCCATTATTTCTATCATTTTTGAGACAACCTCTTTATTTAGAATAAAGAATTGCGGCACTATATCAAAGTACTCAAGTAGCTTATCCTTGTTTCTGAAATCACCACTCATAATCTCAGTAGCATACCGTATAATATCATCCTTAATATATGTGTTTCGCTCTATCTCAAAGCCGCTGTTTCTTCTTAAAATACGGCCGCCGTTCTCAGAATCAGATTCTGTAAGCCTTACAAATCCCTCTTCATTTGCCTTGATATAATCTAAGAACTCTTGATTATCCTGTTCAACAGCGCTGTCCATAGAGTCCAATTTTATTGTGTACCTTAGTTTTTCAAAAAAATTTAAGCCTTCAATGTGATTTAGAGCTGAGCTCATATCTTTGTCTTCACAGGTTTCCCTCATGCTTCTGTATTGATTTGCTCTGGCCTTTATCTTAAAATCAGAATATTGGTCAAGTCCTATATATGAAGATAAAGCAACAGCTAACGTTAATGGTATATAATGCCATTTTTTCCATAATCCCCTTTTACTTTGGGCCTTGCTGTTTTTACTCATTCCCGGACCGGCCTTTTTCTTTCTTGACATAATAACTCAAGTATCTATAACTACTGTATAGTTATAATTTGTACTATATAAAGATATCACCCTTTAATAAAACACATAAAATAAATATAAAAAGGTTAGGAGAGCAATAACTATAACTAGGGGCTGGTTTTATGGTCCGCGCAGTGGTTGTTGCAATAATATTTGTATGGGGCATTCTGATAGGCCTTTCTGCAG
>Ga0213870_1001243_pt1 | contig 11566 bp, 9 predicted proteins | sample WICALVC2017_Meta_FD_160119 | JGI IMG/M metagenome (GOLD analysis project Ga0213870, IMG submission 160119) | Freshwater microbial communities from subterranean cave lake in Wind Cave National Park, South Dakota, United States - WICALVC2017 | ecosystem: Environmental > Aquatic > Deep subsurface >... | reverse complement strand
TCGATTACGACGCCTAAGCCGACGATGGTCGGTGGCGAGAAAAGCGGGCTTCTTGGCCTCTGCTGGTGTTGAGATAACGTTCTATTGCCGATGGGTTTGTTGCATCCCCATCGGCTCCATGTTTGCCTATACATAAGGTTAGGTCATGGTTGACGGACGTCATCGGCGTGGCGACTAACTTAACCGAGATCCAGAAGATCGCGTCTCGGTTTGACATTTCTACGATTACAACACCCAAAGCCGAAATTTCAGCCTTTACCACAGCAGAAGTGCGCCAGAGATTTCACACGCGCGTATTTTTTTATCCCATTGACAGCAAATAACAATATAGTATACTATTTCCATGGGAATACTGTAATATGTTGAAATTGTCTGTAAAAGTAGAGTACGGGATTTTGGCTATCTTAGTGCTTTCGCTTGATAAAAATAGGGGTGATCTTCCGCTTTCAGCGAGGGTGATTGCGGAAAAAGAGGGTTTATCCATCCGTTTTTTGGAACACGCGATGAATGATCTGAAAGAACGAGGCGTGATTGAATCAGTTCGAGGGCCGCATGGTGGTTATCGGCTCCTGAAATCTCCCAAAGAGATCACCCTCTTTGATGTTATTGTGGCCATTGAAGGAGAACTCGGACGACGTTCAAAGCGTCCGACCTCTGCGTTTTTGTCCGAGCCAAAAATTCTCAACGAGATTGTGGACGGTATTGATGTGATACTCGCAAAACACCTTCGTGCCATTGATTTTGATACCCTTGCGCGCCGCGCGAAAACATTGGAAGAGCAATCCGCGTTAATGTTCCATATATAGCCATGAACGAAATAGAAATAGGCACAATTGTTTTAGTCCTGATTAGTTTTGTGGCGGCCATCATCAATGGGGGATTGGGCTATGGGTTCTCATCTACCGCCGTGCCGGTTGCTCTGATCTTTTATACGAACAAGATATTAAATCCATCTATTGTTTTGCTTGAAGTCGTTATCAACTGCTACATTCTGATCATTCATTGGAAGCATATCAAGACCGTCTGGCCACGCGTATTGCCAATTATTATAGGGGCGATTCCGGGCATTCTCTTGGGCGCATTGCTTCTGTCTTACGTTGATTCTACTTGGATTAAAGTGCTTACCTTTGGCTTTCTGCTTCCATTGGTTTTGTTACAGGCGGGGGGAATACGCAGGCCGATTCAGGCCGAAAAGATCGTTGGTCTTTTTTTGGGCACAGGGGTTGGATTTTTTTATTCTGTAACAACAGTATCAGGGCCGCCGTTGGCCGTTATGCTAAGCAATCAAGGCTTGGTCAAAAAAGAGTTTCGCGCGGCATTAGGCCTTATTCGCCTTTCCCTGTCGAGCCTAACCGCCGTTTCTTATTATTTTTTGGGATTATATCAACAGGAGAGTATGACTGTTTTGACGACCATTGTTCCATCTGTCATCATGGGGATTCCGATTGGCACTTATGTCATTCGAAAAGTCAACGCCGAAACGTTTCGCCGCATTTGCATGAGTTTTGACGCATGGTTTGTGAGTTTCGGCCTTTCGCGCGCTTTGATTCACATAGGCATTTTGCAAAGCCCATTCGCTTATAGTATAGTGGCCATCGCTGTTTTAATAGATGGTCGTTTATTGTATCAATATTTTAAGAGTACAGAATCATGAAAATAGATCGCAAAGTGATTGAGACGGACATTTTAATTATTGGTGGCGGAACTGCGGGTTGTATGGCGGCCGTTGAGGCCAAAAAATGTTATCCCCATCTTTCCGTGACCATTATGGAAAAGGCCCATATAGACCGTTCGGGCTGTTTGGCCGGCGGCATGAATGCAATCAATGCCTATCTGAATAAAGGGGAGACGGCTGAAACATTTACAGAATATGTAAAATGGGATTCCTGCGGACTGATTCGAGACGATCTGGTGAAATCCATGGCCGAGCTTTTTGAATATGGGGTTAAACAGGTCGAAAAATGGGGTCTGCCGATTCTCTCTGACGATCAGGGGAATTATCTTCCGCGCGGGCGATGGAACATTAAAATTAACGGCGAGTCGTTGAAGCCGATTTTGGCCAAGGCGGCGCGTTCTGCAGGGTCGCGCATCTATAACTGGATGGTCATGACCAATCTGTTAATGCGCGGCAATCGTGTAATAGGAGCCGTAGGCTTTTCACTGCGTAGCGGGGCATTTCATGTGATTCACGCCAAGGCCACCATCATGGCGACAGGCGGGGCGTCTCGCATTTATCGTCCGAATAATCCGGGAGACGCGGCCTACAAAACATGGTATTGCCCTTATAATACGGGTGCTGGATACGCGATGGGAATTCGCGCCGGTGCTGAGATGACGTCGTTTGAAATGCGGTATGTGGCCCTGCGCACCCGAGATGCGATTGCCCCCACAGGAACGATTGCGTTAGGCGCAAAGGCCCCGCAGATCAATGCAAAAGGGGAGAACTTCATGGCGACACGCTATGCCCATCTGGGCGGGGATCATGCCCCTACCCCTTTTCGTACTTATGGGCCTCTGCAAGAAATTAAAGCCGGGCGCGGGCCTGTTTATCTGGATACGCGTGGCATTACAGAAAAACAGGTGTCTGATCTAAAATCTGCCTATCTGGATATGTACCCGTCACAGGTGCTCTATTGGGCATCCAATGATATTGATCCTGCGACCGAGCCTGTCGAGGTGCAAGCCACAGAGCCTTATATTGTGGGTGGCCATTGTCAGTCTGGATATTGGGTGGATGCGGATCGCAAAACAACATTAGACGGCCTGTATGCGGCGGGAGATGTCGCCGGCGGCGCGCCGTTTAAATTCGTTTCGGGCTGTTGGGCAGAGGGTGTGATTTCTGCGCGTGCAGCCGGAAAATATATTGGCAGTGTCTCGTCTGTTTCCATTTCGGACGCAGAGATCGCAAAAGAAGAGGAGCGGACTTACGCGCCGTTGAGACGGCATGGGCATACGCGGTATCCATCAACGCCTGTTGAGTTGGAGGCGTTGTTGCAAAAAATTATGGATCAATATGCAGGCGGGGCTACCACGGGATTTGAGATGAACGAAGAAATGCTTTTAAATGCGCGTAAACAATTAAGCAAATTTCCAGAGGCGCTTTCAACGTTGATGGCGACCGATCTGCATCAACTCATGAAGGCGCACGAGGTGATTGATCGTGTTGATGTGGCCGCTGTGTTGGTCGAGCATCTTCTTTATCGAAAAGAAACGCGATGGCCTTCCTATCAGACACGCGTTGATTATCCCAATCGAGACGATGCAAACTGGCTGTTGTTTGTCAACTCACGGCGTGTTGGGGACAAAATTGAGATGCTGACGCGACCTTACGAAGGAATGCGCGTGTAATATCGCTATGATGGAAAAGGTTGTCAAAAAAGCGAAACTGTCTGGCTTTTCGGAAATACAAGAAAACCTTGCTTACTGGCTCTCAAAAAGTCCTGAAAGTCGGATATTGGCCATGGATCAATTGAGGAGACAACAAAATGGAGACGCAGAAAGACTTCAGCGATCTGCTCGCGTTGTTCGCGGAATACAAGGTTGACTACCTTATTGTGGGAGCATACGCGTTAGCCTATCATGGCGCACCGCGATACACAGGAGACCTTGATCTTTTTGTGCGGCCTGATTCTGAGAATGCGGAGCGAATACTCTGCGCGTTAAATGCGTTTGGTTTTAATGCGGTAGGCCTCGTCGCTTCCGATTTCTCTCAATCGGACAATGTTGTCCAACTGGGGGTTGCGCCGGTTCGTATTGATATTATAACGTCTCTAACGGGTCTTTCATGGGATGAGGCTGTTGCGGGCGAGGTTTCAGGGATGTACGGGGAACTCCCTGTTTACTATATTGGGAAGAATGAATTTATTCTCAACAAACGGGCCATAGGAAGAAAAAAAGATATTGCAGATATTGAGGCCATCGGTGAAGCATGAGCGCGTATGTTTTTGATTGTGTGGACACAGACACCCTGCGTCTTTATAGATTTAAATTTTAAATAAGAAAGAAGAAACAATGCCTGTTTGGATTGATCCAGAAAAGTGTAATGGTTGTTATGGTTCTGCACAGCCGCCCTGTTTGAGGATGTGTCCGGGCGATCTGATCGTGAAAGATGCTTCTGCGAATAAGGCGTATCTGAAATATGTCAACGATTGTTGGGATTGTCTTCCTTGTGTGAAGGTGTGTCCTGAAGAGGCGATTGAGTTTCATCTTTCTTCGCAATTTGGAAAAGGGGCGCGTCTGATTCCGCACGTCGAAAAAGGGAAAGATAAAATTGTTTGGGAATTGATTGATAAAGCGGGCAAAAGTGAGACCTTTACAATACCGACCAAAATAATTGCAATGGCACTGGACGAAAAGCTAGAGGCGGATCCCCCGCCCGTGGATTTTTCAATTTAGAAAAAGCCTGTTTTATCGGGGAATAAAGCCAATGTTGCATTAAACCCAGATTACGCATTAGAGAAAATAAAAGGGTACTCGAAGACTTTTGAATAGTTCTAGAGTCCGCTAAACCATGCCCGTCTTTTTTTGTTGAGAGCGATTTTTAGCACGAGTTTGTCGTTTACTTTTGTAAAATAAGCACCGACTGCAAATGTTCTGTACCGCAATGTTGAGAGCGTCTTCTGCGTTTTCTCCTGTAATAGAAATGTTCGGAAAAGTGACATCAAATTATAACCAATCATTGCAAATGTAAGTGCGGCTTCATCTGATACATCTGCTCACAAATCTCAATGCCTGTGTCTAACCCGAAAGATCAAGAATCAACATCAGAGTGCCTTCAGAAAGTTAATCACATCCTGCTGCTGCGCCGGGGTTAGAACGTGCCACCGTTGCATCACGTTCCTTGCCTCGCTGCGATTGCCATCGGTGGCCCCGGGACAGATATTGCCAGTTGAAGCGTTGGTGCCAGATGGGTATGGACATGTTGCAGTAATATCCGTTACCGGCAGATCATGAAGCTCGATCGCCGCTAGGAGCGCATTGTCGAAACTATTCACAACGAGCGGAGCATTTGTTATCGTGGTTGTTGCTACTCCATCGCCGCTCGATTGAACCGTTCTAGCCCGCATTCCACCTGATGAGAACGTGGAGAGAAATACCCGGGCGTCATGCAGAAACGGGGGGCCAATCAGGCCAATCCCCATGAGGGGTGGTGTTCTCCACTCACGGCCAAATGCCAATCCCTGGGCAGGGAGGGCAAAGTCTGCAAGGTTTCTTGGAATTTCAAGGGTGCCTGCCTGGAGTGAAAACGGAAGGGGAGGAACCGAATTCGATCTTCCCTGGGGAATCTGCCCCATGTCGTGGAGAAGAAGATCCGAAAATATTGGGAACCACTTGTTCGTAAGGTGCCGAGCCCCTACCGCCGCGGGAGACTGCCCCGTCCTCATAATCGGAATATGGCACCCAACACAATTTAATCCCCGATTAGCTACATTGATGGCACTGTCGTTAAGTCCGTCCGGTAGATTCGTGCCAGTCATTCGGTTCCGAAAAGCCGCCAGGTCAACCCCAAAGAGAGTAGCTCCATTCTGAATACTGGCAGCACTGATACCACTTCCGGCACTAATACAGTTGGCAGTCACAGGGGAACCCTCGAGTAAACATGAATCAAACTCCGGCAACGAAATCATCCGGATCAGCGATCGGAGATTCTTGACCTCTCCTTCGGTGAGTTCTGGGTCTGGCACTTTATCGCAACTGCGTCCCACATTTTGGTTGTTATTCTGCTCGGCGGGGGAAAACGGACTTGTGAGCCCAATCTCCCCTTGGGTACCACCAATTATAAATTGAAAAAGGGTCGGGCCAGCCGCCCGTAGGCCAAAACGGGAAACTCGGATCACTGGATCTCCCCCGGTAAAGGCAATGTCTGATCGGTTTTCATTGTGCCGGCCGGAGATGCAGTCACCCCCAGAAGGACATCCCGATGAAGTGAATGTCGTTGGGAAAAGAGTAGACGTATGCGTCTGGGCATCGCTGGGATCATCGTTGGCCACAATGTCACCAGCAAAGATCGCCTCCATCAACCCACGGCCGATATAAGGGGGCGCAGCCCGTTCCCCTATAGCTCTGCGACCGTCCAGTACGCTTAGCCCAGTAATGGGATCGATGCCACCATGGATGAAAGGATCGATGGCCTCTGGAGGAATGACATCAATGTTGCAATCCCCTATGGCTCGCACATGTTGGATAGGCCCGCCGAACACTGCCAGGGGATTAAACGCACCGGTCGCAGGGAAAAAATCTCCAAAGAGGGTAAAGGCTGCAGTAGGCGGGTGTATTGGGTTTAAATGATTGGCAGCAGAAGTCTTCGTAATCAAGGAATGGTCTGTTACCCCTGCCCGAGCAGCGCGTGATGGAGGTGTAGATACGGTACGGAGAGGAGCACTGGAGAGTGCCGTGGAGGTACCTGCAGTGGTAAAATCAAGCTGATCCGCATTCCGATGGCATCCCAAACAGATCGGCTGGTTAAAGAGAGGACCCATGCCATTTTCCGGCGTCCGGTCAGTAATGAAAAAGGCTAATGCCTGATCGAAGACCGCCTGCTCTTCACTGCTCAGGTTGGGGTAGGCCAGAGCGGCCGCTGTATTTGCAGTGCCAAATGTGGCTCGCGATATTCGGGCCGCAGGAGCCAGTTTGGTTGTATCCGGAGGACCAGAGATGCCGGATAAGTCGCGTATCCTTGCAATGTCAACCGTCTCGGTTAGGTTCCCATTACTACCACATCCTGCAGGAATCATCAGGATAAAAAGCCCACCAATCAAAAAGAGCACACTTGAAAAAATATAATTTAAAAATTTCATTTTTTTCCCTCCAATTTAATGTCGTTGGCTACAGAATCGTTCAACAAGGGCATCTTTAAAAAGTCTTTACCAAATCCACAAACATACGGGTCACGTTATTGTCCTTTCTCGGAAAACCCTCAAAATCAAAGTAGGAAAACTGGACCAGCAGATCCGACAGGATCCGGTAGTTCGCCACAAACTCAAATCCTTTATAAGCCGTGCCCGCACCCAGGTCCGAATCCGCAAAAGTAGCCAGTGTTGCATCGGCATCGACTTCGCGATAGGTGTACCAGAGATTAAACGGGGCGATCCTCCCCTTGCCCCCGCCTCGCAGACCGCCTGTAACGCCGTACCCCCGCTCATCCTGATCCACGCTCATATTTTTCACGTAATCCCCCACCCAAAAGACCTCCAGCCCCATGGGGTTCAGTGAGATAGGATGATACAACTGGGCTGTGAGATTAAGGGATGTAAACCTCTCATCCAAAAAACCCTCTGCCCCAGGACCGTAGTTGACTTGATTATTGGTGTGCTGAAGCCCTTCCCGAACGAGCAGGGCACTTGCTCCCGGTGTAACAAAGCCACCCGATCCCGGGGTGAAATTGGGGGACTGTAGACCTGCGTTCAATTTGTGGTAATCGTAAATGGCAACGGCCAGGGTTCCTCCACCAGTCCCCTGGTCTACCCGGACATTAATCTGATCGGCAAACAGGTAGGTGTCGCCCGTTAGGCCCGAAAATACATTATCCGTGACCTCATTAATAGTAAAATATCCTGCCGTATTCTCGATCGAAATCTTCGATGATCCTGAGAGAATAGGAGTACGCAGGGCAACTCCTTCAGGATTGATGTCATCATCCCAGATCATTTCGGTACGCCATGAGCCTCGATCTCCCCGCCAGAAGGGAAGAGGCATCTTCCCAATAGTAAAGGAAATTTCCTCAAAGGACTTAAGCGGCCGATACACAATATAAAACTGGTCCAAATTGAAAGACTTGGACCGGGAGGCATCACCAAGACGGATGAAAGGAGAAGTAGGATTTGGATTCTCACCCGTGCTCAATCTCATACCTGCGGCCAGCCGGCCTTGCTGGTTATATTCAAATGACAGCCGGACCCGTGTGCGTAGACCTTCAATTTCGTTATCCCCTAATAAAAGATCGGCCTGGTCCTCCGTTTCCGTCCTATCATAACGAAGGGTGATACTGGCCCCAATCTTGATGGGCAATTTTTCCATCTCTTGCGGTGCAGAGGGGGGTATCATCTTCGGTTCCTTTTTGATTTCCTCAAGGGCTTTTTTCCCCTGCTCCTGATCCTCTCGGATCTTTATAAGTTCTTCTTCAATTTTGAGTAGACGGTCATCATTGAGTTTTTCTTCTTGTGCCCATGTTAGACCTGTTTGAAAAAAAATTGTTAAAACCGTCATCACTGCAACAAAAAATTTCATAGGCTGCTCCTTTCGCTCATTCTGTGTTTGAGGGCGTTCCCTAGATCGCGATAACCCTCGGCCAGAGTCATAAACTGATCGCGGGGGAGAACCACGACATCCACCCGGTTCAGACATTTTACGGTGGCGGTCCTGGGAATGTCACACAGGAGCGCAATCTCTCCAAAGCAATCCCCCTTACGAAGCGTGGCCACCGTCTTCACCTCACCATTGACCTGCTTTAACACTTCTACCTCACCAGCCATGAGGAGATAAGCACAGTCTCCTTTATCTCCTTCCTTAACAATCTCATCTCCGGCTTCATAATTGGCGCGGTTGAGCTTATGGGTTCGCTGGGGTGCCAGTACCACAATGTCATTTCTGAAGGGAATATCCAATACCCAATCGATTAATATCCTCAGATTTCGCTCCAGACCCGGCAGGGTGAACAGACAGAGTGCCCTGGAGAGGATCCAGGCCGGGATACCCCCTAAACGGATTCCAAAGAATCTACTCACCGTGGCATATCGGCCCAACGCGACCAGATAGATCATCAGCCTATTCTCTGACCATTGAAGTAGCTTAAAGTTCCGAATTGCAGCCATGACGTTATAGGCCGCCAGCCGGCCCATCTTAATCTCCCTTGTCGCTAAAAAGGGAAGATGCTTATACGTGCCTGCGCAGGCCCCTGCAACGATGATGTTTTTCGCATTCTGAACCCGGAGAAATTCGTCAACCGGTAGTCGGCCGTCTGGCCTTGCCCATGGTAGCGACAAAACAGCCCGTGGCCGTGCCACCAGGGCACCCACTACCGTCAGACAGGGAATTCGTTTGTCTGGGAGCACCACATCTTCTGAAGTGACGGCTGTGACTTTTGTATTCGTAAATACCTCCACACCGATTTTATCCAATCTTTGGTGAGCCGCCTTTCCTATGACGGGATCAAACAAGGGTAGGATATCCTTCCTCTCTTCAAACAGGAGAATGCGTGGCTCTTTCCGATCGATGCCCGGATAAGAAATTATAGCCGAATTGATCAGTTCCCGAATTTCTGCGGCGGTTGCACAACCCTTTAGCCCTCCTCCAACCACTGCAAAGGTCAACAGTGACTGCCGCTTTTGGATATCTCCAATGGTCTCGACCAACTCCATGCATTCCAGAACCCTCTGTCGGAGAAAGAGTCCATCTCCAATGGTCATTATCGGTAAGGCGTGTTCTAGTAAGCCAGGCACACCGGCAAAATTAGCCTCGGGATCCATGGCAATTACCAACTGATCGTATTCGACACTCACCTTCGTTTCGGAGGACAGATTTACCATGACGTTTTTGGTAGAAGAATCAATGCCGCTTACCTCCCCTTGAAGAAACCTGGTGCGCGGACAGAGACGACGGATCGGATTGACAATATTGCCGGGCTGTATAGCGCTTCCGACTACCTCGGGAAGGAGCGGATGGAATAAGAAATAATTCTCGCGATGAACCAAGGTAACCTTAACGTTTGTGAATTCCCCTAATAGCCGCTCTAACCTCATGGCACAGTGGACCCCTGAAAATCCACCCCCCAAGATCACGATCTTGCCGGGCTTGTCCGTAGCTACAGGGCGACGCCACCGCCCAGTGGCATTAGTAATAAAAGAGACCAGTAGCCCGTAGAAGATGATGTGGGCAAAGACGCTTTCCCCAAGGACTGCACTAAAAAAGACGAAGGCAAAAAAGAGGACAACCGATAAGGGGCGCATCAAAACCCCGGCCAGGATGAGTACCCCTGCGAGCGTCTCGACCAGCGCCATCATGAGAACAAATGTCCCGTGCTCAAGGCCGAACGTTGGGACATGATGGAGCTCGAGGATGCCCATCATGAGGTTGGGTTGGCGGTATTTGTATTCAAGACCCAGGTAGACAAGATTTAGTCCGGACAATATCCGCAGCAACCACTGTGCCCGCTCACGTGGCTGGCTAGCCAGCCATGCACTGATTTTGGCGGTTCCCGGGATGACTGGCATCGGCACATAGTATGACCCCGCTCCTTGCAACAGCAGATAAACTGCCGCTCCTCCTACAAGCCCAATGTAAGCGTACATCTCATAGCCGAACATAAAGAGTCCCACGGTGCTCAGCCCTATCAGGAGGGCTGCTGTCGCCCGAGCATAGACTCCAAACAGCAAGAGAAAGGCCAATGCCCCTTCTACCCACGCAACCCATTGTCAGTTTCCCGGGACCAGCCGTAATTCAAGATCTGGCGCCGCTAACGTCGGGGCATCAAACAACTCTGTCCCGTGTCGGGGGCCGAGCGCAAATGCCCCCATACCCAGCATCACAAAGAGTGCGATACGCAGAGCCAGGGCGGAGTATCCGCCGTAAGAGGCCAGCCGGACCTGAAGGTCCGGAAAAAGTTCCCGAGCACCCGTATAGTTGAGCAGGATCCAGCCCACTAGAAAGAAGACTGTGAAAACGTACATGGAGATATTGACGGCATTAAACTCCGTGAAGATTGCGGGCTTCGGCCGGGAATTCCAATTGACCATTTCTTCCGGGGTCAAAATCCAGCTCTCGTGTCCCATTGCTCCCAAAGGGGTGAGAAGCAGCAAAAACAGAGTAATCCATAGATAGGCAGGAAAAGAAACGAAACTCCTTCGGGCCAATATCTTCAATAAGGCCACGATTTTCTCCGCCTTAAATATTTTCATAATTAGTGTCTGGCCGAAAACTCTATTTTTCAATTGATGGTTTGCTATACCCACATCAAAAAAGTTAGCGCAATGGCATTTGCCATATCATTTTTGAAGAAAAATATTCAAAACAGCATCAAAAATAGGACCGCTTACACCCCGTATCACCATTTTTATCAGCATTTGAACAAACCTCCACTCCCTCCCCGTCGGGAGGCAGGGGTTCATCCGGTTGTTCGGCACCCTCGCGCCAGCATCCTTTACTACGCAGCCTTACGCTGCGCGTATAACAATCGAAACTTCAATCTTGCTTTCTCTCTCCGCATCTCCGACTTCAACGCCCTTTGCTGAATAAATTGTTTAGTCCCACAGTTAAGTGGGTTGGGTTTATAGTAAAGATATCGGGTATTTTTTTGTAATAGCCGAGTATAGCATCAAAAGGGGGTATTCGTCCAAGAGCGCGTAATTTCAAATTGAAATTATAGTTTAAAATGTATGCGTATAAATGTTCTTTCAGTAATTTGATATTTTCATAATGAAAGCGTTTGACGGTGTTCGCCTTAAGCTTCTTGTTCATGGCTTCAACCATTCCATTCGTCCATGGATGCTTCACCAACGTCGTACGGGCTTCAATCTGTTGATCCTGACATATTTTGACAAACGGATGGACTTTATCCTTGGGTTTCTTGGCC
>Ga0213870_1001241_pt1 | contig 11571 bp, 13 predicted proteins | sample WICALVC2017_Meta_FD_160119 | JGI IMG/M metagenome (GOLD analysis project Ga0213870, IMG submission 160119) | Freshwater microbial communities from subterranean cave lake in Wind Cave National Park, South Dakota, United States - WICALVC2017 | ecosystem: Environmental > Aquatic > Deep subsurface >... | reverse complement strand
TTACCCATGCAAGGGACACATTCTCTTGCGTGTCAATACTTTGGAGATGTGAATAAGTGCTTACAGGAAATCCAGGGTGATAACTCGTTAAAGATCGTGATTTTGAAAGATAATTAAATTTAATCCGAAAAAGACTCTCTGTCGGAGTCGTGAACACATATCTCATGGTATCAAGATAAACTTGATTGCGATCTTGAAAATATGCGTATTCAATTGTATTGCCGTTGAGGTCGACAACTTTGGTAAGCATCCATTGATAAATCTTATTTGAATCGCTGGGATCTGCCTGGCGAGCTGATGAATCCACGCCAAAATAGAATAAATTTCCCTGGGTATCTTGAATTCTCCACTGGTTGCTCTCAAAGAAGTATTTGTTAAAGTCATTTCCCGATTTACCTCTATAAAGATTGGTTGCCGCATCTACAAGAACCAGCTCGTTATATTTGCCTGCCAATTTTACGGCAAAATCATTTCTCGTGTACAATTGATCCAATCCATGGGCTGTATTTCGAAAAATACTGCTGGTTGTCAAATCGAATCCGTACCCGTAAGGAGAAATATAGTCCTTTTTGAAACTTGAGTAGGTTATCGTGAGTTCCGGAGTAAGTCCCCGTCTGCCGGGAGGAAGAACGAAAGGAATGTCGAGCCGAGCTTCTCCAGAAAAAAGATTGCTTACAAATAGATCCTGGAATCCTTTGAGATTCAACCATGGATCGCTTTTGGGAGGACTCATTCTCGGCAAATAATCCTCTGGATCTACTACTGCCTGCGCACGCTGAGCTGTCAGACCATCGCTTTCTTTCTTTGATTTGGTCTTTGGATCTTTGGGATTTATTTTTCCTGGAGTAATCTCGCTAGGCGTTGCGGCGGGTTCTTTTTGTGGTATTTGCTCTATTTCTCCTTGGATCGCTGGATCTCCTGGAGGAGGAACCTTAGTCTCGGAGCCGAAAACCTCGGGCAAAGGCGCTTCCTGTGCATGCGCAAATCCTACTGAGAATGCAATTAGCTGCGCAACGAAAAGGCTAAGAAGTATTACTTTTTTCATCGTTGTCCCAGCAGATTTTTATAGCGCAGCGCAGTCACCGTAAAATTTATCAGGGGCATCATCGTCGACATGCACACATTTGTACACAAGGTCGAATTTGAGATCCCCACGATTCAACAATATACCGTAGTAATGGCGCCATCCACTAACTTCCGGAGCAACGAACTCATAATGAACAAGAATATCATTTAGTCCATCTCCGTTTACGTCTGCGAAAGTTGATGCCGTAGTGGGAGTTCGTGAAGTTTCATTGCTCATAGTATGCAGCCATTCTGCTGCCGTATTTGTTTTTGGGGTAGTTGAGGTTGGCCAAGTTTTGTAGGATTTAAAAAGATCAAAGTCGCTCGCACGGCCTGAAGGACTAATGATTGCTTTTACTTCTTTTGTGTTTGATGTGATTAGAAAATAGGTTGCTACGCCTATTACGAGTAGCGGGAGAATAATCAAGCTTATCTTACGCAAAATTTTTGTGTTCATAATTCCACTTCCTGCATTTTACCCTGCAAGGTCGAATTTGTCAATAGAGCTTGTTGATGCCGTTTATGTCGCCTATTTCTAGCGTTCTTTTAATTGTTTCGCCAAGCGAAGCATATCCATACATGGTTTGTTCTGAGCAGAATGATGTGTAAAGATCATTCATACCAAAACTGTGTCCAATTTCATGGGTTACTATATTATTTAAATCCATTTTATCTGCTTCGCCAGACGCAGACCAACTATAAGCAGTGCTATATATCTGATCCCATTCAACCAATTTCCTCTGATAAGTAGGCCCCCCGAAAATACCCCAGACGATTGTTACCGCGATCGTATTAGAATCCTCAATTGCACCAAAATACGCTTCATTTACATTATCAGGCGTTACTGTATCTGCCAAAAGACCAGTTGGAGTTGCTGATCCATCTCCTAGAACATTAACTCCAGCTCCACTTCCAACAACGCCGTCTGTTGCGTCTTCCCATTTCGCAATATTAGTCGATAAAGAATTAAGCACAATGCTATCGGCAATGCCACTATTATTGGCTGGATTTACTACCCATGGCTCGACCCATTTCCATTTTGCTCCGCTTGCAAGATAACCATAGCATGTACTTCCTGAGAATTTTGCAGGACTCTGCAAACGAGCAGCTGCCTTCTTGAAATTTGCTTTATGGACAATTGCGAATGCCTCAACAGTCTCGCCCGTTGAAGGGTCTTTTGCAGGACGCAACTTAAATGTATCTTCTGAAATCCTAACTGCATCGTTTGGCAAAACAAACGGCTTATTGGGTGCACTTGGTGCACTTGGTGAACTTGGTGAACTTGGCGCAGAAGGAGCATCTGGAGCTGTAGGAACAGCTTTAGCGCTTCCTGTCAAAACAAGGATAAAAACAATTAAAACAGGAATAAAAAAGTAACTTTTCATTTCTCACATTAAAGTTTACTAATAAAACAAACGCTTGTCAAGATAGGACTTATTTTAAGTGTTTGTCGAAAAAGTCAATTGATCTTTGCATAGCAGTACCAAAATTCGCAGTGATGTCATGATCATCTCCTGGATATGTAAAAATCTCCGCCTCTTTTCCTGCGGCCTTTAGCTCATTATAAAATTTTCTGGAAAACTCCACCGGCACAGAACTATCCAACTCCCCATGATGAAGCTGTATTGGGCCAGAAATGTCAGAAAGATATGAATTGGCAGAAATGCTACTCCAAAAAGTTGGATTCTCCTCTGGAGAACCATACTGATCTATTAAACTTTGCCTCCAACGCCTTGCACCGCTTGGTAAGGGAGGAGGAGTTGAGCTTCCCCTTCTCCAATTTCTCAACAAATCAGTATATGATACCACAACTCCTCCCCAAATTACACCTGCCTTTATGTCTTTGCTAACAACCATAGAACGAAGAGTGATAAAACCGCCCATTGAATGTCCCCACATGCCAATTCGATTTGGATCTGCAAGACGCTCACCCGTCATGCTGGCTTGTCCAGCATCTCCAACGGGATTCTGGACGCGCTCTCCGCCAGCTGGCGGATTCGCTTGCCAGAATGACGAGTTATTTAATCTTTTTATCGAATTCACTGCATTTAAAACATCTATTGTATATCCGTTTGAGCCATATCCCCCTACTGCTTCGCCTTCGGAATTACCATGCCCTCGGTAATCAGGACGCAAAAGTACGTATCCGTTTCTTGAGAATCCATCGGTGTAAGCAATATAGCGCTCAGTCGTTCTGTATTGCGAAGGAGGAATATATCCATGGTTAAACACAATTGCTGGCCATCCTGAGTCTGTCGAAGGAGTGCCATTTGGAACAGTTAAAAGAGCGTAAATTTTAAGTCCTTCTGATTTATAAGAAACTATATAACGCTCATAATTTGATCCTGATGCTAATGTTTGCTCAATCACAATTTCACTGCCCGGATACTCGCCTCTTCGTAAATTCTCAATTGTTAAAGGGTGAATATTGTTTTGTATCCCACCCTCATCCCCCGGCATATTCAACTGACTCTCTACATTTCCAGTAGTGTCGGTTACCATGTTTTTTTCTTTATTACCAAAGATTAAATATACTGAAAAACCAACGGACAAAAGAATAATCGTTACGATTAAAAATATTTTCAACTTATTCATACAAAATATACCAGAAAAATCTCAGGCAATTGCATGAGATTTTTCCAAAAAAAGTATACTTTAAAAACCCTTAAACAACTGGTGGTACAGTTGGCGGCATTGTTGGTGGCATACTTGGTGCCGCTGGCGGTGGGGTCGAAGGCATTGGCGTTGGCGGCGCCATTTCTCCGGTTTCACCCTCAACCGTTGCTTGTTCTATGTTCATCTGAACTTGTTCCATTGATGGAACAGGCTGTCCTGGATGTTTTTCTGCAAAGTGTTTTTGCACTGCATCTGGAGTCATCATTCCTTTAAATTTTACAACTGCTTCATCCCGATTGGCTGCATCGCATGTGAAAACATGTCCGCAAGTGCATTTCATTGAATACTTCATCATACTATAGTTCACCTCCCCTCAGCCCGCCGACCAAGCGCTCCGTGAGCCGTATTCGAATAGAATTGAAAAGGCGAGCGGTAAGCTTAGGCGGGCATCTTGTAAATTTTTCCTATTTAACTAGCATAACATGTTTTTACTTTAAATCAAGTGGTTAATTTTCAAATTACATGACAACAATTTTGATATCCTTCATTGGAAAATCAGGCCGATTATTGGTAACAAGAATAAAATTACGCACCTTTGCTTGTGCGGCGAGAAAACAGTCTACAACAAATATTCGTTTTGTTTTTCTTATAAAATCTTTACGATATTGTCCTGCCTTTTCTGCTATTTCTCTGTCTATTTCAATTATCTGAAACGTATCAAGAAGTTTATAAAATGCATTTAATTCCTCAGGAAGTGCTCTTGGTAAAAATTCAGCAATTACAACTACGGAAATTGCAAGTTTATTTTGCGCTATTGCTTTATTAAGAAATGCTGATTCTTTCTCTTTTTTATGAAATGCGCGGATAAAAATATTGCTATCAGGAAGAAACATAGTTATTTTTTTGCTTCATTCCACCTTTTAAGCATTCGTTCATCGCTTAATCTTCGGTCTTCGCGAATTTCCCTCTCCCATTTTTCTATTTCTTTTTCACTTCGCAATCCCTTTGCTATTCCAACTACTTCATCTGCTAGTTTCTTAAGATCAGTTTTTTTCTTTTTTTGTCTTTTAAGTCTTTCACGAGCAGCATTGCGCAAATACTCGCTTAGGCTTTCATCATTGCGATACCTCTCAAGCTCCTGCCTTAAATCGTTTGGTAAATAAATTTGCGTGCGCTGTAAAGCTGCTTTCATACATCATCATTATACATCACAAAATTTAACTTGACAAGCCTTCTCCCCTTGTGGAATACTTAAGCTATGGAAAATCAAAATGATCCTTCTCAAACATCACCAGAATCTACTACTTCTCAACCAACAAATCCTACACCACCTTTGCCGGAAAATAAATCCCATTCATCTTTCTTAACAAGTAAATTATTCCTTATAACTCTAGTCCTCGTTATTCTTTTCGCCATTGTCTATTCCGGAATTTATCTGAGTCTCAATTCAAAATTAAATCAAATTACAAAGCCCAACCCAACTCCAACAATTACCCTCCAGCCTTCGTTAACACCAAACGAAACTACAAATCCCGATTCAATCTGGGCAAACTGGAAAACATATACTAACACTAAATATAATTATTCGCTAAAGTATCCTAAAACACTTGCTCTAGAAGAAGAGGAAGACAAGCGTGACATATGGATTAATAAACAGATATTGATTAATGTTACCGATAGAAAGTTTGAAGGTCCTTGTGGTGATTGTCCAAATTATAATGGTCCAACCGAAGATATAATCGTTGCCAACATACAGGCAAAAAAATATTCTGGCGAAATTGGTGCGGTAGGCGGAAGTATCCCAGAAAAATTTCAGGAAGTAGAACTAACGCATAATAAATTGTACTATACAATTACATTACACGCCTTACAATATGATGCAGATGTCCCGACAATAGATGATTATTATCCGATTAAAAATGGGGACGCTCAACTCTTTGACCAAATCCTCTCCACCTTTCAATTCTCCCCATAACAATCTTACTTGCTCGCAAGGTTTACATCCATGACTCGCAAGGGCGATGTTACGGGGCAGGCAAATTGATCCCTCGAATCCGCCAGCTGGCGGAGAAGTGGAACAGATTCACTCAGTAAATAATTGCTATATTGTTCAATTGTTTTATTGTTGACTTCTCGACTCGGGGGTACCGTCTGGCACCCCCTCGCTCGAAGAATAAAAATTTACAATAGTTCAATACTACCAAGTATTATACTTTTGTTCAGATTCTTCTAAAGTATGCTACTATGTAGTGATATACTTTATACTGTAATCGTCTCATTACATTTATTCTCGATCCCGTATCATATTAGGCGACACCCTTCAGGTGTTAACCTGTTGACACCTAGGCACATACTATTCTTTGAACAATAATGGATAATATTGTACAATAAACATATGCCGAAGAAATTTTTACAGCTATTAATATTGGCACCTCTTTTAATTATCGCAGGTCTTATGCTTATAAATATTTCCTTAAAAAATAAAACAAACATAATTTCCCCCCCTACAGTCACGCCTACTGTTTCTATAACTGAAAAAAAAGATCTGCAAGACATTCCCCTTTTAACAACAGTTGCAGAGAATTTAGAGGTTCCGTGGGCATTAGCGTTCTTGCCTGCCTCGCCGAGTCAAGGCGGGCCAGATAAAAGTATTCTTGTTACAGAACGAGCTGGACGAGTAAGGATTATTGATAAAGATGGGCAACTAGACCCAAATCCTGTTATCCAAATAGAAGATGTTAAACAAATAGGCGAAGGCGGTCTTCATGGAATAGCCCTTCACCCTGACTTTCCAAATAATCATTTTGTCTATGTTTATTATACGTATGGACAAAATATTATTGGCACGCAAAACAGAGTTGTGCGGTTTAGATATGAAAAAGGTACGTTTAAAGAAAAAACTATAATTGTTGATCAAATTCCTGGCGCTTTATTTCACGATGGAGGAAGAATAAAATTTGGTCCGGATAAAATGCTGTATATTACAACCGGGGATGCGCAGAACCCATCACTAGCGCAAGACATCAACTCTTTGGCCGGGAAAATATTGAGAGTTACAGATACAGGCGCCCCTGCTCCTGGAAATCCATTCAATAACCTTGTCTACTCTTATGGCCATAGGAACCCTCAAGGAATCACATGGGCTGGGAGCGATAGATTATTTGAGCTTGAACATGGACAGACAGCAACAGATGAGTTCAATTATATAGACCCTGGAAAAAACTATGGTTGGCCAGTCATAAGAGGCGACCAGACCCAATCAGGTATGGAATCTCCATTTCTTCATAGCGGAAATGATACTTGGGCGCCTGCAGGTGCAGCATATTATAGTTATCCTGATTCAAGGAGTTCTGTATTTTTCGGAGGACTGCGAGGACAAGCGCTTTTTGAAATAGAGTTTAGGGGAGATAACCGAAGAATCTCAACCCATTTTAAAGGCCAATTTGGCAGGATCAGAGAAGTTATTGTTGGACCAGATAATATGCTTTATATCACAACTTCCAATCGCGACGGCCGAGGAAATCCAAACGCTAATGACGACAAAATAATCCGAGTAAATCCAAAGAAACTTTAACCATTACTGTTACCTGACGAAAGTTTTTTTATAGCTGCTTTCTCTATTTGTCCTACTCTTTCGCGAGTTAATCCCAGTTCTCCTCCTACTTCTTCAAGAGTTACTAAGCTGTATTCAGACGCTATATAGCGACGATAAATTACGTACTCTTGATTAGAATTAAGCATTGCTTCTCTTTTATAATACACGCCTATCGATTTATTAACATCAACCTGATATTTACCTCCACGTTCTAGCGGCGGCCTATCAAAATCATTTACGCCATACTTACGCATAAAACCTCTCACTCTAGATTCTGTAAGACCAGTTTTTCGACTAATCTCTCTTACAGAATATCCTTCTATATAATGTAGTTGAAAAAGGGCAAAGATTGGGTATAAGCCTAATGCCTCCTGCTCTTGTTGTGCTAATTTTTTTCTTCTCGCCTCATGGGCCGCATCAACCATTTCTCTAAGTTCTTTAGGGTGACTATTCTGCCATAAAATTCTACTCGTGGAAATATCACGTATTGGAATTCCTGCTCTTTGCATGATACGCTTAATTCCTGTTATACTCCAATTTATTATTTGTCCCGATTCCAGAGCAGACTTATTTTCAACCCAATAGAATCTAAAGATAAGAAGTTCTATCGGCATATTATTCTCTTGTTCTGTTTTTAGAGCTTTTTCACTTTTTTGCCTCAGCGGTCTTATACGAGACAGCATATTTCGGAGATTATCGTCCACTAAAGATGCTGCAAAATCTTCAATCGGAAACGACCAGGGAAGCCCAGCTTGCGTAAAATGTGCTTTAGTTCCCCCTCTATCATTCGCTACTTGTGTTTCTCCAGAAAAACCTAATTTTTCTCTACTCATATGCAGAATTATACCCTATAATAAAGACTGGAGCAAATCAATCCATAAACCCTATACATCCTTACTCTTATCTACTATAATAAATATTATCTTATGAAAAAAACATATGTATTAATAACAATAGGATTTTTGATAGCTATAGTTTTATTGTTAATCAAAGTCGCAAGTATCAACCAAACTCAGCCTGCAAAAATCTCTGTTTCCCAAACGCCCTCCCCTACAATGGATGCGCCAAAAAACGTTGATTACGAAGCTCGATTTGCAATTTATACAAATGGATTAAAGCGAGTTTTTACTAATTCCATGTACCATAATCTTTCAAAAGATATATACATAGAAGCATCCGATCCTTCTATCGTACATGTTAAAAAAGACGGTGTAACGTGGATGGATTTTTTCTTAACACTACCCTTCAAGCTTGATAAAAACTGTCTGACGACTGGAACAAAAGAGACTTTTTGCTCAACGCCAAACGCTACTCTTAAATTTTATCTTAATGGAGTAAGAAGTGATAAATTGCTGCTTGAAAAAATTAAAGACGGCGATTTGGCTTTAATAAGTTATGGCACGGAAAACGAAGCGCAAATAAAATCCCAGCTAAATTCCCTAAAAAACTCTAAGTAATACTTAAACTACTTTTAACTGCATAAGGCGTTCAACTCCTTTTTTCCTCGCAACTTTTTCAATTGCTTTTTTAATTTTCTCATCCAACCTAATGGGCAATACGTTTGATGTATAGATAGACTTTAGATTTTTTGCAAATTTTACATCAGGCGCTTCTTGCCAGTAATCTGGAAAATCTTCTGTAGAGTGAGTATCCCAAAATTCAGCTTCTTCGGCAATTGTTTTAAATGTGGGGATTGGTAACAGTTTTTTTCTCAAAAGGTTTTGTATAGTCATTGTATTATATTGTACAACATTTGTAAATATCGGTATCAAAGGTGCGGAATTTGTGATGATTTAGGGTCTCATCTGAATTTACTTAGATCTTTTGAAACATTTAAACTCGTTCAGATTTTTAAACGAATTATCTACTCAACGGAAACTTTTTAACGTCTTCTCTAGAAAGAAGATTTTTAACAGTCAGGAGCATGTCTTCAATCTTTGGTGTCGGTCCTTTCTCATCATAACCAGTTACACTTTTATATGAGTCCCACGAATAAGTTGATAAGCTAACTATCGTTCCGTCTTGGGTTATATGCGCATTACGATCCTGTATTCTTCTCGCATCTGCTCTGTTTCTAATTGACAAGTCCATACATGAGCCACCAGTTTCAGCGCAAACTCTCTCTTTTGCTATCCAAACATCTATGAGATTTATTGGATCAATAAATAGATAATTACCAATTTGTTCAAGAAAATCATACGTACCATGTGGTTCTTGTGTATTTTGGTTGTTTGTTTCTCTTTCTATATTCATTTCCTCAACCCATCTCCTCCCTCATGCCGTAATGATACCATGTACGTTGTTCATGTGTCAACCCAACTCCTCCCTCTCTGTCTGCAGGAAAAAGAACCATTGATTCGTTAATTAAGCTCCCTAAATATAACCTCGAATTGATTCTTGTACCCTTCAAAACAAATTTTGGCACGCTTAAATAGATCTCTTCTTCCTAAAATACATTTGAATGCAAAAATCCCTTCGACTACGTTTATCTTAAGAGTAAAATTATGATCAAAAATAGTTGAAGTAATATTAACAGGATGAAAAAGAAAATTACTGCCTATTGAAAAACCGCTTTTTGCAGGAATTTTTCTCCATTTAATATTTAATTTATCTGCTATTACAGTAGAAATTATCCCAGCCTCTGCCCCAGAATCAACTAATGCAATTGTGGAAAATTCATACCTTCCATGTTTAAAAGTAACTGGAATCATTGGGGCTAATACTCCTGTTTTTTCAAGGCCTGGTAGAGGACTATAGTCTATTATTATTCCCATAAAACGTAATTCCGACAAAGTTTGAATACGATTCTCCAGCTGGGAAATAATAGACCTTTTCTTTAATCTTTCTAGCTTTTTGAGTTGCATGATCCAATGTTTTTCCCCAAACCAACACTTTCTTAAAATCAGGAGAAATTCCTACCCATCCAGGTTTGTATCCTTTTAGAAGTTTGACGAGGTTAATTTTAATTTGTTTCATATTAAATATAGTATATCATACTGCTGAGAAAGAAAATGTGCAATATTATTTTAAATCAAAACCCTCACAATTTCTGCTGGAGCAAATTTTGTGATGGAATAATGATGTAAAAATGTACTATAATAAAACTATCATATGAGAAATATTGCAAATATTATTAAGATTTCAAAGCCTCTTCATCACTTGGTAATAATTTTAGGCGTTCTTATTCTTCTCTCCTCCGCCCTTGCATTGGTTTCTCCGATTCTTTCCAAATTTATTGTCGATGAGATCGTTGCGAAAGTACAAAACAAAGGCGGGGATATAAACAGGCTTGTACTGTTGGTAATCTTAGCATTTACCATGAATTTAGCAAGTCTTACCATAACAGTAATAAGCGCTCGTATTGGAGACCATTTTGCAGGACGAATTCGAAAATTCTTAACAGAAAAGTTCTATGATAAAGTCCTAACCCTTTCTCAAACTTATTTTGACTCAGAAGTTTCCGGGAAAATCGTGAACCAGCTTAATCGCGGCATTGTATCTATTCAGGGATTTTTAAATACTGCAAGCAATTTTATTTTGCCTACCTTTTTGCAGAGCCTGTTTACTATACTCGTTCTTTTTTACTTCAACGCGCCAATTGCGTTTTTCACATTTATACTCTTCCCTATCTATCTAACCCTAAGCTATTATTCAACAGTAAAATGGGGCAAAGAAGAAGTTAAAAAAAATCAAATAGAAGATTTTACAAGAGGAAGAATTCAAGAAGTTATATCAAATATAAAGTTGGTTAAAAGTTTTATAACAGAGAAAACCGAATTTTCAACTGTATCTAAAAATCTTTCTGAGATTAACAAAATATACGCTTATCAAAGCAGAACATTTCATATATTTGATTTTTTTAGGGGCCTTTCTTTGCATGTCACTCTTTTTGCGATTAATATCCTTGTTTTTTACAATACCTTTGCCGGCAATCTCTCAATTGGGGAGATGGTGCTTATTTTGCAGCTTGTCAACCAAGCGCGGCTCCCTTTATTTGCAATGTCGTTTATTTTAACCCAAGTCCAAACGGCAGAAAGCGGATCTAAAGAGTATTTTGGAATATTGGCTCTTTCCTCAAAAGAAGATTATGGAAAACTCGGCCAAACGCTTAAAGTGGAAAGTCCTAACATCGAATTTAAAAACATAACATTTAATTACGAAAAATCTGGAATGGTTTTAGATAATGTATCATTTAAGATTAATAAAAACGAGAAAGTGGCTTTGGTTGGACCAAGCGGCGCTGGCAAAACAACTATTATAAATTTGATTCTAAAATTTTACGATCCGTCAAGTGG
>Ga0213870_1001240_pt1 | contig 11585 bp, 10 predicted proteins | sample WICALVC2017_Meta_FD_160119 | JGI IMG/M metagenome (GOLD analysis project Ga0213870, IMG submission 160119) | Freshwater microbial communities from subterranean cave lake in Wind Cave National Park, South Dakota, United States - WICALVC2017 | ecosystem: Environmental > Aquatic > Deep subsurface >... | reverse complement strand
AGCTAACGCTGGAGATGGTGACTTCCGAAGAACGAGACGAGATGTGGGACATTTACGCCAAAGACCCGCGCGCGCGAATCAACATGGGGATTCGTCGCCGTCTCGCGCCGCTCATGGAAAACGATCGCAGAAAGATTGCGCTTTTAAATACGCTTCTTTTCTCATTGCCCGGAACGCCCATACTGTATTACGGAGACGAGATCGGCATGGGAGACAATATAACACTTGCCGACCGAAACGGTGTACGCACGCCGATGCAATGGGACAAAACCTGCAATGCCGGGTTTTCAAAAGCCCCAAAAAAACAGATTTATCTTCCGGTGATTGATGACCCTGAGGGCAACGTTCCATGCGAATATTCTTATAAAAGAATTAACGTAGAGGCCGAGCTTAAAAATCCCGCGTCCCTGCTCAGATGGACAAAGCAGATGATTGCAATCAGAAAGCAATACAAGGTATTTGGGCGCGGCTCCTGTAGATTTCTAACACCGGAAAACAATAAGATATTGGTTTTTATTAGAGAATACGAAGACGAAAAAGTTTTAGTTATTACAAACCTATCGTGCCATACGCAATATGTCGCGCTTGACTTATCCTTGTTTCAAGGGCTTATTCCGATAGAACTTTTTAGCCAGAAAGCCTTCCCCACAATTGAAAAAACGCCCTTTGTCCTCACACCCGGGCCCTATGCCGTATACTGGTTTTCACTCGAAACGATGCATAAAATTTCTGAACCCAAGCCTTCAGCCCTTATGGTCATTTCCGACATCAAGCGAAAAAATGGAGAGCCAGTGTTGGAACCGATACTCCATAACTTGCTGATGAGAAGCCGTTGGTTTGCGGGCAAAGGACGCGTGATTTCAGAGGTGCGTATTGTGGATCGCCTTGCATCTCAACAAGCAAAGACGGCCATGCTGATCGTAGAGGTGACTTATGCAGAAGGCAAAAGCGAACGCTATTTTGTTCCCCTGATTGTAAAACATGGACAATGGGTGGACGCGTTTGAATCATCGAAATTTTGCAAATCTCTTTTGAAGAAAATTGCTGGCGCACCTACAAAGGGGGGGCTGACGCCAAAAATGTTGGGGACAGAGCAAAGCAATACCTCCGTTGTTTTTGGAAATCGTTTTATATTAAAAGTCTATCGAAAATTAACAGAGGGAGAAAACAAAGAGCAACAGATAGGCCTTTATTTAACGCAAAAAAACAAGACGTCTCTTTCTGTAAAATTTCCAAATACGCCTAAGGTCTTAGGCGCCTTTAATCTTCGCAACGAAAAAAATAAAATCGTTCCGATAGCGATTCTTCACGCGTTCATTCCAGACACAAAAAACGGATGGGATTTTATTTGTGAAAACTTAAACCGTTCCTTTGAACGGATAGCGACGCGTAATCCACCAACCGTCGAGGCGTTTTTTGCGCCGATTCAATTGTTGGGTCAACGGACAGCAACGTTACATCGCGCGTTGTCTGAAGAGAGCTTAAATCAGGATTTTGCGCCAGAACCGTATCAAACGCTTTATCAGCAGGCGATGTATCAGTCGCTAAGAAACCAAGCGGGACGCACCTTTCGCAACCTTCACAACGCACTGCCGACACTGCCGTCGGACGTTTTAGAGTTGGCGGGCAAAGTGCTTGCGCATGAGCAAACCTGTCTTGATTTATTTTCAGCGTTAAAAACACGGCCACTATTTTCCCATAAAATTCGGATTCACGGCGATTATCATCTTGGACAAATTCTATACACAGGCAAAGATTTCATGATCATTGATTTTGAAGGAGAGCCGTCACGGCCTCTTTCTGATCGGATCAGGAAACGTTCGTCTCTGTATGATGTGGCCTGCATGTTGCGATCTTTTCATTACGCGGCGGCATTCACATTGATGCAACAACAGCAAGGCAAAAAGAAATTATTTGTGGAATGGGCGGAAGGTTGGTACCGCGCGGTCTCACGCGTATTTTTGCAGGCTTATGTAGACACGCTGGGAACAGCGTTGTTTTTACCGACAGATTTAGGCGAATTTAAATTGCTCCTGAATCTGTCTTTAATCGAAAAGGCGTTATACGAGATTCGTTATGAACTAAACAATCGCCCCGAGTGGCTTCGTATTCCACTTTTCGGTCTCCATAATATTCTAACACACAATGACATTGGTTAAAACCAGCCTACTCAATAGCATTGCCGTTGCCGTACGCGTGACAGTCGCGCTGATACTCAATAAAATATTATCCGTATATGTTGGACCCGCAGGTTATGCCATTATCGGACAATTTCAAAATGCAGTTTCCTTTATAGTCGGCCTTTCCGGAGGCCTCATGGCAACGGGTGTGACCAAAGCAACCGCCCAACATGGTGATGATGAAGCCAAGCAACATGCAGTTTGGCAGACAGCAGTTCGATTGTCTATTGGCGCATCGGCGATTGCGGGTATCAGCCTATTGTTTATAGGCAATTGGTTGTCAGAATGGTTGTTGCATCGCTCCGATATGTCCAGTGTCTTTGTCTGGTTAGTGCTCACGTTGCCTGCCTTGGCGTACAACAACCTGTTACTGGCCATTGTCAATGGTAAGAAGGAAATTGGTATTTATGTCACGGCAAATATTATAGGGAGTCTGCTTGTCCTGCTCGTGATGGGCTTGCTTGTTCTAAATTTTGGCCTCTATGGCGCGCTGATTGCTTACACCATCACCCCGACCATCGGACTATTGTTCACAGGGGCGTTGGTTGCGCGCCGACCTTGGTTCAAGTTCCCATTTTTTTGGGGAACCATCAATCGCCCTGCCTGCCGAGAGCTATCTGGTTTCTGCCTGATGGAACTCACGGCTGTGCTTGTTACCCCCATTACATATATGCTCATCCGTAACCACCTGACAACACATCTTGGGTTAGTTTCTGCAGGCTATTGGCAGGCTATATGGAAAATCAGCGACACTTATTTACTGTTGGGGACCACCACCCTGTCTGTCTATTACCTGCCCCGATTGGCCGAAATTAGAACCGCGTCTGAACTCAAAGCGGAGATGCGCAAAGTGTATCGGTTTGTCTTGCCATTGGTTACGATCGGCGCAATCATTATTTTTCTAATGCGGGATTTCATTATCCACACCCTGTTTACCAAAGATTTCTATCCAATGCGCGCGTTATTTCCTTGGCAGCTTGTAGGGGATGTCATCAAGATTGGATCTTGGATACCGGGTTTCATCATGCTGGGACGCGCGATGGTGAAAATTTTCGTGATTACGGAAATCGTTTTTGCAATTTCTTTTTTGTTATTGAGTTTGTTATTCGTAAATCTTTTTGGTTTGGTCGGGGTGTCAATGGCTTATGCAATAAATCACGTTTTATATTGGGTTAGTATGTGGTACTTGGCGCAACATGAAATGCGGCGGATGGATGAATATACCAGAAGAGAAAAGAGCAATTCGGGCACGGCTTATTAACGAAAGAAACGCGCTTGGGGAAACCGCTTGTGTCGCAAAAAGTCGTGCGATTGCACAACGCGTTTTGGCCTCTTCAGAATTTATTGCGGCAAACGTGATTCATTTTTATGTGTCAAAAGGGTTTGAAGTGCAAACCGATCGGCTTATTAAAGCGGCCATAAAACTTAGTAAACGGGTTGTTGTGCCGATCCCTTCTGTCATGCCACCTTCTCTTGTTGAAATATCGGATGCGACAAGAAGGGTACCCCCTGAAGAAGTCGGCTTATGGATTATTCCTGCAGTCGCCTATGATACAATGGGGCATCGGCTTGGCCACGGTGGCGGATACTATGACAGACTGCTTTGTTTTGGGTGTACGGGTAAAGTTATTTGCCTTGCGTTTGAATTTCAGGGTGTGGCGTTGCTCCCGTATGAAACAACAGACTACAATGTGGATATAATTATTACAGAAGATAGAACCATTATTTGTAAAGGAAGAAATGAGATTGATTGACGGAAAAGGAATTGCCCAAGGGATTCGAACCAGTATTAAAGAGAGCATTGCGTCATTAAAAATTCGCCCCGGATTGGCGGCCATTTTAGTCGGTAAGAATGAAGCCTCCAAGGTTTACGTTCGGAATAAACGGAAGGCCTGTGAAGAAGCGGGCATCTATTCCGAAGAACATGCCTTGCCGGAAGAGACCTCCGAAACTGATTTGTTATTACTGATTGAAAAGCTCAATCAAGCCCCTGCGATTCACGGCATTCTGGTTCAGCTCCCGCTTCCCAAAGGTCTAAATGAACGACGCATTTTAGATGCCGTCGCCCCTGAAAAAGATATTGACGGCTTTCATTACATGAATGTCGGAAAACTGGTTGCAAACGAAAACGGCTTTTATCCCTGCACCCCGCTTGGCGTTATTGCGCTTTTAAAAGAGACAGGGGTGGCTATTGCGGGCGCGCACGCGGTGGTGGTAGGCCGAAGCAACATTGTGGGAAAACCAGTCGCACTCTTGCTTCTGCATGAAAATGCTACCGTCACGCTTTGTCATTCTAAAACAAAAGGTCTGGCTCAAATCTGCCGACAAGCCGATATCCTAGTGGCCGCCATTGGAAAGGCAAAGTTTGTCACAGCGGATATGGTTAAAGAAGGTGCGGTGGTGATTGATGTCGGAATCAATCGGCTAGAGGACGGCAAACTTGTGGGCGATGTTGATTTTGAATCGGTCGCGGAAAAGACCTTTGCCATTACCCCTGTACCGGGAGGGGTTGGGCCAATGACCATTGCCATGCTGTTGGCAAATACATTACAGTCCGCAGTGGCAGTGGCAACGGATCATAAAGAATGAAGATCACGGTTCCGATTCTGCAGTCTAAAAAAGGAAAAGAAAAAATATCCGCGCTGACGGCTTATGACTATCCGTTTGCAAAATTAGTAGATGAGGCGGGTATTGATATTGTGCTTGTTGGAGACAGTTTAGGCATGGTTGTGGCTGGGGAGCAAAACACCTTGTCGGTCACCATGGATCAGATGATTTATCATACGAAAATCGTTTCTCGCGCAGTCAAAATGGCTCTGGTTGTGGGTGATATGCCGTTTCTTTCTTATCAGGTAAGCACTGAAGAAACCATCGCAAATGCAGGAAGATTTTTGAAAGAAGGCGGTGCCGCGGCGGTCAAACTGGAGGGCGGGGTCAACGTCGCTGATAAAATTGCGGCTTTAACAAAATACGATATTCCAGTCATGGCGCATATTGGTCTCACACCGCAATCGGTACACAAAATGGGGGGATACAAGGTTCAGGGACTCAGTAAACAACAGGCCGATCAGTTAAAAGCGTCTGCCAAGGCGGTTGAATCATCGGGGGCTTTCGCGCTGGTTTTGGAAGGGATTCCGATGACATTGGCAAAAGAGATTACGGCGTCTGTCCATATCCCCACGATTGGCATTGGCGCAGGGAAAGATTGTGATGGGCAGATACTGGTCTTGCACGACCTATTAGGATTTTCAGCAAGGCCTGATCCAAAATTCGTTCGCCGTTATGCGGAGATGGCTTCCATTGTAAAGACTGCGATAAACCACTATCGGGAAGATGTGTTGTCTGAAAAGTTTCCGAGTCATGAAGAAGGGTACTGATTGATTATCCGGGGTGAATAAAAAACCGCATGATATCGTTATAAAAAGCAAAAACCATCAGAGAGACCAAGAGAAAAAGCCCGACCTGACTGGCCATCTCACGCGCCTTAATACTCAGAGGACGGCGCATGACTGCTTCAATGAGGAAGAACAAAAGATGTCCTCCGTCTAACACAGGAACGGGAAAAAGATTGATCACACCCAGATTGATACTGATCATCGCCGCAAAAAGCAAAACATTGAGAATCCCTTGTTCGGCCTGATCCGCCGCCATCTTTGCAATCAAGATGGGGCCTCCTATATTGTCACTGGATATCTTTCCTTCAAGCAGTTTAATAATACCGACTGTATTGAGATGGATCATTTGACCTGTCCGAACAAGCCCTAAACCAAACGCCTCTATCGGATTATATCGTTTCGTAAATTGTGTCTTTCCCGGCAAGACCCCGATGATAAAAGAAGGCTGTAAATCCCCAAAAATATCTTTTGTCTCTTTTTGCATGGGGGTGATGGTGAGGGTTTTCTCAACCCCTGCGCGCGATACCAGAAAACGCAACACCGCACCGTTGCTCGCTTGAATATTTTCACGCACTTCGTCCCATTGCAAAATAGGCTTGTCGTTGATAGAGATGATCTTATCCCCTGCTAAAATCCCTCCCATCGCCGCGGGAGATTCTTTGTCTACTTCTCCAATTTCAGGTGTTAAAACGGGAATACCGACCATAAAAATTCCAAAAAAAACAAAAAAGGCCAAAATAAAATTAAATACAGGGCCGGCACAAACAATCGCGATTCTTTTAGGAAGTGTCGCCCCCAAAAACGATCGGGCTTTGTCTTCTTCGGGAATCTCCTCTGTGGGATCATCCCCGACCATACGCACATAGCCGCCCAACGGAAACGCGCATAGACAGTATTCCGTCTCTCCTACTTTTTTCGTCCAAAGTTTAGGCCCAAAGCCAAGAGAGAATGTTTGTACGCCCACGCCGCAAAGCCTCGCCACTGAAAAATGACCATATTCATGGAACAGTATCAATACGCCTAAAACCAATGTGAATGTAACAATCGCCGTCAATGTAAACATAATTCTTCTCCTAGGAAATCTTCTGAATTCTTTTTTCTGTTTCTAACCGCGCCCATCTGTCCGCCATTAAAACCGCTTCAATCTTCGCCACCTTCACGGGAACATGCGCATCTAATACCTTTCGAACAATTTTATGCATGTCCAAGAAACCAATCTTTTTTTGCAAAAACGCGCCGACCGCCTCTTCATTTGCCGCATTTAACACCGCAGGATATGTGTCCCCTGCAGACAGTACATCCATCGCCCTCTGAAGCATGGGGAATCTATTTTTATTGGGCGTCTCAAATGTAAGTCCTGAAAGGGTTGTCAAATCTAGCGATGGAAACGGAAGCGGTTTTCGCTCTGGATAAAATAGGGCATACGCAATCGGAACCCGCATATCGGGAAGCCCCATTTGCGCGATCATGGAACGATCCTGAAATTCAACCAGAGAATGAACAATGCTTTGCGGATGAATGACCACATCAATTTTTTCGGGCGCAATATCAAAAAGCCAACGCGCCTCAATCATTTCAAACCCTTTGTTGATCAGGGTCGCAGAGTCAATAGATATCTTAGGCCCCATCTTCCAAGTTGGATGCGCCAACGCCTGTTCACAAGTCACTGACTTTTTCATTTTCTCGGTATGACGAAGCAGAGGGCCGCCCGAAGCGGTTAAAATTATTTTCGCAACCTCATCGCGTTTTCCCGCCAGTAGAAGTTGATAGATCGCCGAATGTTCACTGTCAATCGGAAAGACCGTCACCTTGTGCGCCTTCGCCTCCTTCTGCACAATCTCACCGGCCATGACCATCGTTTCTTTATTGGCCAACGCCACAGATTTGTTGGCTAAAATAGCAGACAGTGTCGGAAGCAGACCTGCCGCGCCCACAATCGCCGATACCACCAAATCAGCATCTGCAAACCTTGCGACATCCGCCACCCCGTCCGCGCCGCTTAAAAGTGTTGTGCCCTTACTGATTTCTTTGGCCAATAGCGCAGATTTTTTTTTGTCAAATAAGGCTGCAACGCGGGGGCGAAACTCCTTAATCTGCTTTGCCAAAAGGAGGTGATTATTGCCCGCCGCCAATCCAACCACTTGCAGTTGTTTGGGAAAGCGGCGCACGATATCCAGCGTATTCACGCCAATGGAACCAGTTGATCCTAATACAACAATCTTCTTCATTTTTTTATTTTGCGCTACACGCTGTGTCTCTGCCTGACCCGTTACAAGACAAGATAATAATAAAGTAGCGGGGCCGCGAACGCAACCCCATCCAGTTTATCAAACAGTCCGCCGTGTGCGGGAATGACGCCCCCGGAATCTTTTACACCCGCGCTTCTTTTACACATAGACTCAACCAAATCCCCCAACTGTCCCATCGCCACCAAACAGAGCGAAAGCGCAATCACTTCCAACCCTGAAAATGTCAGATGAAAAATAAATTTTATCAGGACGCCTGATAGCGCGCCAATCACAAAACCACCGATAGATCCAGACACTGTCTTGCCCGGACTAATCGCAGGATATAACTTCTTACCGCCTTGCGCGCGCCCCACATAATAAGCCCCCGCGTCATTTCCCCAAACGACTGCCAAAAGGAAAATAATCAGTTCTGCCCCTTCTGGCATTTGTCGTATTAAAATCAGATGACCCAAAAATCCCGCAAGATAAAGGACGCCCGCATAAAGGATTGCCGAATCAAGAAGCGCAAGTTTTATCTCCCGAAAGAAAAAAAGATTGAAGAGCAATACCGCCATGAGGATCATAAAAAAAGATCCCCCCAATAATGTAGGCGCAACATTGAAATAAAATAAACACAAAACAATGAAGCCACAGATTAATCCAAAATAAACAGCAGGGCGGTTTTTATCTTCAAAATAAAGTTTGTAAAACTCAAACTGTGCCCTTAAAATGCCAGCCGTTGCCGAAAGAAAAAATACGAGGGAAGGCGCAAAGACAATCACCACATAAAGGAGCGGAATCAGGGGAATGGCGACAGCCAGTCTGTTTTCAGAAAATTTCATACTGCTTCTGTCGGGGCCGGCACCCCGCCAAATCGGCGTTCCCGCGCTTGATAATCAAGCAGGGCAAGCAGAAATTCCTTGCGTCCGAAATCAGGCCAGAAGGTCTTTGTGAAATAAAGCTCCGTATAGGCCAGCTGCCATAGAAAAAAGTTGCTGATCCGAATCTCGCCGCTCGTGCGAATCATGAGATCCGGATCAGGCATTGCCTTGGTGTGCAGATAATTTGAAAAAACCGTTTCCGAAAGATCACCGATCGCAATTTTTTGATTCTGAACGTCGTTACAGACATGCCGCACTGCGTCCACAATATCCCCTCTTCCGCTGTAACTAAGTGCCAATGTCAGGGTCATCTCATTGTTGTCACGCGTTTGTTCAGAAACCGACAAAAGAAGTTCTAAAATTGCTTTAGGAAGACGATCAGTCTGTCCAATCGCCTTCAGACAAATCTGATCGGCCATCAAAGTTTTTAGTTCTTTTTTAAGATAAAGCCCTAAAAGCCGCATGAGTTGTGATACTTCTGTCGTAGGACGATTCCAATTCTCACTGGAAAAAGCGTACAGCGTTAGAAAACGGATTCCCAATTGACGCGCGCATGTCACAATCTTCCGCACGGCGACAATCCCCTCTTTGTGCCCTGAGATGCGGGGAAGATGCCGTTTGGCCGCCCATCGTCCATTGCCATCCATAATAATGGCCAGATGTTTTGGCAACTGAGACTTATCAAGGCGGGACAAAAGATCTGATTCAGATAACGTGTCTAAATTCTCTATTGTCATCTACTTTAATACAATCCCCTTTTGTTGCTTCTCAAAAAGTTTTTGCTGTAACGACTCAAAAATCGAGTCGCTTTCATCTACAGCCTGAAGACTTGTTTCTATGTCGGCCACTATTTTCCCCGTCTTCACATTTTTCATTTGAATTTTTACGAGGGGCAAAAGAGTGATCACCGTAATGTCATAAAGCGGGTCTTTGGAGATTGCAAAACGTCCTGTTTCCTCTAACGCGAGACCCAATTCGTGAATCAAAAACCGATTTTCCTCTCCAGCACCGCCGCTGACACGCATCGGAATGCTGGCCGCAGTCAGCCTCACTAAACTTCCCGCTAAACTTGCTACGGCAGGGATCGTCTCCCCAATCACCCTTGCGGTTATTTGCCCATCGGAAACGTTGACGACTTCAACCCCTGCGATTTTGTCTTCAAAATGCCCTAATAAAACTTTCGTGTCAGGATGATAAAAAGGCTCCCCTTCACGATACACAGAAAGTAAAATGCCAGCGGACAAACCTGTTTCGTTTTCAGACTGTATTACAATATCAGATGCATCAACAGATGAAACCTTTCCCCTTGCCTTTGGGAAATAGGTCACAATGGCCTTGGCAATATCGGCGATATTTCCCGTCCCGTTTTCTTGCAATTTCTCGGCATGAATGCAAATAGGCAATAGAAAAATGAACAATATTAGTAGTAGTTGTTTATATCTCATTATACGGTATAATAAAGTTTGTGGAGGGATAGAATATGGTGCTTTCGCCGAAAAGTCAAATCATGCAATGGGGATGTCTTTTAATCGTCTCAATTATTTTTCTTGCGGGAGGCGGAAAGTACGCGTTTGCCGTGAAAGCGACTCCCCCGCTTAATCTTTCCCTCACAAGCCGCACCCTGTCTGATGGGCAAACAGAACTCACCTTGAAGGCAATCGCCAACCTGACCGTAGACAAGGCCGATCTAACGATTGTTCTTCCTGCATCTCTTGATCTTGCCAGTGGGGGATTACAATGGGAAGGGGCGATTGCCATTGGCGAGAAAAAAGAAGTGAAGGTGTTGGTTCGCACGCTGGCCAACATTCAAGCCTTAGTTATTGGAAAGGCAACGGTTTATTTTACCCATGGCGGATCTCTTCTGCAACAACAAACACTGCTGTTAAACGCGCCTAAGAAAAAGGCGTCCCCGCCTGCAAAACCGCCGACATTGAGAAAGCAGGGACGCGACACGATTCTTGAGTTTAGGTAGGAGTTACTGATGAAACGCCAATTTTTCATGCGGCACATAGTATTGTTCTTCCTCTTTCCACTTTTGTTATTGGGTTGCGGAGATCACGGGGATGACGGAGAGACGCCCGTTGTGTCGTGGCCGGGCACGAGTGCCTTAAAAGGGTCAAGCCAGTTAACCGTTTCGGGTACGGCTTTTTATGAGGATAAACCGTATATTCAGAACGGTTTTACAGGCGCGAAGGTGAATATGCCTATCCGTCACGCCGTGATCAATCTTGTTGCGAATGACGGACTCGTTGTGCTCGCGACCGCAAAGACAGGGGAAGATGGGTCGTTTAATTTTAGTAATATTGATAATTCAAGCAGACTTGGCGGCGTTCATCTGCAACTGCAGGCAAAAAACGCAGGCAGTAGCGCAAGCCCTGCAGAAGTCCGTTCCATAAACGACGCCCTGTTGGTATTCAGAGGGTCTGACCTAGACGACAGCATAAACAACAATTTTGTTTCGCAAACAATGACTATATTATCCGACAGTAATAGCATTGGCGGCGCATTTAACATATTGGATAATTTTCTAAAGGGAGGCGCGTTTATTCAAAAGCCGGGCTTTTGCCCCACCCAGCTCAATCCTAATGAGGTATGCAATCCCCCATTTCTGACGGCATACTGGCAACCAGGAAGCAGTCATGGATCGAGTTTTGATTCCGTAACGAATGCTATTACGATATGCGGAAGCGGATGCTCTTTCGGGGACGCGGACGAATATGATGATACTATTATTCTCCATGAATATGGCCATTTTATCGCCAATAACTTCTCTAAGGATACCTCACCCGGTGGCTATCACTCCTTGTCTCAATTGGATCAGGATATTCGATTGTCTTGGTCCGAAGGATGGGCACATTTTTTTTCCGCCGCAGTGCTGGGAAGCCCATTTATGGTAGATAC
>Ga0213870_1001239_pt1 | contig 11586 bp, 12 predicted proteins | sample WICALVC2017_Meta_FD_160119 | JGI IMG/M metagenome (GOLD analysis project Ga0213870, IMG submission 160119) | Freshwater microbial communities from subterranean cave lake in Wind Cave National Park, South Dakota, United States - WICALVC2017 | ecosystem: Environmental > Aquatic > Deep subsurface >... | reverse complement strand
AGCGCTTTGCGATTGAAGCGGTCCATTCGCGCTTTGCGCACGAGGAGCAAATTGTTTCGGTTTCAGCCACGCGGCTCCACAATATTGCCGGAAAATACACCGGCAAGGATGACCCGGTGGCACTCGTCAGAACCCAGGGCATATTTCCCGCACCCGAAGAAATCACCGAACCATACCTCCTTGGGCACTTTGTGACCGGAGACGCGCGGGGATCCCACGTGATGCCCCTGATGCCGGTTCCCTTGAATACTGCGGTGACCGGTGCCTATTGCCTGCCGTTGGTATCGGCAGTCGGATTCTCAATGGATACGGATGGCCGCTTCTCGCAGGAACACATTGATCTTTTCGGCAATGTTGCCTGGGACGCGACCCGCTTGAAAATCCAGCAAAAAGCCGACGAGTGGCGCAGGCAAGGATTCATCGGCCCGACCATGGCGTCTCACGCCGAACTTTCTTATACAGGCATCGTGGATGCGCTCGCCGCACTTGATAAAGAATTCACGGTCCGCACCGATATACCCAAAGTGCAAAAGGCCGGCGAGTTAGAGCCGTTGTAATTTCCGCCCTCGGGCGGAGAAAATCCGCCGCCGCAGTTTGCGGCGGCGGATTTTCATTATACAAAGAGGGTCTCAACATTTAATGGCGCAAGCGAGTAAAAATGCATATACTGTATGGTAAGAAACTATCCGAGGAGACCTGTTCATAGCGAACGCGCATAGAGGAGAACTCCATGTATCGCCTCGGTTGGCGGCTGATGTATGCAATCTGGGAACATCCGATAGGCGCATTCTACGGAGCGGCCGCTGTATTCTCCTTCATAGCGGTCCTCGGCGCCGTTGTGGCTGTTTTCTTCTTGGATTTCAGCGTGCTGCTTCTCGCTTTATTTGTTCTTTGCATATTTCTATTGGCGCTGGCCGGCGGATTCTTAGGCGCACTGCTCGGCGTACTTGCAGTACCCATCTTACGCCGGTTCATTCAAAAATTACGCACCGGCGATCAAGAAGGATAAAGAGCATCCACCGCCGCAAAGCCCCGACCGGGTCGGGGCTTTTATTTGTTGTTGGCGCCATTTGAAGCTCAATGGCGTGTCATTCACGCTTGGTGTTTTTGGTGTCTGATGTCGGCCTTCACCATTTGGCTGATGGGGATTATAATACTGGTAAGCGCAGTGATTTGATATGAAAGAAACTTCATTCCACATCTTGAGAGTCGGCCTCGCCATAACTTTTCTTTGGATTGGCGTATTGATTTTCAAAGAACCGGAGGCGTGGGGAGGATATCTTCAGCCTTGGGCGGCTGGACTTTTGCCTATTCCGATTGCCCAAGCAATGATTGGAACGGCCATTTTGGATATTACCATCGGCGCCTTCCTACTTTTTGATTTTTTGTCATGGCTCGCGGCATTCATTGGTGCCGTTCATATTGTTATCATACTGACAGTGAGTGGTATTACTGATATAACAGTGCGGGATATTGGACTTTTAGCAGCAAGTGTTGCTATAATGATTAGTACATTACCGCAGTCAATTATACGTCGGATTAACTTTTTGAAAAAATTAACGCCTGAGAAAAATCAAGATCAACCACCGAAAATTGAAAATAATTATTAACTTTAACCAATAACTCATATGAATAAAACTATTATTGCCGTTGTTATCGTCGTAGTTGTCATGTTGGGTGGGTATTTCATTTTCAAAGGAGCATATCAACCAACACCATCAGTTCCTCAAACATCAAATCAGCAAACAGTTCCGCAGCCGTTAACTTCAGAGCCGTCAACCCAAGAGCCGTCTTTGCAATCGTCCACAGGACAAACGCCAGTCGCAGAAGAAAAAATAGTAACCTATACCAATGCAGGTTATTCGCCAACTACTTTGCGAATAAAAAAGGGGGAAACGGTAATCTTCAAAAACCAGAGCTCAAATTCGATGTGGACAGCTTCAGCGGTGCATCCTACCCATCGAGGATATCCGACAACCGGCGGATGTATAGGCAGTACCTTTGACGCCTGCAGGGGCGTACAGCCAGGTAACGACTGGACGTTCAAATTTGATATTTCCGGAACATGGAAATATCACAATCATTTAAATCCAGGCGACACGGGCACGATTGTAGTTGAATAAATGAATAGTAGCACTAATCAACCCCAAAATATTTATTTCAAAAATATCTTTTGACATAATTAATTGGGGGTGGGTAAACATAATACATACAGATATCATAGCCGACTTGAGACGCGTAAGAAAACAGGTGTGGGGGTGTACCCCTTGGCGCCAGATTGACCCGAATTTGAAGAGCCCGAGAAGTAAGGGTTAATTACCCGGCTTCTTGTTCTCCTCGGCGGAAGCCGTGATCTCAATATTGCAGCTTTTGTGCTCCCGACACCACGCCTCGCATTTCCCGGCCCATTCCTTGTCGGCATAGTGAAAACCGCACTCCGGGCACTGGTATAGTTTTTGATTCTTTTCAGAATCAATGATTTTCGCCACCTCCTCGTTAGTAATTTTTGAACCAGAAAGCCGCACGGACGCCCCCGTGCTCTCAATCAGCGTTTTTCTCCTCTGCTCCTTCCAGAAGTCGGTATTGAGCCTGTCATCGGAGGAGGTGATTTTTACATTTTTCTTTGCCATATTTACAAATATATCAACTATATACGATTGTATCCGATTATAGACGCAAATCTGCTATATCGCCATAGTGAATTAATAGCTTTAATTTTTTTTCTGATCAAGATATCTAAATGCACTATTTCTTGCCAGTTCGCTCATTGTCAGCGCGTATTTATGAGGTAATTTTTCCGTATCCTCATCGTGCCAATATGGATCATAGGGTTCGAGCTCCTTATTTGTGAATAGTATTACAGGGATTTGTTCTGACTTTAAGTTTTTGAAGAGCGCAATTTCTTGATCAGAAAAACCATCGTTAGTTTTTGCAAAGACAAGAAAGCAATTTATGCCTAATCTTTTGAATTTCTCTCTTACTTTTTTCAAATTTTCTATATCCTGTTGTGTGACCTCGCCATCATCGCTTTTGCACTCCCCAATAGCAAGTTGCATACGATCGCCCTGTTCATATTGAAGCAAACTAAAATCTATTTCTGCACTGCCAGAATCAAATTTTAGATTAAGCGAAGTTGAATACAGATATTTGTGTGTATTAAAAATTCTTTTGAAAATAAGGAGAGTCAAAATAACTGGGATCGCCCCTTCTTGATTATTATCTTTGGCAAATAAACCGCCTTTTTTGAAATACCAAAAATCTTTCTTCTTAAACTCTTCTCTAATCAGAGACGGCAAAAATTGTTTATGGTTACAATATTCGCATAACCACCATCCTTCAAAAAATGAATAATTTATGCGAGAGCCTAGTCCGCACTTTCTACACTTATAATCTTTTTTTCTCCTCAAACAACTGCTCAAAAAATTAAGTTTTGGTTTAAAAATATTTTTCTTTATCAAAAAATTAAAAGCGTCCTGTGGAGTAAGCTCTTTTGTATCTCTCGATTCAATAAATAGGGTCTTAAATTTATCAAATTGTTCTTTTCCAATAATTTCCATTGCTTGTTCCCATCGCACACAATCTCCGGCTCTTTTCTTTTTTAATAGCTTTCTAATGCCGCGAATTTTGAAAATCCTGCATGCTTCTATCGGGTCCCTTTCGCGCATTGCATGAATAATTTCGTGAGCCAGTAAACCGGGCTGGCTCACTTTTGCTTCTATCTCTGCAGAGGCAAATAACTTTTTTATTAAATCTAAGTATTTGAGAGGATAAAGGTTTTCATATTTTTCATCCACATCAATAATGAGCCCTATGCCGTCCCTCTCCGCCCTTACTTTCCACGGATCAATAGCCATTTCCCGACTGTAAAATTCATTCAGATTTCTAAGATTGGGTGGATTTATTGTGTGTTCCTCGTAACCAAATTCACTCATTGCATCAATTGATGCAACCAAAACTTGTCTTTTAATATCCCTGTCAGAATTAGGGATAAACTTTTTCTCAGGAAAAATAACAGTAACAATAGACCTGTTGTCCGAATTTTCAATTGTGCCCATCGAAAAATCCCAACTCAAATAATCAGTGGGCAATTCATTTGTCGAACCAAGAAGTAGGGTTTTGCCAAGATCACAGCTCGAAACTCGTGCCCGCACCGAAATGCCATTTAAAATAGATTCAATTTTCTCTTTTTCTAAACCCCGATGATATAAACAAAGGTATCTATGGGTGTTGGGATTTTTATCAATAATATTAGCCAATCTGTTTAGATGACTTTTTGTGTACTCGTTAAATCTTCCCGCATGACTAATTGGAAAGAATTCAGCCATTACACCCATTGCGCGTAGATTCCAAAATGTAACAAGATCGTCAAAATTAGCCGATTCACCAGCGTAAATACCATCTCCTCGAAACAAATCTCTACTATAATCCTTGAGGTCTAAACTTGTTAGAACGAGCGGGGTTATTTTTGATGTTAAATTTTTCGTCAGCGGCGTATCTTTCAATATTTCAATTTCGTGCGCTCTCAGACCACGAACAAATGCATCTTCAAAGTTTTCCTTTAGATTTAGCTCTTTGGCGTAACATCCAAAAGATATTGCGAATAGCGATGCTAAAGAATCTTCAGAGCTCCACCTTGCTAAAGCACAATTACTTTTTGCTTTTGGAGACGATCCTTTGAAATGCTTTTCATAATAACGCTCGATGATATTCAATGAATCAAGGTAAACAATCTCCTTTTTCTTAGAATGCCAATCCTCTACAAATAATTCATACGCGAAGTGTCGCGGAGATTTAAGAAATGGAAATTTGTTTAAAATATTTCTGATTCCCTCTGTTTCTACGATGGGATGCAAAACATCCAAAGGTAGCCGTTCAATCAACTTAATCGCTTCATCCCCGCCATCTTTAACAGGAATAATAAGATTATGAATACCTCCCCACAGTAAGGTATTTAACTTTGCTATTGTCACCAAATTATCGATATTGCCATCTTGTACCAGGAAACCGATTTTTACTGGTCTATATTTAATTGAAAAATTTGTGTTTGGCATATGTGGATAACTCACTTGTTACATTTTCGGTAAATTTTCGGTATACTGATAATGTATCAAGTTGATGGAAAGTACGCAACCCCAACTATGCACAAAACACTAACTAAAAGACAAAAAGAGGTTCTGGACTTCGTAAAGAAGTTTGTAGACAAAAAGGGATACCCTCCCACCCTCGAAGATGTCGGGAGAAAGCTCAAGGTGTCCGCCGTCTCTACAGCTCATCAACATATAACTACCCTTATTGAAAAGGGTTATTTACAAAAGTCAGGCCACTATACACGAGACATCGATATTTCAGAACCAGAGCCAATGATTAAAATTCCACTCTTAGGGACTATTGCAGCAGGAGAACCAATAGAAGCGATCCGGCAAAAAGAATTTATTGCTATACCCCAAACGAAACTCCCGTCTCACAGTGAAATTTATGCGCTTCGAGTAGTAGGAAATAGCATGATTGATGAGAATATCGGCGACGGGGATATCGTTTTAGTAAAACATCAAGAAACTGCCGACAACGGCCAAAAAGTTGTTGCGCTCATAGACAATCATGAGGCAACGCTAAAGAAATTTTATAAAGAAAGGGGGCATATTCGTTTACAGCCTGCAAATAAAAGCATGGAGCCGCTCATCTTTAGAAACGGTCGGGATGTTTCAATACAAGGAATAGTGCTGGATGTGATTCGAGAATCAGGTGCGAATATTCCTGAAATTATTACTGGAAAGGCAGAACAAGATGTAGTGATACCAAAACCTTATTATGAAAAACCAAGATTCAAACTTTATCAAGCGAGTTGCCTCGATGTATTAGCAAAGCTCCCAGAGAACTCGGTTGATATGATTTTCGCCGATCCGCCTTATAATCTTTCGAATGGTGGCTTTACGGTTCATGCCGGCCGAATGGTTAGCGTGAATAAGGGAGATTGGGATAAAAGCAGAGGATTTAAAGATGATTATGATTTTCATTACAAATGGATGGAAGCATGTCGAAGAGTTTTGAAACCGCATGGCACCCTATGGGTTAGTGGCACCTATCATTCAATCTATCAATGTGGCCACGCGTTACAGGCACTTGGATATCACATCTTAAACGATATCGCGTGGTTTAAACCAAACGCGTCACCGAACCTTAGTTGCCGCTACTTTACCGCAAGTCACGAAACCTTAATTTGGGCAAGAAAAGAAAGAAAAGCGAAACATATATTCAATTATGATCTGATGAAAAACGGCCATTGGGCGGAGGATAATTTAAAAAAACCGGGGCTCCAAATGCGTTCGGTTTGGTCTATGGGTACTCCCAGACCAACAGAGAAAAGGTTCGGCAAACATCCAACGCAAAAGCCTGAAGATTTACTAAAACGAGTTGTGCTTGCAAGCACAAATAAAGGAGATTTGGTTATCGACCCATTCACGGGGAGCTCCACTACCGGCATCGCGGCTTACCTTCATGGGAGAAAATTTATAGGTATTGATACTGAGTCAAAATTTTTAGAGCTATCTATTAAACGATTTGAGGAATTGGATCGTAATTTAAACAGTAAACTTATCAAAGAGGTATGAAAATTGTAACTCGAGTAACTGCGATAAAAAATTTGAAAAAATATGTCGGCAAAGATCTTGCCGATCTTGCTTTGCGATTCAACATCAATTCGTTTAAGAACGGGAGGCAAAATAAAGGCTGGAAAGGTCTTGTCTTAGAACGATTGGCGGGACTACAAACAAATGTATCGAAAGCGCCAAATGGACTAACCTATGAACTAAAGTCAGTCGCGTTTCATTATAAAGACAAAAAACTTGTGCCAAAAGAAACTATGGCAATAACAATGATTAACCCAGAGGAGTTAAAGGCCCACTCATTTTTTGAAAGTCATGCTTGGGCAAAATTAAAAACTATTATTTTTTGTGCTGTAAAATGGAATGGCATGAATTCAAAGAAAGCGGAGCTGTTGAGCGTGGCAAGTTTGGATTTCGCCGAGGACGATGAGTTGATAAAAGAAGTTAAAGCCGACTACGACTTTATCCGCGATAAACTAATTAAGAAGGGTTTTGATGCCTTGACCGGGAAAGATGGTAAGTGGATACAGGCTCGCACAAAGGGCATCGGTGGTATTAATCCGCGAACTGGAAAGCGCCGCCCTATTACTCGGGCATTTTACGCTCGCGCTGGGCTAGTGAAGAAAATTTTTGAGATAGCAAGTTAGCTATCTATAACCAGGCATCGCGGCTTGAAGCACTTCGGTGTAGTGTTTATTCCCGTCAATATAATCTCTAAGCGAAAGCAAGAGGTCGCGAAACATATATGCGTCGGGGTTTATTTTTTCATTCTTACAGAAAAGTTCAATGACCGTCGCGACATAATCGAGTGAAAGTGTATATGGTTGTTCCAGTTGCGCATAACGAGTTGTAATTTCCCCAACGGTTTCGAGCTGATAACTATTCCTCTCTTGAACAGAAGAAAAAGGAGCCGTTCGTCCGTAATAATCTATGTAATATTGCACAATTTCCCTCACCTCGTTCTTGTATTGCGGGATTTTAAGCAATAGATCCACAACCCAAAAAGTATGGGTTGGCGGCCTCAACTTTTTATCGGGTCCGGGAATAAGGATTTTTATAACGAAATCAATATCTGGTCGCACTCCACGACTTCCTTGAAATAACCCTATTAGAGTGCCGTCTAACATTTTATGTGTTTTGAAAGCAACCTCACGCGGTCTCATCTGCATGAGATTTATCCCGTCATAATAATTTTGGTTGTAGGTAGTTTGAGATTGGGGCATAGATTCGGATTTAACGCTCCGCCGCATTTTTGGATATGATACTTTTTAGTTCTATGACCTCAAGCGGACAATCTTTCCAGTCGTGTTCCCAACAAACAATAAGATCGCACTCTTTAGGATCGTGGCCGTGAGCCTTAAAAGAAGAACTCCTGTATTCAAATTCTATCCAAACATCCTCCCATCCTCGATGGGTTTTCCTTCTTGCTTTAGCATCTGGGTAGCTTGGTTGGATTGCTTCTATAAAAACGCCCAAACTTTCATGCATTTTACTAAACAAGAAAATAACCCCGTTTTCATTAAGCGGGCCGAAAATTAAACCTTTGTAGTTTATAGGGTCTCCCACGATAGAACGCTTCCTGTTCATTAACACCTCTTTTGCTTCTTCTTTTTCTTTTTTGAGCACCTCTTCTTCGATAACTTCCATGCCCCAGGATTTTAAACCGAATCTATTTTTACCAAGCTGAACAAACTCGGATTTATTTCCGTTGTTTTTAATATCTGTATAAAGCTGGGCGCCCATTGATCGCTCTGGTGTCCTGCCGGCAGTTTCCAAATACCCATTCTTTAAGGCCATAGCGGTAATGTCATAAAAACTGAGTGGTTTCTTTGCTTCTTCCAGAACTCTCTTGGCGGCGTTCTTAAATGAGGTTGCGGACGCCGTATTGTTACTCTTATTTTCTTTCCACTCAATCATCCCGAACTTACCGGCTCCGGCTTTATAAAAAATCGGATCTTTGCCCTTCGTGTCCATATAAAGACGCGCTCCCATTGTGTTGATTGGGGTTTTGCCCTTCGTATTTAAAAGGCCCAGTTTTATTGCTTCCTCCGTGATTTCAGATGCAGACATTGGTTCACCTTTTTCTTTGAGGATTTGCTGAGCGATTTGATAAAAACTTGACTTCATATCGCAACCATAGCAATTTTTATCTCTTTTATCAACTTGATAGATATTTTCTAAAATTCTTGCGGAAACCATTTCTTTAAGATAATCTAACCAATAAGCGCAGAACACACCCAACTTTTTGAGCGCCACAATCTCATATATCAACTATGTGAGATTATATAAGAAAAATGAAAATGAATATGGAAAATCCATACAAAGATTTAATTAAAATTATCGATTTTATTCTGCAGGAGATGGAAATAAATCCGTCCGCGAATAGATATAAAATCGATAGTGATCTTGTGCCGATTACCAGTATGCTTGATGGTTACCGGGATCTTGTTCAATATGTTGCTAATCTCAAGAAAAATAAGCTGGTCAGCCATGTTGAGATAATTGATAAGCCGCCAAAAACAATCGATGGCGTACCAATAATCAGATACGAAATTTATGTTGTCGATCCGAATAAGCATGCGCTCATCCAAGAGCGGCAGAGATTAATTGATTTTGATAAAGAAGAGCCGGCGAAAAAAGACGAGACGGTTGTCTCCGACGAACTTTCATTTGATAAAAATTCAGGAAAAGTTATTCTGGGCGGAAAGAACTGCGAAATACCGCTTATGACCAATCAATATTTTTTGTGTAAGGAAGTATTTTCCAGACCATTCGGCACGCGTATCCCCGAAATAGAAATCCTCGATTTAAAAGAATGGCGCAGAGATACTGCAAGAAGCGTTTATGATGCGATGAGAGCCGTTAATGAAAAAACGGGTAAAGATTTAGGGGTAGAAATTTTTGAATGGCGCACTAGCCACATTTGGATAAAAGATATTTTCTCAAAATAGTGCGACTCGCGTGAGTCCAAAGTGAGTCAACGGTATAGAGATAGGCTTGCAACAAAGCCTATTTTTTATGTTGAACGTTGAACGCGTAAAAGAATTATTAAACGATCCGAAGTTGTCGGATAAAGAAATCGAGGAAATCCGCGACAGCTTTTTAATTCTGGCAGAGATTATTTACGATCGCTGGCTGGAAACAATTGAGCGGGCAAAAAATAAAGATGAAAAAGACAATGAAAAATCAAGAGATCACAATTCTTAATGATGACTTCATCCGGCTCTCCCGAAGCATACGAACCGCGTATGTGGACGGCCTGCTATTGCTCGATGAGATGTTGATATTGCTTTGGTTATGGACCTACGGGGAGTTGAACCCCGGCTTCCTCCATGCCATGGAGGCGTTATACCGCTTAACTATAGGCCCCTAGATGACGGTCAGATGGCACTACCCCTTGCGCTCGTCATCCGCCAAATCTTCCACCCCGAAAAGCAGCCGGTTCACTACGCGCCCCATTACCGCAACCAAGAGACCGAAAAGTATAAGTCCGGTGAAGCGCGTCATTATTGCGATGATCCGACCTCCGACGGTTGCCGGTAGATTAGACGAAATACTTCCCCCGAAAATTGTCTCTCCGATCCATAAGATGCTCCGCGGGATGTTTGCGAATCCCGACTGGCTGCCCTCAAACGCGTAAAGTGCGCTTGCAAGTATAAGTATAGAGGTGGAAACCGCAAGCACATATATTTCAATCGTAACAAGATGGAGATATATATGCCTGCCGCGCCCATGCATCTTGGTATGCAGGCGCATTGAGTGGTGGCGCACGATTTTAATCAGCCGGAGAATGCGGAGGAATCGCGCCATGCGCACCGCATGATTTTTGGCCTGAAACATGTTGGCGCCGATCGGCAGTATATACACCGGCAGGATGGAAACCAGATCAATAATCCCGAAAAAACTGACCATATAGCGGATCGGGCGCTCTGCCGAAAAAATGCGGAGAATGTATTCGGCGGTAAAGAACGCGACGGATGCGTATTCAACCCCAAGCAAAATCTTTCTGTACCCCTCAAGCGCCGAGACCGATTCCAGAATAATCGCGCATACCGAAACCAGCGTTACCGCCGAAATCACATAGTTTGCGGCGGGAAACCCCCGGGCATCCGAATCCTCCAATACCCCGCTTATTTTTTGTCTTATGCTTGTTCCCCCCATACGTTGATTCCCCCTCGGGAGGAATTGAACCTCCATCTAGGACTTAGGACGTCCCTATTCTAATCCATTGAACTACGAGGGGCCGAAGTCAAACACGCCTGTGGATTCCATTTTTCTTTTGAGATGGTATCATAAATCTATGACTGCGACAATCTATGAAGAACGGATCATTGAGACCGTCAAAAAAAGTATTCCGGCGGTGGTCTCTATCGTCGTCGGCAAGGAATACGAGGAGATCCTGCGCGAGAGGCCGTATGAGCTCGTGATGCCGCACGGCGACCATATGGACCTCCCTCCGCCGGAAGAAGAATTGCCGCATACGCCCGGCGGCAAAATCAGGATCGGCGGCGGCTCCGGATTTATAGTGGATCCGGACGGCCTGATCCTCACCAATAAACACGTGGTGCAGGACCCTCATGCCGAGTATATGGTAACCACCGCGGCCGAGGATTCGTATCCGGCAAAAGTGCTGGCGCGCGATCCGCTGAATGATGTCGCCGTAATAAAGATCGAGGCCCAAGATCTGCCGGCGATCGCTTTGGGCGATTCGGACGGCGTGGAACTCGGCCAATCGGTTCTCGCGGTCGGCACCGCGCTCGGCGAATTCCAGAATACGGTTTCCACAGGCATTATCTCGGGACTCTCGCGCTTTATCACCGCCATGACCGATCTGGAAGGCCATTCCCAGCGGCTGCGCGGCCTTATCCAAACCGACGCCGCAATCAATCCGGGCAATTCGGGCGGACCGCTGGTAAATCTCAGGGCGGAAGCGATCGGGATCAACTCGGCGGTGGTCTTCGGCGCGCAAAATATCGGCTTTGCC
>Ga0213870_1001238_pt1 | contig 11598 bp, 13 predicted proteins | sample WICALVC2017_Meta_FD_160119 | JGI IMG/M metagenome (GOLD analysis project Ga0213870, IMG submission 160119) | Freshwater microbial communities from subterranean cave lake in Wind Cave National Park, South Dakota, United States - WICALVC2017 | ecosystem: Environmental > Aquatic > Deep subsurface >... | reverse complement strand
CCATACGGAAATTTACTGTGGCAAAGTTTATAAAAGCAATCCGATAGGTATGAAGCATGATTAACAGGATCATAATGCATGTGGATTTGGACGCGTTCTTTGCAGCAGTAGAAGAAAAAGAGAGTCCAGAATTAAAAGGAAAGCCAGTGATAGTTGGGGCAGACTCTAAAGGTGGTGCGGGACGTGGAGTAGTTTCTACAGCCAATTATATCGCAAGGGAATTTGGTGTTAGGTCCGCAATGCCCATATCAAAAGCCTGGAGATTATGCCCTGAAGGAGTTTACTTGAGGCCAAATTTTGAATTATATGAAAAAGTGTCTGCAAAAATAATGGAGATTTTAAGGAAGTATGCCGATAAGTTCGAACAGGTTGGAATAGACGAGGCGTTTCTTGATGTTGGTAAGCGGGTAAAAGATTTTGATGAGGCTGCTAAATTGGCTGATAAAATGAAGAAGGAAGTTTTCAACAAGGAGAAGTTGACATGCTCTGTTGGCGTTGGATCAAATAAATTGATTGCAAAATTGGCATCAGATTTTAGAAAGCCATACGGGTTAACTGTTGTAAAATCTGAAGATATGAGAAACTTTCTTAATCCATTGCCTGTTAGAAAGCTTCTTGGAGTTGGTCCTAAAACAGAAATCAAACTCAAAAAATTAGGAATCAAAACCATAGGAGACTTAGCTAAGTTCAACAAAGAAACTTTGATTAAAATGTTTGGAAAATGGGGCGCTGAGATGCATGAGCTTGCTAATGGAATAGATAACGACGAGGTTGTAGAAGAGTATGAGGCAAAGTCTGTCGGCAGGGAGGTGACATTCGAGGAAGATACAGACGATTCATACATAATATTAAAAACAATAGACTCTTTGGTTGATGAGTTCCATCAGGAGATTTTAAGCGAAGGTATTTTCTTCAAGACAATAACAGTAAAAATTAGGTATGAGAATTTTGAAACACATACACACTCAAAATCCCTAATCAATCCTACAAACAAATTGGATGCAATAAAAAAGATTGCGAAGGAATTAACATTGCCATTTTTGACGCAAAAAAGGAAAATTAGACTGATTGGTGTGAGAGTTTCTGGTTTGACATTTTCAGATAAACAAAAGACTTTAAAAGAGAAATTCTGAAGCCATGCTTTTAAATTTTTAATGGTTAACATCATATAAATGAAACCATTCGATTTGTTCAATTTTAACCCTGGAAAGTCTAGAAGAAAGGACGATTCTGAAGAGCAAGAGCTTAAGAGACTATTCCCACTTCCTGACAATCTAGAGGTTGCTTGCCAGAAAATGGAGTATATGGAAGGTCAAAGTCCAAGAGATTTGCTAAGACTTGCCATATATGACAGGAGTTTTTGGAATTATATAATGACTCGAGAGAATAGACAAAAACCCTCCTTGAGGCAGGATCTCGTAGGTGAATTGAGACAAGTTGCCTATAGTTTAGGACATTACGATCCAGATATTGCCCTTGTAATTCTTTATGGCAGCCTTGACAAGGGCAATTGGAATCCACAAGGAAGCGATGTAGATTTGGCTGTTGTTACAAGAAGTTCCAGATATGCGCTTGGTTCCCCTGAATTGTCTCACCTTAGATATGCAGTGCATAGTGCTACAGAAAGACCTGGTCTATATTCCGTCCATGTAGTGTCACCTTCAAATTTAATTAATGAAGCTTTACGTAATGATGGTAGAGGAAATAATTTGCGAGCCATCTTAAGTGGCAGAGCTATTTATGAACGACCTAAAGTTTTGATATAATACAACTTTCCTTGTTACTCTATTTTCTTGAACAAATATCCCCCCTTACTTAATTTCCCAATAAACTTTCCAAACTTACAATCTTTTAATTTACCAGCTTTAACACCCAGTTGTTCATTTATTTTTTCAGTTGTCTCTGGCAAGAATGGCGAAATTAAAATTGAAATTATTCTACAAGCTTCTAATAGATTGTACAAAATATTAGCTAATTCTTTCCCTTGCAATTTCCATGGCTCGTTTTCATTCACATACTTGTTCGTTGCTCTGATGAATTCCCAAATTTCTTCCAGAGATTCGTTTAATCTGTAATCCTCCATCAATTTCTTTATTTTGTCAACATTCAGCTTCTTTTCCAATTCAGGTTTGCCTTCAATCTTCCCTTCGAACTTTTCCACAAGGCTTAGAACTCTATAAATTAAATTGCCCAAATCACCTACCAATTCCCCATTAATTCTATTAACCATAGACTTCTCTGAAAAATCGCCGTCATCTGCAACAGGTATTTCCTTCAGTAGAAAGTATCTTAGAGCATCTGTAGTATATTTCTTAAGAAGGTCTGAGGGATTGACGATATTTCCCAAAGATTTGCTCATCTTATGCCCTTCAACTGTGATGTAGCCGTGAACTAAAATATCTTTAGGCAACTTCAATCCAGCCGCTAATAAAATAGCTGGCCAATAGACAGCATGGAATCTGATAATGCCTTTGCCAATAACATGCAAATCGGCAGGCCACCATTTTTTGTATAGTCTTTCATTAGTACCATAGCCTATTGCAGTTTGATAGATGTTCAACGCATCGAACCAAACGTATATGTACTGAGACTCGTCTTCAGGAACAGGCACACCCCAACCTTTTGCTCTTTCTTTAGAACGGGATATGCTGAAATCTTCCAAACCTTTTTTGATAAAACTCAAAACCTCATTCTTCCTTGTTTTAGGCACAATCCTCAATTCATCAGTCTCAATCAGATTCTCTATTTCCTTCTGGTACTTAGATAATCTGAAAAAATAATTCTCCTCTTCCACAATTTCAGGTTTTTTCCTATGCTCTGGACATAACCCTTCAACTAGCTCACTTTCTGTATAGAACACTTCACAGCCGACACAGTACAAGCCTCTGTATTTTTTCTTGTAGATATCACCAGACTTTTTACATAATTCCCATAATTTATGCACACCAGGCCAGTGGTCTTTTTTTATTGACGACCTTAGGAAGCTGTTGAATGACAATCCCATCTTTGTTCCGAATTCTCTGAATATCGCAGCGTTCTTGTCGCATAACTGTTGTGTCGTGATACCAGCTTCTTCTGCTGCCTGTACATTCTTTAGACTGTTCTCATCAGCACCTGTGGTAAGAAATACATCTTCCCCTAACAGCTTGTGCCAACGTGCTATCACATCTGTTTGGACGAATTCCAGAGTATGGCCGAGATGGGGGCTAGCATTTACATATGGAATTGCCGTTGTCAAATAGAATTTTTTCTTAGCGAAGATACTCACCTCTTCTTATGAAATTGGATTTAGCAATAAAAGTAGTTAAAAGTTCACTGGAGCATTTGGCTATCGCCTGAGAACCTAATCACCTTAATTGTCAATTTAAAATTGTGCTATTTAAACTTTTATTCGAATAAAAACCTTTCTTCCAAAATTAAAGCTCTCCCACCACTTTTTTTGATCTCAATTGCGATTTTCATTAGTTCTGACACTTCTTTCAATCTCCAAACGGAATGCTGCATCATCTCTGCACCAATGTTGTGGAGTTCCCTGTTTATCCTTTTCTCTATAGTATTCATCTCCCTTGGTATATCAAAAATCAAGACACTCACTAAATCACTATGATGTCATACGTATGACATAAATAAGTATTTTTCTATCCTCTAGCATATATTTCTTGTGAACAACTTCCAGCTAGTAGAAACCTTGGCAAAAGTAATCTCGGAAATGGAGAATAATAGGAAAAAGGTCGGCAATTTCTTGAAGGAAACCAACGAGCTTGCCGAATTAACTGTTGATAATGACATAACAGAAACAAAATTGTTGCATGCGGTAGAACCATCAGAACTTGACGGGTTGAAAATAGCAGGAATAGACGGAGGATTGGTAAAAAAATCATTCCATGGCATCGATTTGATGCTATTACGTGCGGTAGGTGTCATTTATGATTATACTGATGGAAAGTTGAATGTGGAATACTATCCTGAAGCAATACCATCACCTATACCAAGGGCTATAAATGATCCGTTAGATGATTTGGGATTTGAATTGAACAGCAACATAGAAAGGCAGATAACTGAAATAACCACAGCCATAGAGGTTTTGGAAAAATACGAGCCTGATTTGCTTCTTTTAAACGGTTCTGTCATACCACATTATACTTTTGTTCCAGAAAAGGGCTCTTTCGTTCATGTCAATTACGAAAACATGATTAACGCTTACAACAAATTGTTTGAGACTATCAAAAATAAGAAAACAATTCTGGCGGGTGTAATAGAAGACAGCAGGGGCACGAGATTCTGTGAAATCTTGAATAAAGCATTGAATATAAACTTCGATCCAAATCTTCCACCAGAATTCAAAATTGTCTTGAATCAAACTAAAGACACAAATCTCTTGGCATACGCACTTAACCACCGGCAGAGAACCTTGATTTTCCCATATTCGTCTGAAACTGAAAGTCATCCAATGCTTAGAAATTTTTCTGTGGCAAAACAAATCCTGACATTTTATCTGAGAACTGCTGAGTTTGACAGACCATTAAGAATCGATTTCCTGGGCGACAAAGGAACTGTAGATGTTGCGAATCGCATAGCCTCGATTCTGCTGTCATTAGCCAGCCATTCAAGCTACGGCACACCATCTGTCATAGTTGAAGCAGACCAGAGAGCCAAACTGTCAGAAGATGATTTGGAAATGTTTTATCACGATATACTGAACAAAACTGGCAATATAGAAAGTTTATTAGAGCAAAGAAGAAATCAGAGACCTTTTCGAGCCAAGTGATGTGACAAAACATTCTAAATAGCATCTAATATGTGATTACAACTGTTTTACGCAGCCATTCATCATCCTTCAGGGATTTTAACATGAAATCAGCCACATCTGCGCGGGAAATGTTGTCAATAGGCTTGATATCCAGATTTTCCCCTACTCTGTAATGGCTTGTCTTCTTCCCATCGGTAAGAATCAATGGCCTGACAATTATCCAATCCAGCCCGCTTTCTCGAACTGCGTTTTCTTGTTCTATTTTATCATCCATTGCGGGTTTTGCCATCGCTATTTGCCCTTCTGTCATGCCCAAACTTTTCAAAAATGCAATCCCTTCAGGCGAGCCACTCATCGGAAACGAGCTTTCAACAACAACGCGCTTGACACCGTTCTTTTTCATGGCGCTTGTGATATTGACGGTCCCTTCTGCCATGACATTACCAGTTCCGTCCGGGTTTGGTCCAAGAGCCACAACAACAGCATCAACACCTTCGACGCATCTGTCTACTGCATCGGCATTTACAACATCCCCTTGAGCAAGTGAAAGTTTTTCATTCTTGCCGCTCATTTTCTCCGGATTTCGGACAAATGCTTTTATTTCAAAACCTTGCTCCAATGCTTGCTGAACAACTTGTATACCTGTCTTTCCAGTTGAACCGAAAACCGCTATTTTCATGTAGCATAGTTATGCATGGCAGTATTTAAATCTATCGGACATCCTATATATCAAAACTATTATTTCTGGGAGTAGGATGAAAGGAGTTCAATTAAATTTATTCCCTTACAACTTTAGCAAACTTAGGAGTAACAACCAAGTAGCCTTCTTCGGTGCCTGCCAAATCAAACCCGTAATTATGCGATACACGCTTAAGCTTCTGCACAGCCAGCTGGAATTGCCCCAAGTCCTGCCTTTGCAGCTGCTTGGTCTTCAAGAACAGAATATTTCCTTCCCTCAGCAATCTCTCAAACCTGTCCACATCCACCATTCCGGTTAGATTCTCTATCCTGACATTAACCCTCTCCATCTGCTCCTCTTCCTCAGGCAACTCAACTACTTCTTGCTTTGCTCCGAAAAGCGTTTCAGGCAACAAATCTCTTAGCCCCATTTTTATCAGTATAAAATAATTGGGTGTTTATAAATATATACTTTATACGGTTTTTTTAGGATAAGTCAAGCAATTGGAAATTTTAAACCATTTCCACAACATCAGCCGCATTCTGCAAACTGCTGGAAAAACCAGGCTCAGCCCCAAGAATTATCGTCTTCTTCCCATACTCTTTTGCCTTCTGCACCACAGGCAGGAAATCAGCATCCCTTGTTGCCAAGGCTATGACATCAACATCCTTTGTCAAAGCCGTCTCTACCGCCGCCACAGCCAATGACACATCAACATCGCTCGCCTCCGCCTCCTGCTGCGCCAGAATCACCACGCACTCGTACCCTTCATTGATTATAGCCTCAATCAACTTCTCAGGGGCAAACTGGTTTATAAAAACCTTGGCAATCATCAATTTTCCGTACTTCTGGACACGCCTTCGTAGCTCCCTTAAATCAATCATGAACTCCTTTCGAAGCATGTTAGGCCCATCAACGAACAAGGCTACCCTAGAATCTTCACTTCCCTGTCTTCCTTCCTTATAAGTAGTCATTTAAATTCAACTGAACCAATTAACTTTTGTCGCAAACCCGCTCAATATTAAGTTATTAAATGATAGTCTGACGTTGCCTAAATAGTTTTGTATTTCCACCTTTTCAGCACTCAACACCTTTACCTGGTCATCAGTGCCATCTACCTTGAACTTCTTAATTTCGCCAACCACTGAAGGCAGTGACACGCTGTTTGAGTTGTAGTTGGATAGATACATGTCCGACGGCACTACGGTAAACCTGACCCTCTTGTCGCCAGAAGGAATCACCACTGAATTGTCTAGTGACACTTGCCTAGTCTCTATAGACCCTTCCATAGTCCCAATGCTACTGTACTCTACCTTGCCTTTGGCATCCTCGGCTATAATCGTGCATGTACCATCCTTTTCGATGTTTGCCCCAAACACATAAACAAACCCGACGCAAAGGCCAGATATCTGCAGTGTAGAGTTTGTTATTTCAAACGTCTTCCCACTAAATGCTTCTTTGTTTGCAACCAACTGCATCTGGAAGTATTCCTTCGGCCCAAGATTGACCAAAGAAGACAAACCAGGCAATGTATCTAAATTACCTATAAGATTCCTTCCACTTGGCGTTATTACAAGCAGACTTGCCACAACAATTATGAGCAAAATCGTCAATACAATTTTTATCCTCATGACATCCCTAAAAAGTTATATAGCAGTTAAACGATATATTTATGCACTTAATTTTCCAAGGCATTAGTATGCAATTTGAAACATATCAGTTCATGCAGAGCGACAACATACTCGCGAACATAATTTGGTTTATCATGATTTTTGGAATGATTTTCGTATATCCAAGGCTGATGGTAACTCAGATGATTTGGAAGTTAGAACAGACGGCAAGCATGCTCGAAGGCTTCACCAATACGGCAAGAAGGATAGTTACAAGAAAAATCACCAAATCACCCACAAAAGAATTAAGAGAATCGATAAATGGCTTTTTGGACTTTTTTGTGATAGAGCCTGTCAGCATAGACCCGTATGGGTTGGTGAAGAAGATAGAGCATTTGGTGAACCTCTCTGAGAAGCGATTCAAGTATTTCATCAAAAATATAGCGCCTAAGCACGATTCTGAAACACAGGCCAACTTGCTGATGGGCTTGTCCGGGGCAATCTCATTGAACCAGATAACCAAGATAGTAAAGCATTACATAGGTTTGATCAAGAAAACAAAAAACTTGCAATTGGCTATGATTTTACAGATGCAGATGCCGCTTGTTGAAAGGATATCCAAGGCTTTGCTAAAGGGGACTGAAGCTTTAACCAATGGATGGCCTATAGGCGATGCTGCAGGGCCTGTGGTTGCAACGTACTTGATTGGAGATTCAAAGACCAAAGATTTGGATGAAGACACGGTTGCTACTGTAAAGAGGATTAAAGGCAAGACAATTTACGTGATAAAAGCCAAAGGTCCTGGTGGCAGGCTGGGAAAAATTGGCAAAGTTGTAGACAGGTATGTGAGGCGACAGAAGGTTGCAAAGATAATTACTATAGATGCTGCAGCAAAGCTGGAAGGGGAGAAGACCGGTTCTATAGCAGAAGGCATCGGTGTTGCTATCGGCGGTGTGGGAGTTGACAGGGCTTATATTGAAAGCATCTCAACACAGAAAGACATTCCATTGGACACTTATGTAATCAAGATGAGTCATGAGGAAGCGATAATGCCGATGAAGATTGAAGTTTTCAACGCTGTCCCAAAAGTTGTCAAGATGGTTGAAAACAACATTTCAAAAACAAGGGAGAAAGGAAGCATAGTAGTTGTTGGCGTAGGCAATACAGGCGGTATTGGCAACAGCAAGAAGGATACTGATAAAGTAGTTGATCTGATAAAAAGGAATCATAAAAACTTGAAGGCATGGGAAGAGGAGGAAGAAAAGAAGGAAAAGAAATGGTTTGGTTTGGGTTTCTAAGCAAAAGTCAAGCGAATACATCATTTCCTTTTTACATACGTAAGAAACGAATAACCTTCTCCATCATCTCTATTTTTCAAATCCCATTCATCAAAATTTATTTCTGGAAAAAATGCATCCCCCTCATAATTTCCATGAACTCTTGTCAATTCCAAAGTATTGGCAACCTTTAACCCCTCTTCAAATACAGATTGCCCTCCAATGATGAAAACCTTGTCATAATTTTTACAATATTCTAGTGAATCTTGCAGAGAATTTTTTACAATAACACCTATTGGGCGAAAGTTTTTATCTCTAGTAAGAACTATGTTTATCCTGTCTTTCAATGGTTTTACTGGCAATGATTCATAAGTCTTCCTGCCCATAACCACTGGATGAGTCAACGTCAATTTCTTAAAACGCTGCAAATCTTCTTTGATGTCCCAAGGAATCTTCCCATCCTTTCCTATGACATTGTTCTCAGAAACTGCGGCAATGATTATTATTTCACTCATACTGCAATCTCAAATTTTATTGATGGATGACACTGGTAATTTTCCACTTTGGTATCCGCATACTTCCATTCAAAAATCGAGGTGAAATTCTCGGTTTTGACTGCTGGCAGCTTGAACCTTTCCCTTTTCAACTGCTCTTTCAAGCCGTCTACATGATTCGTATAAATGTGGGTATCGCCTAAAAACCCAACCAATCTCCCTTCTCCAAGTTTCACTTCTTTAGCAAGCAAATGCAGCAACAAACCATAACTGGCGATATTGAATGGAAGACCCAACGCAACATCAATAGACCTCTGGTTCCACATCAAATTTAACTTATCCCCAGTAACTGTAACTTGGAAGCTATAATGGCACGGAGGCAACGCCATCTTATTTAAATCAGAAGGATTCCAAGAGGTGACAATCAGCCTCCTATCGTTCGGATTTTCTTTCAATTTTTTAACAAGATTTGCCAACTGGTCTACACCATTTCCTGTCGCTTCTTTATCATAAGAAATATACTGCGCACCAAAGTGACGCCATTGCCAACCGTAGACAGGGCCCAAATCACGCTGTTCCAACATCCTCTTTTTTGTTTCTGGGTCATGCCTGTAAGGAACCAAATCCTCCCTAGCCCATTCGTCCCAAATGTGATTATCCCTTTCAATAAGCCACTGCTTATCGGTAATTCCTTTGACAAAAAATTCAAGCTCCGATGCAACCAGTCGGAACGGCATCTTTTTTGTCGTGAGCAAAGGGAAACCATCTTCCATATCATGCTCAAAAATCACGCCAGCAATGGTTAGTGCATCGACACCCGTTCTATTTTTCTTTAAAGTGCCATGGTTTAAAATCTTCTCGACAATGTCCAGATACGCTTTCATTCTTCCCATCTCTTTATAGTTGCTTAATCTATTTACGCTTAAATTATTTTTAAATGAAACCCAAATAGTAATTAGGTTCAAATGCAAAAAGGGATAGCAGAAGTTTACATTATAACATTAGTCTTAGGCACAGTTGCTGTTGGGTTGTTAGGCTATCAATTGTACACCACAGGCGGAGGCTTTTCTGGAGGTATAACAAGGCAACAATGTCTGCAGGCTGTATCAGAATATTGCACAGACTACAATCCAGATAGAGATTGGGATACTAAATACGGAAATAAGCCGACAAAGGAGAATTGCGCAGATTATCTAGCTGGAAGATATCAGGCTTGCTTGAAATTTGATGATGTAATCAGGGTTGACACATTCAAAGGTGGTTTGGTAAAATGAAAAACGAATTAATTTTCTTAATAATCTTCAGCATTACCGCAATTCTGTTAGCTGACAAATCCCTTTCACAATACGAAACTACTGGTAGCTTGACTGATAAATTTGTTTACGAATTTACTTTTACCGACAAAACTTATCCAACAGACCCGAATTATCAAATAGGAATAGAGTACAGGAAATCGAATGCCCAAAAATGGGAAATATGTAAAATTCTAAAGATAAATGACTTTGAGGAATGGAGAAAAAAAGAGAAAAAAATAACAGGCCAAGTAAAAGTTTCAGACTGCATAAAAGAACTTGGAACTTATCAATTTAGAATTGTTGGTTCAAAAGAAGATTTGAAAAATGAAAAACGCAAGCTTGATTTTGAAAGCAATTATATCAGTTTGACTTTTACCGAAGGGGAACCAGTAGGATTGGTTATAGTCCCGACCACAGGCAAACTATCTGACAGTTTTAAATTCATAGTTACATTCGACCCTGCTATCGATGACAAGGATTATGAAATTTTGTTTCAAAGTAGGAAGGTAGAAGGAACAATCATACCAACTACATCCACAACCACCACAACTCAGCCTACTACTACAACTTCAACTACAAGCACTAGTACCACAACCACTACATCCCAAAGGCCACCCCCACCAATACCTGGGGGACAGGCTGTAGCCATACCTCCAAGAACTGGTACTGATACAGAATGGAAAGATTTCGGAAATAAACAAAAATTAAGCGAGTTTGGCAATTCACCTTTTAATACAGTTGCAAAAGAAATTGTCCCATCAAGTGCTGATAATATACTCACCACAGATACATACGAATTCAGGGTAATAGCAGGAAAACCCTTGGATAAAAATTCACCTAAATTGACAAGTGGACCTGTAACAGTAAGATTTACAACAGTCAGTCAACCAATAACTTTGAAATGTGGTTCACAATGCGGCTCGACTACTTGCAAATCTTATGAAATATGTGCAGAAATAAGCAACGAATTTGGTAAATCTTTTGTATGCGACATATCTGTAGACTGTGGTGCAACCTGCAGCGATGTTGTAAACAAATATAAAACTACTTATCCAGACCTATACAAAATCAAAGAAAAACCTTGCAATAATTACGACAACTGTTTTGATACTAACAAAGATGGTTTTGGTAAATCATATGCATGCAGTTCTGGATTTTTATGCAATGGCAAATGCGATGAAAAGGGTGCAATACCTAAAACTTGTAGTGATGGGACTGAACATGGAAAATGTTCTTCAAACATACCCAAATACTGCGATAATGGCAATCTTGTAGATAAATCCGAATGCTGTCCAGTAGGGCAGAAACTTGAAGGCAATACTTGTAAAACCACATCGAGTTTCACGTGCAAATTTAAACAAAACTGTGAAATAACGGTGGCAGAAACTGCTGTTGGTTATGCAAAACTCATTCACCCACAAAAAGGTTTGCTAGCACGTTCACCTTGCGAAGATAACAAATGCATATTGCCTGGTAGTTTAATGACTCCCCCA